>WLWD01000310.1_pt1 | contig 316395 bp, 176 predicted proteins | sample 6712731 | NCBI WGS metagenome assembly WLWD01 (sample SAMN12718690, study PRJNA576275) | sponge metagenome | isolation source: marine sponge | host: Mycale hentscheli | place: New Zealand: South Island, Marlborough, Capsize Point | collected 2014-11-01 | reverse complement strand
AATCTTCACTGGTGAGATGACCCAATACTGCCAGTCAATCTTCACTGGTGAGATGACCCAATAATGCTAGTCAATCTTCACTGGTGAGATGACCCAATAATGCTAGTCAATCTTCACTGGTGAGATGACCTAATAATGCTAGTCAATCTTCACTGGTGAGATGACCCAATACTGCCAGTCAATCTTCACTGGTGAGATGACCCAATAATGCTAGTCAATCTTCACTGGTGAGATGACCTAATAATGCTAGTCAATCTTCACTGGTGAGATGACCCAATACTGCCAGTCAATCTTCACTGGTGAGATGACCCAATATCATGCTAGTCAATCTTCACTGGTGAGATTGGCCGCTGTTTCATCACCGACAAATGGCCCCAAATACGACAGTTCTGTCAAGTGAGTGATAACGGCTCTTTGATCGTAGTGCATCTCCTCAGTCTAATTTATAAACCACAATAATCACCTTAAACTACTACACATGTACAGGCATGATGAAAGATTCCAGCTTCTGCTCATATCGTTTATTTCACTCTGGGAGAAAAAAAAATGCCCTTCAAAATAGTGCACCCTCTGTATGTACACTGCCAGGTTAGCCTGCAGTTAGCACCCAGTGACACAAACAGAATAGTAGAAAGTCAGAGAAGTGTTTACACAATAGAAATGTATTATAAAACACTAATGAAGGGCGTGGTCAAGCGTGTTTTTTTTGTGTGTGTTTGAATGTGCTACTACTAGATTTAGGGTGTTCGGTTAACATGTTCAGAAAATTGAAGTTCGGACGAACAATAAATAATATTGCCGCACTTACTGATAACAATTACACTGAAGTATATCTGCACACAATAGCATTATAAGAGTACATCACAACACTTAGTGATAGTGAGAGGTAGCCATTTTACTTTCAGGCTGTATTTCACTCACTTCTAACATTTGCAAATTACTTTCCTATGCCACAATGCGACATTAGCAAACAAACATTTGAACAGACAACCAGCACTGCATGTGCTTGCACAAAATTAACAAACAGTCAATGAAAGACAAGATACAGTAAACAGCAAATGAAATACCGTACAAAAATGTACGTACAAAAATAATATCATATATTTAAAGTCCAATGAGGAGTGAGTTGACTATGAACTCAAGCCATACTATAAAATGTGCACTATTTGGAATGGTATAATACATGTTTGTAAAAATAAAATACATAAAATAAAAGGAAAAGAAAACTGTACCCACCCACCCCAGATATTTACATGTAAATACCTTTATATAAAATGCACAGGAGCTAACTTTCTGAATGTATGAAGTAATACACATATGTAAGATTGAATGCATGAAGTAATACACATATGTAAGATTGAATGTATGAAGTAATACACATATGTAAGATTGAATGCATGAAGTAATACACATATGTAAGATTGAATGTATGAAGTAATACACATATGTAAGATTGAATGCATGAAGTAATACACATATGTAAGATTGAATGTATGAAGTAATACACATATGTAAGATTGAATGCATGAAGTAATACACATATGTAAGATTGAATGTATGAAGTAATACACATATGTAAGATTGAATGCATGAAGTAATACACATATGTAAGATTGAATGCATGAAGTAATACACATATGTAAGATTGAATGTATGAAGTAATACACATATGTAAGATTGAATGCATGAAGTAATACACATATGTAAGATTGAATGTATGAAGTAATACACATATGTAGGATTGAATGTATGAAGTAATACACATATGTAAGATTGAATGTATGAAGTAATAACATATGTAAGATTGAATGTATGAAGTAATACACATATGTAAGATTGAATGCATGAAGTAATACACATATGTAGGATTGAATGTATGAAGTAATAACATATGTAAGATTGAATGTATGAAGTAATACACATATGTAGGATTGAATGTATGAAGTAATACACATATGTAAGATTGAATGTATGAAGTAATACACATATGTAGGATTATGTATGAAGTAATACACATATGTAGGATTGAATGTATGAAGTAATAACATATGTAAGATTGAATGCATGAAGTAATACACATATGTAAGATTGAATGCATGAAGTAATACACATATGTAAGATTGAATGTGTGAAGTAATAACATATGTAAGATTGAATGTATGAAGTAATACACATATGTAAGATTGAATGTATGAAGTAATACACATATGTAAGATTGAATGTGTGAAGTAATAACATATGTAAGATTGAATGTATGAAGTAATACACATATGTAAGATTGAATGTGTGAAGTAATAACATATGTAAGATTGAATGTATGAAGTAATACACATATGTAAGATTGAATGTATGAAGTAATACACATATGTAAGATTGAATGTGTGAAGTAATACACATATGTAAGATTGAATGTGTGAAGTAATAACATATGTAAGATTGAATGTATGAAGTAATACACATATGTAAGATTGAATGTATGAAGTAATACACATATGTAAGATTGAATGTATGAAGTAATACACATATGTAAGATTGAATGTATGAAGTAATACACATATGTAAGATCGAATGCATGAAGTAATACACATATGTAGGATTGAATGTATGAAGTAATACACATATGCAAGATTGAATGTATGAAGTAATACACATATGCAAGATTGAATGTATGAAGTAATACACATATGTAAGATTGAATGCATGAAGTAATACACATATGTAAGATTGAATGCATGAAGTAATACACATATGTAGGATTGAATGTATGAAGTAATACACATATGTAAGATTGAATGTATGAAGTAATACACATATGCAAGATTGAATGTATGAAGTAATACACATATGTAAGATTGAATGTATGAAGTAATACACATATGTAAGATTGAATGCATGAAGTAATACACATATGTAAGATTGAATCAGATATGGAACTCAGTAGCTATTTCTTATAAGATCTTTGGCTGTTAAGTCGTTGAACCAAAATACAAAAAACAAAAACAAAAAACAATAACAACAACAACAACAAAGACTATCAGTCTAAACCATTGGAAAGCAATTACTTGTGGAGATTATGCTAATGTAGTGCAAGTGCAAATGGGTAAATATTGTCAACTCAGTAAATATCATGCTATCTAGCTAGCAATTCAGGGATTAAAGTGACAACCGTAATAACAACTGCTAGCTAGATAGCATGATTTATTGAGTTGACACTACAGTATTTGTACATCCCAAGCAATCACAACAAATAACACACACACAATTTTAAGAAGTGATTTTGAGGAATTCAATAAACCATGCTGTGCTGGTTTGTTAATAAAATCATCATAGAGTGCAACTCTTGTGATCCCTGAGGACTTCGGCAAAAAGATGAAGAAATATTGCTAGTTTAAATTTATTGGCTGTAAATAACAGAGAACCTGCAGAATTAAAATGCATGCCACACTATTAAACAATTAACTTGGTCAAGAGGGAAAGGGGCTTTCTTGGCTCCTTCGAAATTACTTGAACTTTCACTGCAGGAAACTCCTCCTTGTAGTTACATGACTGGTACACCCAATATGGGAGGGGCTTTGTCTCCTATATAACCGAACTCTTCTTGATGTTATGGGGGCCAATCCCCCACCCACTCAGCACTTTCTTAAATGCGACCACAAATGCATGCTTTTAGCTACTATGGGTTACTTTGACAATATTATTTTAAGACACATATGTATAAGTGGGTGGGACATCCCATGAATACCCAGAAGAACAAAGAAAGAAGAGTTTTTAGGCAGGTTTCATGCAAGTTACAAGTTTTTTGTTGGCTTAAAAGTAGGCGGAGTTGGAAAAGTAACTGGACTGGGCACGGCAGGCTATGTGAGACTCATTCTTACTCAGTCTACTTTACCTTCGGAGACTGACACTATTAACTTAGCAGGGACGGAGGAAGCTCTCATGAATTGGTCCGTCCAGGAAGTGGGTGTGGCATAAACAGTTCATAGGTGTGGCCTAAACAGTTTATGGGTGTGGCCTAAACAGTTCATGGGTGTGGCCTAAACAGTTCATGGGTGTGGCCTAAACAGTTCATGGGTGTGGCCAAAGCCGTTGGATGTAGGCAAGGATAGTTCATGGGTGATGTGACAAGTCTATACATACTTTTATTCACTATAATTATAAATAGCTAGCTAAATAAAAAAGAAATGTGTATTAGCTTGTTTAGAATGATGCCATAATAGCTAGTGACAGCGCTAACTACATTGCAAACTACTTACTCTGGCGACTAATAAATATCTTAGACACCGTTATTTATCACATGATTAATACCAAGCCACCACTTAACGAACCACGGAATAATGAAAATAATCAGTAAAGATTCTCAATTTGGGATTTCCCTTTAAAGATAGTAGTTATTTCAGAATTCCCCATTTCAAAAGATGGTCAGGCCAAAACCAGACCAATCTGACCGGTTCCTCCGAGCCTGCTTAGTGTGCCTTCGATTGCGCTTAGTGCCCATCCCAGGAGCAGCCGATACGTTAAAATTAGTGAAGTGCTTCGCAGCCATCATCAACTACCTTTTTTGGGTCCCTCAGGCCCTACGTAGCACAGCACCCTCACTGCACTCGGGACACTCAAGGGCCGTCCGGATTCTAAAATGGCAATTCCCTTCCAGAGAGCATCTAACTATCATTTACCATAACCTACACTTCAACCAGCATGCTATTTTATTTATGTTGCTTGCTTTATTAGGCTCAGGTCTAATCCTGTGGCAGCAATTGCTGTTTTCATTTGATCCATGCAAGTCTTCCTGATCCAGTCATCCCTTTTGTACCAGCTCAAAAGAATCTTGGTAGACTCAGAAGCAAACCCTCTCAGGAAGGTTTCTGAACCGGGTGTTTGCTTTATGCTCAGGCTCCCAAACGTTACTCCAGGGAAGTTAACGGAGTTGAAAGAAGTGAAGTTTCACGTTGAAAATGTATACAGGTGAGTGTTTCTGGCTAGTTTAGCTTCTTCTCTTATGAAGACAGCGTTTCCATGCATTTTCAACCATTTTCATTGGTCGAGCTATTTTGATGCCTCATTAAAAATAGCTAACAGATTGCTTGTTCTTTAGGAAGGAAATTATATTGTAATAGCTAGTGTTTAATAGCGCTGAGGGTTCACCTTTGGTGCTTAATTCTATAAAAAATTGATTATGTTTGTATACAGTAAAACTTGGTGTGGGAGTGAACAAATGAAGTAGAAATTTGAAGTTATAATTAAATTGTTATGATAGAATTTATCAAAAAAGTTGACAATATGTAAGTTTGAAATATGGGATATGATGTACAAAGTATAAAATACAATATGAATGTTTTCAAATGTATGTCCATGTAGTGTTGATAGAATTCAATCCACAGCAATTCTATTACACAAAGAATACAATAATTCAAATGCTACAGTAATAACAATATACTTACTGGAGCTGTTGCTGTATTTTATCTGCCACTTGTCTACAATAGTCCACTTGAGACAATACAGTAACAAACTCCTTGAGGGCAGTAGGTCTAGTTGATAAGACTGTACGAATGCTACTCAGAAGGTTCCTTGTCTTCTCTACATCAATCCAGTTCTGACGTTGAAGGAGCTGGTCATACATGTCAGGAGATAGGAGTCCAATACTGTAGCAGTGATCAGCTACTGTCATAACACAAGGCTTCACTGAGAGGACCAAGTCAGGATACACACTCAGAAATATACTCAAGCTATTGCCACCTAATAGTAAAACATTTTTCAATAATGCTAAATACTTACAATAACTTGACTTACTTTCAGTCCCCTCTACCACAGGATCTTTCTTCTCATATTTCTAAAACCAAATAAAATGATTGTTAGTTACAGCAATTTAGAATACATAAGTCTATTTCTACATACCTGTCCATACCAAATGAGGTGTCTATTCTGAAGTGCAATTCCTTGTGAACTGTTGAAACACTTCATGACTGAAGGAATGGACTCTACTACTTCATGAACTATCCCGAGATGATTCCCTCCTTCATGTGAACGACAGTCAAAGGCAAACTGGTAGTCCATGGAGCTTTTGTAGTTCATTCTGGAACTAGCCTTCTTTAGAGTGTCTTCTATTTCTTGTTTCAGAGCAGCACATTCATGGTGAATGGAGTCTTGGAAAGTAGGGTCACATGAAACTACGACTTCAAAATATTTACATCGAGATATAAATGTTACACGAATTTGTTTAGATCCGTACATGAAGTGCACCATGTTTTTCTTGATTCCTTCTCCAATGAAAGTGAAGGACTTGTTGGATACGAAACATGCCATTGCAGCAGGAAAGAGTCCCATAGGAGTAAACCCACTACTGAAGTACATCAAGAGAGGTTCCACGAAACAAGATCTACAGGATTCTTTGTGGAATTGGTCGAGTTCTTTTGCACTAGTGTTTTCTAACACGCAAGGCATGATGTATTCTTTCTCTTCTTGTAATACTGAGTTAGTATCAGAAGATTTGACTGACACAATCTCAGCTATGAGGTGAAGATATGCAAGCAAAGCTACCAGTTGCTCTGGTGGAACCAGATCTCCAGAAATGTCAGCTGTAGCTGTTTTCATATCTGTCATAGTGAATCGACCTGTCTTCCTGAATCTCTCAGCTGTAGCCTGACCTACACTATCAAAGCTCATGGCTTTGAGAATGACACCAGTGATACTGTCATACACTACCTGAATGTCTATGATGACCAGGTCTTCCAAACCAGGCACACTGGGGAAGTACATCAGAACACCGGCATGGTGGTGAAGAAACCACAGAGCTGTTTTGGTCTCGTAGGGTGTCATATTGAAGGCATGGGACAAGGCCAAGCAGGTCTCCAGGCTGGCTGTCCTCACTTCTCTCATGCGAAGACACAAGCTGAACAGAAGCCACACAGCTGGAATTTTCAGCTTTTTGAAGTGTTTGTCCATGGCATTCTCCAGTAGTTGATGCAAGTGGTGGATCTCTTCTACTCCTCCTCCCATGTTGTCTAAAGAAACAACAAGCTTGTCTTTTGAGCAGAACTGAACTACGCCTTTTTTGTAGGAGTCAGTGTCTCGAATCACTTTTTGAAGCTGTGAGTCGACTGTAGCGATGTCTTCCTCAGAAGCCTTGTCTTTGTGAGTGCCCACTATATATGCTACTGACTTGGAGGACTCCAGTATATCACCAATGGCTGAGTCGTCTGGTCCTGGCAGAGGTTGAAGATGGGTGGAGGAACTGAAACAAGATATACTGGCCAGAGTACGCAAAAGCATCTCTTGCAGAGTAAACTCTGATTTCTCTGGTGCAGTTGTCTCTCCTGAAGCTCTCTGATAAAAGACCCGATACTCCTCATCTAGTTGGAACTTGTAGCTAAAGAACAGCAAGTAGAGGCCAGGTCCTATGGTGAGTGCTGGTAGCATGTCCATCAGCTCAGGCTGACCTCCAGTGTCCTCCATTCTCAAAAAAGCTTTAAAAGAATGCTTCACATTTTCTGCAAAGTGTGGTTGTTTGGACACTGTCTGGAATATGGCAGCTATTTCAGAATAATCAGGTGATACTGCCTGATCAGCTGGTTGGTCATGTGCTGTTGAGAGTGGAGTGATTTCCTTATGCCTGGGTTGCTTATTTCTGGTAAAAGATTTCAATTTTACCATCATCTTCTGTAACAATGAAGGTTGGGGTGGCTCTTCCACAGCTTGAGACTGCCCTGTACTGCTAGCCTGACTGACCACTGCCCTGGTGTCACTCCATCCATGAGAATCAGCTGTAGCCTCAGAAGTGGATTCAATCTCCAAACTATCTTTGAGAGTATGAAAGAGTAGAGATGCTTCCTCTGTGAGATTCTTTACAATGGTCCAGTTTGTTGTTTTTTCTGCTGTAGTTGGATCAGATTTGCCTTGGACTAACACATCGGAGCAATACTCCACTGTGCCTGTGCTGCCATGAATCTGCTCCTCTTCTTCTGCTGACAGAAGATCTATGATCTCTTGTTTAACTCTCCTTAGAGTTGTACTCTTGCCTTGTCTTGGAGGACCAAGGGACATAAACTTTAAAGAGAGAAGCTCCAACACTTCCTTGGTAACAATGAAATGTTTGTATGCACCTTCATACTTAAAATCTATTGAACATAAAATAAATATGCATTATAAAGTATTGCAAATAAAAATACTAATTCCAGATATTACACTCTCATTGGTTATACTATACAAGTAACCTGCATATTGCACTAGTAGCATGCATTAGCTGGCTCCTGCAATACAGTGTGTGGGCAGCTGGTTTTATAGCCTGGAGCTAAGCCAGTAGAAACAGCTGCCAGTAGAAGCAGCTGCACTCTAGCAGTTGCAATTTTAGCAAAGACAATCAATTACCTTACTTATTATAATATCATAATAATAAAATAAATATTTAGTTTTAACATAATTAACACAATAATAAACTAGTGATGTGCTTGAGCACAAATGGCGAGCAACCCTAAAGACATACTATTTTTATATGAATGATTTTGACTTCTAACACTGAAGCTACTGAAAATAAGGTCCAGTTTTTAAATTTCGCATACACGGTAAAGGGATTTCAGTGCCATAGTAACAACTCTCTGCAACTGCTTGAATTGAAGGAAAAAAACATACACTTTATTTAAAAGTTTTCTTTGTGATATTGTTTAGCTAAGTAGTGGTTGTAACACACAATGCTTCGACACAACTGGACATGCACCTACACAGACTTACCTTCGCGGTAGTCTAGTGGACAATGTATTTTCAAGTAAATACTGTTGCGCACGGCTTATAACCATGACAAAGAGCGCATTGACTTACCACCGCCACTAACTCGAATAGAAATAGAAGTCCCTTAAGTTTTCAAGTTTGAACTGCACCAGCAAAATAATTCAAAACGGTAAACAATTCAATTTCTAGGGTGATACGCGTACTGATCAATAAACCAGAGGATTCTGTTTAGTGCAATTGGGGACGGGGTCGACCACATAACTAACACAAAAACGCGAGGGTCAAAGTACAAAATGACATATGTACGTCCAAACATATATACAAATAAACAAACATCTCAGATTTTCAATTGTGTTACCCCTGTAAGTGTCTCGCTCGCTACGCTCGCTCGCCAATAATATATTCTAGTTTTATTATAGTATAAGTTTTTAATACCTAACTTTAGTTTCCCATATAATTTATCAATGGGACATTCTAAAGAGAAGCCAATATCACTGAAGGCAAGATGGCTTTCTAGTGATGCTGCTATTTACTTACACAAACCTGACACTAACCTGACAGAGTTTCACAGTATACTCCATTGCTATTAGCAACCAGCAACTGTCCAGTAGACAAGACTGCAGTAGCTATCCATCCACCATACTTCTGTTCTGGTCTATCTCCCTCACTAGTAGTCTCAATCCACTCCTCTGTCTTGTTGGAGTAACTTCTAATGGTAGAATTGAAATCGATGCCGATTAGATTCGATACATAGGAGACAATAGCTAAGATGTCAGTAAGTGTGGTTACTGTCCTCCATATTGTTTGTCTTCTTGTCCTGCCATTACTAGCAGATGCTATGAGGGACTCTAAACTGCATATAAATAGAATCTTCTCCTTGTCTCCTCCTCCTGTGAAGTAGAAGTTGCCTTCATGGAATGTTGATCGCATGTTGAAGCATGAAGAAGGAAGTGAGTCTGCAGTCGTCCAATGGTCGTTGAGTAGAACTTCCACTACGTCCAATTCCTTGTCATGTGAGCCATACCCACCAGCCACGACCAGGACCTCTGGTGATCCTCCACAAACTGATGATGCATCGTAGCGACGAGTAGGCATGGCACGTAGTGATGGCTTCCAGTCTAGACCAGTAGTACTAGTCAACAGAGAGTTAGTGAGTTTGCCAGTGGAGGGATGCCATCCACCAACCAATACAAACTTAGACTGGTAGGTAGTTAGGGACGAGGCTTTATATGATGCACGAGTAGTAGTCCATGAGTGAAGGTCAGTAGAGATGTGAAGTGTGAGATAATCATGATGCATAACTAGCAGTTTATTCTTTAGTACTGTACATTGTACAGGTCGGACATACTCACTCCATGTATGGCAGTGCTCCCAGTGAAGTGAGACTGGAGGATGGAGATCTCTCTAAATACAAATAAATAAATAAATATATAATTAAAGTGATAAACAAACAAACAAACAAAAAGCACTAAGTGCTATTTAAACAAGACTTTAACATGCAAACACACAAACAAACTTATACAAGACTACAAATAATATCTTAAAACAAACACACAAACAAATTTATTCCTATATATATATATACATACGCTTTCTAAACATTCTGGACAACTTTAAATAAATACATATAAATGCTAATAAACAACAATACTATAATTATAACCGTAAGCAAACACACAAACATACAATTTTACTCACTATAGATTTACAGAAATGTAAACACATGATAACAACAGCAACTCTACGACAGGCTTTTCCAAACACACAAACACGTAATAAGAGAATGTGCTGTTTCTTCTTCCTGTGCTAAAATAATGTAGAGTAGGCACCAGAAAGAATAGGTTTTCAGTCAAACAATTTTTTTTTGGACGGGAGGAGCTATAGTAGAATAAACAAAACATTATGGTAGTTGATAAAATATAGTTTGTCGGCTCAACTATGTTAATTGTTTTAATCTTCACTGTTTACCAAATGCCTCATGAAAATAAAATATGCTATTTTAAATATTGGGGCCATCATTGGCTTATATATTCTTACTTCTAGAGACCCAACTGTAGCTGGTAGAAAGCCCAAGAAGTAGGGACCTGTTAGAGTAGCAAGCTCAGCGAAAATCCAGTCAGTCTTCTTTATTGAAGCAAGTCAGTTTTTTTTTATTGTGCAAGCTGTTTAGCATGACCCCTATAGCATCTAGAGGGTGGTACAAGGCCTTAGCTTGCTGATATAGCTGTGGAAGAGTTTCTAGCTTTTAGCAGTAAATCTACAGAAACGAGAACTTGATTGTTACAATTTTTCATGTAGCGGTACCATCGGTTTAGTCAAAATGCAATGAAAAAATAATATTGTAAAAAAAAGAAGCTTTTTTCTTTTCGAAAGACACCCGGTGTTGTTTATAAAAATGCTAACACATGAAAATATGCATAAAAAATCAAAATCTTCCTGTAAAAACATTCAAATACATCCCAAATACAAAATTCAATACACATTGTAAGAAACTGTAAATAAAAACAATAACAAGCACAGCAACAACAACAAAAAAAACAGACCAGAAAAAAAATTACAACAAATATACGTTGTGTTTAGCTATGTGTCATAAACACACAACTTACTATTTTTCTGGAACAAGCTAGATTTCAAATGGAACAAACTAAACTTCAAATGGCTAGAGTAAAATAGTCACAAACTATAGCAAAAAGAGAGGAATAGTCTTAACTATCCTCAAAAACACTAGCAACTGAAAAAAAGAGAGGGAATGTCATGTCTGAGCATGCTCACCAAAGAACCTGGTGCTTTTTAAGAGCATGCTCAGGAACATGACTTTTACCCTCTCTTTTTTCCAGTTGCCAGTACATTTGTTGTGAGCATGCTCAGACATTACTTTCTTCAGTTAGTTTTGTTGGAATTTTATGAGCATGCTCAGACATAAATTTCCCTTTATTTTTCTAGTTGCTGATGCCTTTTATCAAATGCTCAGACCTTAATTTCCCTTTTTCTTTTATTCCAGTTGTTGAAAAAAATATGCTTGAAATTATTCTAAGCACTTGGCATGTGTGTAGGTAGCAGTGTTTTCCCTTCTTTCAAACCTTTTGCAAAAGCTATCTATACAAACAGTGGGCTAGTGAAGACTGGTAGTAGTACAAACAATTTCTAGTAACAAACAACGGATCTAGTAACCGGGCAATAAACAACAACACCTGATCTAGTAATCAGCTAGCAGAGTTGCTACATGCTATGTGCTCACCTCAATACGAACTTGTGGTTGGCTTTCCGCCAGGCTTTCCGCCATAACTTGTTTACAGACTAGAGTCGACTCAAATGGGTGTTCCCAAATTCTCTATTATTTATTATTCAGACCCACCACCTACCGGAAGAATCTCGCGAATAGAATCAATAATTATAACGAGCCTGACCTCCACCTTTGACCTCAATCGCTATTACTTTCACCGCTGAAGTGATGGCTTGGTAAGTGTTCTCAGGGTGTGTGTTGGTAGTATAGAGAAGTATTGGTTCTGACACTGGGCTAGCTCGTTGCAGTTACCTGACAACAGTGTGTATGTCTGTGTGAATGTTGTGTATTAAATATACGTGGACATCAATCATTCAAATCTTGCCGGAACAGAACAAGGACTGCACGCACATTTAAGTTGCAAGCCGCGGGAGGAGCTACAGCTACTGTAGTTTCAAAGAGGTTGAATTCCAGAAGTCCACCATCACTATCATCAAGAAAGGCAAGGGTAAGTTGACAGCTTTTTGCAATTCTAAAATGAATTGCTTAAAAAAAAAAAGCCCACTTTAACAACAACTCTTCTCTTATGATTAGTTTTGGTTAGTTTCCTTTTCAAACAGACAAAAAGTAACTCTGTCTTTACACTCGTAATCCCCCTCCCCCTAAGAATCCTGCATGAAACCCAGCTTCTGCAACTACTGAAATGACCTTTTCAGTGCCCAAGCAACTAAATAATTACCTCCAATCAAGTTTGACCGAATGTGGTTACATAGTACCAATGGAGGCTTTTGTCCTGATGAGCGGAGCTTTTCAGAATAATGCTTAGTTAGCAAAATCTCATGGTACAGTGTGGTTCAGATGTCCTTCCAGAACCCTTTGAACAGGTTGCAGTTGATCTAGCAGGGCCTTTCCCTAGAAGCAAATCTGGTCATAAATACCTCCTAACCATGGTCAACATGGCCTCTAGGTATCCCGAAGCTTTGCCCCTTACTATTACTGCAGAAGAAGTGGAAGGGTTGGCAGAAATATTCTGTAGGCATGGAATCCCTAGGGCAATTCTCAGTGACCAAGGAAAACAATTTGAGAGTCAGCTATTTAATCAATTGTGTGCTAAACTAAAAATTAGAAAGTATAGATATTCACCCTATCTGTTCAGGCCTGCAAGGATGCCTGAAGATTGATCATTGAACTTTCTCATATTTGTGTGTTTGTTTTGTTACGCATGCGTGTTTTGATTTTCCCCACCTTTTTTTTCTTATTACTTATTCTTTTTGTTGCTCACCCGTTCAGTTTTTAGTTGTAACTCGCTCGTGTAGTGGCACTCGTCGCACCTCGTCTTCTCTCGTTCTCGTCGTGTACGTGAACTGTCCTCGTCGTGTACGAACTGTCTTCGCCGTTTATGTTGAACTTTCTTCGTCGTGTACATTAAACCCTCTTCACTCCGTGTGAGTCATTCACTTTGTGTCTCCTTAATGTTGTGCGTGCGGTTTGTGAGATTTGTTGTTCTATCTCAGTTATCTTTCATTGAGTTACTGTTCATTTTCATTTCTGGTCAACCCCTGAATCTTCATTACAATAATTTAACTAATTAACTCTTTATTTGTGACTGTCATTGGGGCTAAGTGTGTGGCTTAGATTGTTCAGTCTCTTACGAACAGTGGGCTTGCATACTCCTGAATGGCGAGGAACTACCAGCAGCTTTTTACAGCAGAAAGTTGACTGACACAGAATCTAGATATTCAGCCACAGAATAATGTTTGGCTGTGGTCGAGGCTTGCAGACAGTTTGAAGCCCATTTAGATGGGAAACCATTTTTGTTACAAACTGACCACAAAGCTTTGGAGTCCATGCACACATCTAAGCTCCATAACAAGAGATTGGCAAGATGGGCTTTGAAATTACAAGGCTTCTTATTTAATGTTGTTTATAGGCCTGGCTCTGCTAATGGATATGCAGATGGACTCTCGAGACAGGGTTGGCAGTCTGGACACAAAGCATTGTCATGTGTTTCCCTGGTGATCTCAGTCGCCTGGCTTATATAAGGCTAGTCCTCTGAGTAATCTGGGTCTCTTCTTCCTCTTATATTTTTTGTACTTCCTCCTATTGCTATCATAATTATCCAATATAACTGGAGCAGGGGATGTATAGCGTGGGGAGTACTATAACTGAGAGGGAAGAGAACTGGTGGAAGCCACTTGAAGCACTGAGGATTCGCACCTTTGGCGTTTCATTATTTATGGCAATCTTACTACCACCTCTTTATAGAAAGAGAGTCTTGATCAGTTAAAACTGAGTTTGTGTGTTTAGTAACACGAAGTCAAGATCTACTGTTAATATTTGATAAATGGCATTGAATAAAAATATGAATTTCTTTCTGATATACTTAGCTACTTTTATTAGAAGCTTTGAAATTAATTGAATTTTTGCACAACACAAGAAACCAGAAAATGCACCTAGTATACCTGCAGTAAGCACAACTGAATGGCTTCCCGCACTAAACTCTAGTTGCAAAGCAACAAGAGTCACCTCTCCTTAGAGCTCACACTCTGAGAGACTCTGTGAGTGGGCGTGTCAAATAATATCCAGAGTGTTATTTATTTTTCTATTACATGTAGTCTTTCCAAATAGGCGTAAGCAGGCAGGGACACTCCCTTGAATAATGACATTAGTATTAGAGTGTTCAGATGAGCCTGAGGGAGGAAGCAACTTAGTATTGTTGATTTATGGAGAGCTTCTCCAGAATGGAAATTTCAATGATCTTCAATTGAGTACAATTTTTGTATTTGGTAACCAAATACAACAAACTTTTGTAATTAAATAACTCTGACATTGGAAGAAATAACAAATATGTGACAAATGATTGAACCAGTTCACCTTGAATCGTGCAATTAAATGAAAAAAATGTCATCAAGTAAACTGACCAGCACTCAAAGTAAGTATTCCAGCAGCCATAGCTACTTTAAAATAGATCTAAAAGAATACCACTGCTGTTTTCATATTTTATTACAGGACGTACTTTACGTCACAGCAACATATATAAATAGAAGTCGGAATGTTATATTGGATAAGCAATTTTTTTTATAAACAGAGAAGTGCCGATTGAGCGCCAAGTGCCTTAGGTGCTTGTGAGTTAAGCAGATTATTGTTTAAATAGCTCTTGCCTAAACCTACATATATTTCTTTTTCAATTGAGATTGAGTGTATTCATCAGCAGAGGATATCCTCAAGCTGGTTATCTAGAAAGTGTTTGAACTTTAGTTAAACCACTTATTTCCTAACATATACACATGCACTTCACTAATATGCATAACAACAATATGTATATTATGTGTACTATTATAGCAATTCAACAATATCTATGTGTACTATTTATAGCCTTTCGGGCACAAGAAACAGTAAAGAAATGGTGTCTAGTGGATCTGGCTGGCAACACCAAACTTGGTTCTCCAGAAAGGGTGTGGTTGAAAAGAGAAATCACACAAAGAAGTGAGACAACTGCAATTGCAGTAGCAAGAATGTCAGCTCAGGGTTGAAAAGCTACAAAGAAGTTAGCCAAGTCCGAGAGAGAATCTGAAAAGCTACGAAGACAATTAACACAGTCTGATGAGAGAGTTGAACAGAAAGAAGACAGTTGCTCAATCACTAAGTATGAGGATTCATTGGTCTCTGTATTGGCAATTAAACTTCACTGGCAATTGCAAGAACTTATCTCAAATGGTGGATTTAAACATTGAAAATGGAATTCTAGTGACCCATGAGCTCTGCAACACTTGCCCATAGAATTCAAAGATTCAAAACCAGACCAAGACATGCCCTCAACTGACGAGTTCACTAAAACTCTTGGAATATGTTGGAACACTCAAAAGGATTGCTTATAGTAATTCATGGCAAGCACTCATTTGATCATACGTTGCAAGTACTTGAGACTACTCCATGGAGACCCACCCTTGCTCACTGTTTCTCTTGGTAAATGCTTTCACATAGTCAGTGGAAGGAATGCCATCAGATCTGTGACTCGCCAATGTGTCACATGTCGTAAGCATGCTGCCATGCCTAAACCTCAGAAATTAGGACAACTACCAGCTGACAGAATCACACCTGGCTTCATTTTTGACACAGTTGGAGTGGACTAAGTTGGTCCAGTATTCATTTATGGTCGTGTTTGCAAGCCTGTGATAGTAAAAGCCTACATGAGTGTATTTGTGTCTCTCACTGTGAAGGCAGTTCACCTTGAACTTGTGGCAGACCTTACGTCTCAAGCATTTCTTGGCCTCTCTCAAGCGTTTTATCTCTACACGTGGATTACCATCACTAACATTGAGTGATAATGGCACCAATTTTGTCGGAGCAGCCAGAGAGATTAGAGAACTGTATCAGGTTCTAAAACAGCAGTCTACTCAAGATCACATCCAGCACTACTTGTTAGAGAAGAACATCATTTGGAGGCAGATAGAATTACAGTATTTTTATATGTACCCATCACATCAAATGTTGCTGCTCTATAGCTAAACGTACACAAACTATATTATTAGGTTATGACTAGTCTAGCAATCTTCAGCTGCATCCAAGAGTGTTTTCTATAGCTACTGACAAACACCTTTTATTGTTTACAAGACTATACTCAGTTGTCAGGTAATTATCATGAACTGTGCTGCAAGTAATATTCAAAATAATATTGATAATGCCAATTAAGAGTTCCAGATAATGAACTACATTCAGAGAATAATAGGAAAGATTTAAGAATAATATGTAATCGAATGTAGGTATAAAAATAAATAATTTTATCAAGGCCTAATCAAAGTAAACACTGTACAAAAATTACATGAGATTAAAAACAAAATTAATATCAAGTGTCTAATTAACTAATAAAACTATGAATCCAGCATAGCCACAATATGACTGGCAGTTGGTCTGTCTGCAGTATTCTCTCTCAGACATCTTCTGATCAGATCTAGTAGCTGATCATTGTACACACGACAGAGTAATCCTGCCCTGTCATCAGGTGCCGGCAGTCGACCAGTTAACATCTCCAACACTAATGCTCCAAAACTGTAGATGTCCATCTTGGGAGACTGAAGGCGTGGCATGTTAGCCTCTGGAGCTGCGTATGCTGGACTACCTGGATTCTCAGTGTTGAGCTGTCGGACTAGATTGACTGTACCGTAGTCTGTTAATTTGGCCTTCCACATGTTAGGGCGTGCCAATTCTTCCAGAAGAACATTGGCACTGCTGATGTCACGATGGACTAAAGGATTCGGTTGCATCTGGTGAAGATAACTGAGAGCCTTTGCTACATCTAGGCTAACAGACTTAGCAACACTAGGAGAGAAATATTCATCTCTTTGCAGCTGTCTTCTCAAGCTAGTGGTCATGAACTCCATGACTATCATCATCTCTCCTTCCACTGTAGCTCCGGTAAACTGAACTAGGTTGGGATGACGCAGTCTGGATGCCATGGTCATTTCTCTTCTAAATAACTGAGCATTGTGTGGAGAAATGATTTGATTGTGTATTCTCTTAACAGCTACTTGTGCTCCTCTGAACTTGGCCACAGTGACAGTAGCCCAGGCTCCACTTCCTAGTTCAGGTCCAGTTAACTCTATCTCCTCCCTCCTCATTACCCACCGGGATTCATAAGCCTTCAAAAGAATTTCATTTTCGTGAGCCAGTTTTGGAGGCATGGCATGTCAATTAATGTTAGTCCATGCTCCTGATGGGACTCATATCAAAGTACAAGGATTACTTGACTCTGGATCATCTGCATTGTTTGTTTCTGAGTGATTGGCTCAAACTCCCTCTCTGCTCAAAGTATTATAGAATATCTAGAAGTTCTGGTATGTGTCATGGATCTACACTTTAATCAGCAATTACTCTATTCATCTAGCCAATTCTCTCACCTTCTGAGACTTTGGAATTGTCAGCCCTTGTTGTTGCTGGAATTAGCTACTTATGATCTTTCAACTCAACCAGTTCACTTTGACACACTATGGAATCACCTCAACAGTTTGCATCTGGCTGATCCTGACTTTGGCGAGCCAAGAAGGATGAACATATTGTTAGGAATTGATATCTATACAGACACCATGCTCCAAGGCCGAAGAAGCGTACCTCTGGGGCACCTATTGTATTGCGACTAAGTTTGGCTAGGTGATCTATCTCTGATAAGACCACTAAGTTGATCATTCCTTCAATTTCTACATCTGTGATGACATTTTGCCTAAATTTTGGGAAATTGAAGAATGTCCAAGAGATGTTTAGTCACTCTCCAAATGAAAGTGCTAGTTGTTCAACACTTTTTTTCCAAACTTTACAAGCGCAATGAAGATGGTAGATTTATTGTTCCACTGCCAAAGGATCCTCAAACAAAGCCAATTGGGGAATCATGATCATCAGCAGTACGAAGATTTCTTTCACTCGAACATGCTCTTTATTCAAAAAATTGTTTTGATGAGTTTGCTACAGTCATAAACGAGTACATGGACCTCAACTAATTGTTTTCGATGTGTCAGCTAAATCAAGTTTTGGTGTTTCACTTAACTCTTACTACCGACATTAGCAAGATGTATCAAGCTGTTAAGCTTTTACCAAAAGACAAAGATCTTCATCATTTTGTTTGGTGTGATGACCCTCAACTTTCTCTCCCTCTCCTGATCATGACTCGATTAACATTTGGTGTCTCTGCTTCATCTTGTGCAGCTAACATGACAGCCAAGCAAGCAGAATGCAATGGATTTCACTTCGGAATATCCTTTGGCAATAATGACTGTTGATTGTTTATTTTATGTGGATGATGGAGCTGATACGATAACAGAGCCTGGTGTTTGACCATTATCTGAAGGAGGTGGCTTTGCATCTGTGTGTAGGAGAGTATGATGTGGCTTGTGTCATTTCTTACATCGTGTGTTACTTTTATAGTTCTTCCAAATGTGCCCAGGTTTGAGGCAGTTAATGATACACCACTAGAATGAGTAGCAGCCAGCTTATAATCATGAGGAAGCAGCTTAAAGTGAGGACAAATGTAAAACGGAAGCTGCAACAGATCTTGGAGATGATATTCTCAACACAACTTGTTTCTTTGATTCTCCACAACAAGTTCTGCAGCTTGGGTACGAAGATTAAGAAATTAGAGCAGTTTCTCATAGTGAGGTATTTCATCTACTTCTTGACTAGCATTCAAACATTGTTTCTCAGTCAAGTTTGATCTCAAGTAAAGAAGTTATGAAGAAGCCAATGGGTTCTTTCTTCATATCCTTGAGGGCTCGCAAGTGCTGCTGAATCACATCATAAAACCATCTGATCTTGGGGAGCTTGACTCCACTAGTGTCAGGAGCAGTATGAGCTGTTGCACCGGTCGTTGAGGATGTGTGATCTGATGAAGAAGGTGGATGCTGAAACATAAGCTTCTTGACTCACACAGACTTGGCAAAATTAATATCATCTTCTTGTTTCTGAGTGTTCCTTATAAGGGGATGAGAGAAATCTGCAGTGATTACGAGGATTTCATTTCTAAGCTCTGATAGGTCTTTAAATCAGCCAAATGCTCTCGATAAATATCACTATAACCATCGTCCTCGAAACCATTCATCTACTCTAACAATGACTGGAGTCTAGCTTGAAGTTGCACAGAATATATACTCAAAGATCGCTCAACTGGGTGATGCAGGTTTGCCGGAAGTGGGCAGAGCTATGCATCTGTTGATGTCATGAACACTTGAAGAAGTCTAAAAATTGAGATCTGTTATAGTGTAGTCGTGCGAATCAATTTCGTTTTGTTCGGTAGCTAGCAATTCATCGACCCTACTAGCCAGTTTTGTGATGCTACTTTAGTGCCCCTTCTCCTCCTGAAAGGCTCTAATTAGTATCTGAGATAATCGTATCAATGAGGTGCGGGTCAAACTCAAGTGATAAGTAGAAATTCTACAGATGACCACAGTGGTTAGTTGAAATTTTAATTGGTTCAATAATACAGTAAGTAGGTTGTCTGTGTAGAAGTGAGACTAGCCATGAATTCCTGAAGTTCAACAAGGTATTAATTCTACACAAAGACAAACTTTGATATATCAATTCATCAAGGAACAGAAATAAAAGACATTATAATTTGTCTATGACATTCAATTTATCTTCAGACAAAGTTTGAAGGTGTTGCCTGAAACTTGGAGATCAACCATCTAAAACACCCAATTCAATCTCACCCAACCAACATCACATGATGCAGGCATGACTAGACTACTGAATTTATCACTCGTGTGACATCCTCTGTTTTGTTCATAGGAGCTTTGGTGGCAATACTCAACTGAAGCTTTGTTACAATCTAAAAATACTCATTTGATTGCATCTCATTGATGATCTAAATTGAATTGGGTGTATTAGATGGTTGATCTCCAAGTTTCAGGCAACACCTTCAAACTTTGTCTGAAGATAAATTGAATGTCATAGACAAATTATAATGTCTTTTATTTTTGTTTTTTTCTGTTCCTTGATGAATTGATATATCAAAGTTTGTCTTTGTGTAGAATTTTCAGAAGAAGAAGAAAATTCTTGTAAGATGCTTGTCATCAGGACACCATTCAGATAACCACAATAAGACATGCATCAATTAATGTATTTTTAATTCACTAACTCTTTATCACAAATAATGACATTTACAAAAGAACCTCTGAGAAAAGACCAATCTCTGAGAAGAGACCAAAAGTCCCATCCCCAATGTGGTCACTATCTGGAGGTTTTACTGTATATTATAGCCAGAGTCAAAACAATAGTGTTTTTTTCCACACCAATTGAAAACTGTAACAATCCCTCAACACGCATGCGCATGAGGGTTATAGTAGTTTGGTTTGTCTGTTTGTCTGTTTGTCTGTCTGTCTGTCTGTCTGTCATGCTCTGATTACTGACAATTAACAGTTGATTTAGATATGAACTTATTCAGGACGAAGATTTAAGACCTTGTAAGATCCTACTAGCCTGTGGATCCCATTGGTCTCGGGACTTAACTTATTTAGAACATAACATCAACGTACCTTGGCAACAAAAGCTTATGTTAATTGTGCAAATCCAGACTGTTTAGGAGAGCCTCGGTGTTCCTCGTGGGGAATATGTAAGTCTGGTACTGAAACAAATATGGAAGAAGACAAACTTTTTGAGTTGCTAAGCAGCAGGCCAGTATTAGCCTGTCTATCCAAGAAACATCAAATATTTTACTTGCACCCAATTCTTCTACTTCCATAACTAACCCTTTAACACACCTAAGTGCTACTAACATTTAAATAAAGAACAGTATTCCAGGAACTTTTATATTTAACTCATGCTCATCAATTACTTTTAACATTCATCGTGTTCGCATATTCATGCATGGTTATTATCAGTTTCATTATCATAAATATATAAGTATATTATAACAATAACAAATTATTTGTTTTATTTCTTTTGTAAGTCTTGCCTCACTTTCCTGATGTATATATATCGCGAATTCCATTTATGATGACAAGAGAGCGTACTCCCTTGCTATATCAACAGCAACAAGCACAATCATGACATTCCCATGCCTGAGAGAGTTTCAATACCTATAAAAATACAATAACATGGCAACAGGAGCCCTGAGAGAAAGGGCCCTAGCTATATATAGATGCAGAGCCAGGGCAACCACATATAATTGCCCTATGCCCCCAAGGAGAGGCACTAATAGGATATGTAGTGCCTTCAATTTGACCAATCAGATCGCTCAAATTCACTCACCAATGTTCTAAATTATAGTTAGGTCCCGAGACCAAGGGATCTACAGGCTAGTAGGATCTCGAAGGTGCTAGGTTGTTGTGTCCCGAGCGAAGTGAAGTGAGGGCGCTACTAAGTTACCAGCGCTGAGGGTTCGCACCTTTGGTGCTTCATTCTATAAAGAATTGATTATGTTTGTAAACAATAAAATTTTGTGTGGGAGTTAACAAATTTGAAGTTATAATTGTTATAATAGAATTTATCAAAAAAAAGTTGACAATATGTAAATTTGATGATAATATAAAGTATAATATGAATGTTTTCAAACGTATGTCCATGTATGTAGTGTTGATAGAATTCAATCCACAGCAATTCTATTACACAAAAAGAATACAATAATTCAAATGCTACAATAATGACAATATACTTACTGGAGTTGTTGCTGTATTTTATCTGCCACTTGTCTACAATAGTCCACTTGAGACAATACACTAACAAACTCCTTGAGGGCAGTAGGTCTAGTTGATAAGACTGTACGAATGCTACTCAGAAGGTTCCTTGTCTTCTCTACATCAATCCAGTTCTGACGTTGAAGGAGCTGGTCATACATGTCAGGAGATAGGAGTCCAATACTGTAGCAGTGATCAGCTACTGTCATAACACAAGGCTTCACTGAGAGGACCAAGTCAGGATACACACTCAGAAATATACTCAAGCTATTGCCACCTAATAATAAAACATTTTTCAATAATGCTAAATACTTACAATAACTTGACTTACTTTCAGTCCCCTCTACCACAGGATCTTTCTTCTCATATTTCTAAAACCCAATAAAATGATTGTTAGTTACAGCAATTTAGAATACATAGTCTATTTCTGCATACCTGTCCATACCAAATGAGGTGTCTATTCTGAAGTGCAATTCCTTGTGAACTGTTGAAACACTTCATGACTGAAGGAACGGACTCTACTTCATGAACTACCCCGAGATGATTCCCTCCTTCATGTGAACGACCGTCAAAGGCAAACTGGTAGTCCATGGAGCTGCTGTAGTTCATTCTGGAACCAGCCTTCTCTAGAGTGTCTTCTATTTCTGGTTTTAGAGCAGCACATTCATGGTGAATGGAGTCTTGGAAAGTAGGATCACATGAAACTACGACTTCAAAATATTTACATCGAGATATAAATGTTACACCAATTTGTTTAGATCCGTACATGAAGTGCATCATGTTTTTCTTGATTCCTTCTCCAATGAAAGTGAAGGACTTGTTGGATACGAAACATGCCATTGCAGCAGGAAAGAGTCCCATAGGAGTAAACCCACTACTGAAGTACATCAAGAGAGGTTCCACGATACAAGATCTACAGGATTCTTTGTGGAATTGGTCAAGTTCCTTTGCACTAGTGTTTTCTAACACGCAAGGCATGATGTATTCTTTTTCTTCTTGTAATACTGAGTTAGTATCAGAAGATTTGACTGACGCAATCTCAGCTATAATGTGAAGATATGCAAGCAAAGCTACCAGTTGCTCTGGTGGAACCAGATCTCCTGAAATGTCAGCTGTAGCTGTTTTCAAATCTGTCATAGTGAATCGACCTGTCTTCCTGAATCTCTCAGCTGTAGCCTGACCTACACTATCAAAGCTCATGGCTTTGAGAATGACACCAGTGATACTGTCATACACTACCTGAATGTCTATGATGACCAGGTCTTCCAAACCAGGCACACTGGGGAAGTACATCAGAACACCGGCATGGTGGTGAAGAAACCACAGAGCTGTTTTGGTCTCGTAGGGTGTCATATTGAAGGCATGGGACAAGGCCAAGCAGGTCTCCAGGCTGGCTGTCCTCACTTCTCTCATGCGAAGACACAAGCTGAACAGAAGCCACACAGCTGGAATTTTCAGCTTTTTGAAGTGTTTCTCCATGGCATTCTCCAGTAGCTGATGCAAGTGGTGGATTTCTTCTACTCCTCCTCCCATGTTGTCTAAAGAAACAACAAGCTTGTCTTTCGAGCAGAACTGAACTATGCCTTTTTTGTAGGAGTCAGTGTCTCGAATCACTTTTTGAAGCTGTGAGTCGACTGTAGCGATGTCTTCCTCAGAAGCCTCGTCTTTGTGAGTGCCCACTATATACACTACTGACTTGGAGGACTCCAGTATCTCACCAATGGCTGAGTTGTCTGGTACTGGCAGAGGTTGAAGATGGGTGGAAGAACTGAAACAAGATATACTGGCCAGAGTACGCAAAAGCATCTCTTGCAGAGTAAACTCAGATTTCTCTGGTGCAGTTGTCTCTCCTGAAGCTCTCTGATAAAAGACCCGATACTCCTCATCTAGTTGGAACTTGTAGCTAAAGAAAAGCAAATAGAGGCCAGGTCCTATGGTGAGTGCTGGTAGCATGTCCATCAGCTCAGGCTGACCTCCAGTGTCCTCCATTCTCAAAAAAGCTTTAAAAGAATGCTTCACATTTTCTGCAAAGTGTGGTTGTTTGGACACTGTCTCGAATATGGCAGCTATTTCAGAATAATCAGGTGATGATACTGCCTGATCAGCTGGTTGGTCATGTGCTGTTGAGAGTGGAGTGATTTCCTTATGCCTAGGTTGCTTATTTCTGGAAAAAGATTTCAATTTTACCATCATCTTCTGCAATAATGAAGGTTGGGGTGGCTCTTCCACAGCATGAGACTGTCCTGTACTGCTAGCCTGACTGACCTCTGCCCTGGTGTCACTACCTCCATGAGAATCAGCTGTAGCCTCAGAAGTGGATTCAATCTCCAAACTATCTTTGAGAGTGTGAAAGAGTAGAGATGCTTCCTCTATGAGATTCTTTACAATGGTCCAGTTTGTTGTTTTTTCTGCTGTAGTTGGATCAGACTTGCCTTGGACTAACACATCGGAGCAATACTCCACTGTGCCTGTGCTGCCATGAATCTGCTCCTCTTCTTCTGCTGACAGAAGATCTATGATCTCTTGTTTAATTCTCCTTAGAGTTGTACTCTTGCCTTGTCTTGGAGGACCAAGGAACATAAACTTTAAAGAGAGAAGCTCCAACACTTCCTTGGAAACAATGAAGTGTTTGTATGCATTTTCATACTTGAAAACTATTGAACATAAAATAAATATGCATTATAAAGTATTGCAAATAAAATACTAATTACAGGTATTACAGTCTCATTGGTTATACTATACAAGTAACCCACACACAGCACCAGTAGCATTAGCTGGCTTTCATGCAATACAGAGTGTGGGCAGCTGGTTTTATAGCCTGGAGCTAAGCCAGTAGAAGCAGCTGCCAGTAGAAGCAGCTGCACTCTAGCACTTGCAATTTTAGCAAAGACAATCAATTACCTTACTTATTATAATATCATAATTAATATAATAAATATTTAGTTTTAACATAATTAACTTAATAATATTCTAGTTTATTATAGTATAAGCTTTTAATAGTTAACTTTAGTTTCCCATATAATTTATCAATGGGACATTCTAAAGAGAATCCAATATCACTGAAGGCAAGATGGCTTTCTAGAGATGCTGCTATTTACTTACACTAACCTGACAGAGATTCTTTGTATACTCCATCTGCAGTAGCAACCAGCAGCTGTCCAGTAGACAAGACTGCAGTAGCTATACATCCACTAAACTTCTGTTCTGGTCTATCTCCCTCACTAGTAGTCTCAATCCACTCCTCTGTCTTGTTGGAGTAACTTCTAATGGTAGAATAGTTATCGATGCTGATTAGATTCGATACATAGGAGACAATAGCTACGATGGCAGTAAGTGTGGTTACTGTCCTCCATATTGTTTGTCTTCTTGTCCTGTTATTACTAGCAGATGCTATGAGGGACTCTAGACTGCATATAAATAGAATCTCTCTCTTGCCATCTCCTCCTGTGAAGTAGAAGTTGCCTTCATTGAATGTTGATCGCATGTTGAAGCATGAAGAAGGAAGTGAGTCTGCAGTCGTCCAATGGTCGTTGAGTAGAACTTCCACTATACCCAAGTTCTTGCCATGTGAGCCCCACCCACCAGCCACGACCAGGACCTCTGGTGATCCTCCACTAACTGATGATGCTCCGTAGCGACGAGTAGGCATGGCACGTAGCGATGGCTTCCAGTCTAGACCAGTAGTACTAGTCAATAGAGAGTTAGTGGGTTCCCTAGTGGAGGGATGCCACCCACCAACCAATACAAACTTAGACTGGTAGGTAGTTAGGGACGAGTATTGATATGGTGCACTAGTAGTAGTCCATGAGTGAAGGTCAGTAGAGATGTGAAGTGTGCGATAATTAGAATCCATAACTAGCAGTTTATTCTTTAGTACTGCACATTGTACAGGCCAGATATCCTTACTCCATGTATGGCAGTGCTCCCAGTGAAGTGAGACTGGAGGATGGAGATCTCTCTAAATACAAATAAATAAATAAATATATAATTAAAGTGATAAACAAACAAACAAACAAAAAGCAATAAGTGCTATTTAAACGAGACTTTAACATACAAACACATAAACAAACTTATATAAGACTACAAATATCTTAAAAACAAACACACAAACAAATTGATTCCAATATCAATGCATAGTTTCTAAACATTCTGGACAACTTTAAATAAATAAATAAATACATATAAATGCTAATAAACAACAATATAATTATAACCGTGTAAGCAAACACACAAACATACAATTTTACTCACTATAGATTTACAGAAATGTAAACACATGATAACAATAGCAACTCTATGACATGCTAACACACAAACACGTAATAAGAGAATGTGCTGTTTCTTCCTGTGCTAAAATAATGTATAGTAGGCACCAGAAAGAATAGGTTTTCAATTTTGTTCAGTCGAACAATTTGTTTTTGCACGGGAGGAGCTATAGTAAATAGACAAACGATTATGGTAGTTGATAAAATATAGTTTTTCGGCTCAACTATGTTAATCGTTTTAATCTTCACTGTTTACCAAATGCCTCACTTCTAGGAATGAAAAAAAAATTATGCTATTTTAAATATTGGGGCCATCATTGGCTTAGATATTCTTACTTCTAGAGACCCAACTTTATGAAATATTTTATGATTTACTGCAAAAAGCTAGAAACTCTTCCACAGATAATATGTCAGCAAGCTAAGGTCTTGTACTACTACCCTCTAGATGCTATAGGGGTCATGCTAAACAGCTTGCACAATAAAAAAAACTGACTTGGCTTCAATTAAGAAGACTGACTGGATTTTTTGCTGAACTTGCTACTCTGACAGGACCCTACTTCTTAGGCTTTCTACCAGCTGTAGCGGTACCAACAGTTTAGTCAAAATGCAACGAAAAAAAATTGTAAAAAAAGAAGCTTTTTTCTTTTTGAAAGACACCCGCTGTTGTTTATAAAAATGCTAACACATGAAAATATACATAATTACAAAAAACATATTCTTCCTATAAGAGTGCACAAACATACAAATACAAATACAAATTCAATACACATTGTAAGAAACTGTAAATAAAAAACAATAACAAGCACAACAACAACAACAAATAAAATAAAATAAACAACCAGAAATAAAATTACAACAAATAAATATACGTTGTGTTTATGTGTTATAAACACACAACTTACTATTTTTCTGGAACAAACTAGACTTCAAATGGCTAAAGTAAAATAGTTACAAACTATAAAGTGATAGTCTTGCCTAACTATCCTCAAAAACACACTAGCAACTGAAAAAAAAGAGAGGGAAAACATGTCTGAGCATGCTCACAAAAGAACCTGGTGCTTTTTTTAAGAGCATGCTCAGGAACACGACTTTTACCCTCTCTTTTTTCCAGTAGTTTGCCAGTGCATATATTGTGAGCATGCTCAGACATTACTTTCCCTCTTTTATTTGTTGGAATTTTATGAGTATGCTCAGACATAAATTTCCCTTTTTTTCCCTCTAGTTGCTGATGCCTTTTATCAAATGCTCAGACCTTAATTTCCCTGTTTCTTTTATTCCAGTTGTTGAAAAAAATTATGCTTGAAATTATTCTAAGCACTTGGCATGTGTGTAGGTAGCAGTGTTTTTCCTTCTTTCAAACCTTTTGCAAAAGTTATCTATACAAACAGTGGGTTAGTGAAGACTGGATCTAATAATCAAACAATGGATCTAGAAACAATCAACTGATTTAGTGATCTAGTAATCAACTAACAGAGTGGCTACGTGCTATGTGCTCACCTCAATACGAACTTGCGGCCTTTCCGCCAGGCTTTCCGCCATAAACTTGCTTACAGATTAGAGTCGACAGAGGGTGTTCCCACGTTCTCTCCCACCACACCCAAAATACAGAGTTTTGCGCGTGCAGAACGGCTGACCTCCACCTTTGACCTCAAACGCTATCACTGGAAGCCCGCTTCACTGCTGAAGTGATGGCGTGGTAAGTGTTCTCAGGTGTGTGTTGGTAGTATAGAGAAGTGTTGGTTCTGACACTGGGCTAGCTCGTTGCAGTAACCTGACAACAGTGTGTATGTCTGTGTGTATGTGTGTTAAATGAACAAAGACTGCACGCACATTAAAATTGCAAGCAGCTGAAAAAGGGAGGAGCTACAGCTACTGTAGTTTCAAAGAGGTTGAATTCCAGAAGTCCACCATCACTATCATTAGGAAAGGCAAGGGTAAGTTGACAGCTTTTGCAATTCTAAAATGAATTGATAGCCCACTTTGGCAACAACTCTTCTCTTCTGCTTAGTTTTGGTTAGTTTCTTTTCAAACAGACCAAAAGTAACTCTGTCTTTACACTCGTAATCCCCCCCCCCCCCCTCCCCCATAAAAAGAAACCCAGCTTCTGCAACTACTGAAAGGACCTTTTCAGTGCCCAAGCAACTAAATAATTATATGGTAATATCAGAGATAACTGTGGGCGGGATGCGGGTGAAGGTTGAATGACGTCCAGGGAGAGTGTAGCTAGTAGGTTCCCCCAGCATGTAGTTAGTTACGCCGCCAGATTCCACGAGGTGGCTGTGCTGCACTTGACAAGGTAAATAATAGGTAAAAGATATACAAACACAAGACAAACACACACACAGGACTATGCGGTAGACTGAAATACAAATCAGCAAAAACACAATTAATATACCGCCAGAAATCACGTGACATAAAATAGTGCGTTCATGATTAATGAAGTTCACTGTTCCTTGGTCTCTGTCCCAGCACCAGGCCCTGGCTCCACAATAACTTCTTTCCATTCTACCCCCCCCCCCCCCCTTCCAAGTCTGGTGTGGCCTACCCTTTACCTTCTTTTTTGAGAGGGAGGGAAGGAAAAGGGTGGAGTCACTAGCATCAATGACTTGTGTTTGAGAAATTTAATTAAAGTGTCAAAATTGTGTCACATATTCCGCCATCCCACTCCTTTTGAATTTTCTCGCGGAAGTATAACTAACCTCCTTCGGCTCGACCTGCGTAAAGCAGAGATTTGACCAATGGAGTTCAACTTAGTAGGTTGTTAGGTAGGTTCGTAATGAATTTTTTAAAATGAGGTCTGTCATTGCTACAGAGTATATATGCTTAATGTATTATATGCTTAATATCACACCATCCACAAAATTTTGATTTATCCCAAATGTTATGTAGGTTCATCTCTGTGTAAACATTTGAAGCTTGCAAAGAAGAAATTATCAAACCTGATGACTTCTAATGGTAAGGTTTTTTACTGCATTGTCTAATACTTTCATGTGTTTTGATATGTGGAATGAACATGTAGGCACTCTGACAGATGCAATGGTAGAACAACTGGCTGAAAAACAACATGATGTCTTGTTGTCACGATCTCCAAGTAAGCTACTTTCCTAACCAATATGATGGTTGCTTTGTTTGTCAGAAAACATACTCTATATTGGGTGGTTTTTGCAGAGTATTCCCATATTTACTCTAGCAGTGATTTAGGGATGTATAACCATCACATGGCGTTAGTAGCCTTCTTTTGCTCATACTTTTCTGATCCAAACCCTTGCAATAGTACTTGGCAACTCTGTGATTAGGAAGACTGGGCAATGAATTCTTTTCTTATTGTGTTTTTGTTTTGAGATGTGACCTAATTTCTTCATTTTGTCTGTGTTTGTTGGAGTGCACCTCTTGTTCAATGGTGAACTTCTATTTCATGCAATCCGTAGTGTTTGGTATGGATCATCAGTATTGCACCCAAGCAATGGTTGCCATTTATATTAGTCTTTATACTTCAACTAGAGCACTAATGTACAAATCTCAGTGCTAGTTAGCTAGCATGCTTATGAAATTTTTTTTATAAAATGAAGCTAGTGACTAGGGCCAATAAAAAGGGCATAACTGCTACTAAACTGGTAATGATCGCAAGTCTAGAATTCAGCCGGCTGTTTCTGGAGAATAAAGCCGAAAACAAAAATTCTGGCACATTAAAGGGACTTACTTTGTCGAGTTCTCTACCTGTGCGTCGTTTTAGGTAAGCAGCCATCTTCGGGATCTGCAGTGACAGAGTGAATGACAAAGATGACTACCGTAACCCTCAGGCGCATGTGCGCTGATGGCTAATAACTTAAACACAAGCAAGCAAGTACAGATTTTTTTTAGATATGAGTGTCACAATTGCTACCAAATTATGTGCATGACCATGAAACATTGAAATACATGTAGTCCACTATTCTAAATAGTACACATCAGATCATTACAGGGTGGTTGAAATCAAAGAGTCTGTAGTAGGAAGGCTTGTATTACATGATTAAAAATTGATGTCTCTATGCCAGTGTAGATGTTGAGTAGTAGAGTGTGGACATTGAATGTGTTGGATAGTTTGTGGTTGGTGTCATTATGGCTACGGACATCATAAGAAATTTCAAGATAGGTGTTAACTATACTAGTGGTGTTAACTATATAAGTGGTGTGCTTGAGCACAAATGGCGAGCGAGCCTTAAACTACACTATTGTTAAATGATTGATTGTAACTACTAACACTCAAGCTACTAAAATAAAGTCGAGTTTTTTAATTACATATATGCGGTAAAGGGGATTCAATGCCATAGTAACCGCTCCCCGCAACTGTTTGAATTGAAAGAGAAGCAACAAAATCAAGTCATTTACAATTTTCTTTGTGATATTCTTAATAGTAGTTGTAACGCACAATACTTTCACACAACTGAACATACCTACGCAAGACTTACCTTCGTGGTTCGTGTGGACAATGAATTTTCAAGTAAATACTGTTGTGTAGGGCTTATAACTGTGACAAATAGCGTATTAACTTACCACTAACTCGAATAGAAATGGAGCTCCCATAAGTTTTTGAGTTTTAACAGCACCCGCAAAACAATTCAAAGCGGTAAACAATTCAATTTCTAAGGTGATACGGGTAATGATCGCCAAACCGGAGGATTCTGTTTTGTGAAGTTTGGGACAGGGTCGAACACGGAGCGAACACAAAAATATGCAAGGGTCAAAGTACAAAATGACATATGTATGTCCACACATATATAAACAAACTAACATCCCCGATTTTCAATTGTGTTACCCCTGAGAGTGTTTCGCTCGCTCCGCTCACTCGCCAACTATAAGACAACACATCACTAGCCATGCTGTTGGGCCTCCTCATTTTATGAGCAAATAATTGAGAAGAAAGTGATGTGAGCAAGACACTCAACATCTGACTCAATCAAAACTATATGGTGTGTGTAATCTGTGTGTGTGGTATATTGCCTAATATTAATTAATCAACGGTGTTTGTGACAGTAACTACCAATTTTTAAAAGTTTGTGTGTTTAGGTTGTATTTTTAAGAGGCTATGAAAAAATAAGGGAAGTGTATTTACAAGTTCAGATTTAGTTTCCAAAAGGGACCAAGACATATACATACATACATACATACATATATACATACACATACATGCATACACACGTACTTACATACATACATACATGCATACACACACACACACATGTATGTGACTGTCTACCGGAAAACCAGGCATAATGCGGCCCCAATCAATTTTTTTTTCACCTATGGGGCATCCAGATATTGAGCTCTCCAAGTTTTATTGCCGTAATTTAAAATGTTTCCAATATATTTGACCTAACCGTTCCCTTTCATAGGCTTATTTAATTTATTTGATCAATATTTTCTTGACGTTTACATGTGCCGCGTTGTGCCCGGAATTTTTTTTGACAGTCACATACACACACACACATACATACACACATACACACATACGGTTATAGATCCGTGGTTCGAAGGACAAGGAGATGGATCAAGATCTACACTAGTGTGGCTTATTGTACAGTAAAGCATTAATTCACTAATTTCTGATGTGCCTATATTTCAGTTCATTAGAACACCCTTCAGTCCAAATTACAGTACTAAAGACTAAATGTATTTTTTACTACTATTTTGCTGAACATCTTCCTGTGAGTTTCGTTTACTAAGCTTTATCATCTTGTTTCCCACACTGCACTATTGCAGCCATCATTATATCCACACGTGTACCTCACCTTCACATTCTATTACAACAACACTGCAATGTAGTTCTTAAGAGTCATAGTGACGTGGTTAGGTAATTCTGTTGACTAGCTGTTTAATTTTGGACTACACGCGTCCAGTAAACTTTTAAACTTTTTGGGACAGGGTCGAACACGGAGCGAACACAAAAATATGCAATTTGTTTTGACAAATGAATATCTTGTTTATAAACATTCAGTTGAGATGCATATGCATGCAGAGACTCAACAATAACGTAGTTCTTGTATGGCTTCATTGTACCTATCTACCAGTGATTCAGCAATATCCTATCCAAGTTTTTGTGCAGCATGCATAGTAATGACTTTCGCTTTTCCACATTTAAAATAACTGGTAAAGGGTTTGTCATCCTAATTATTTAAATGGTCAGCTGTTTTTAGAGGCACTATTTTACTTAGTTTGTATTCCCATGCTAAAGCAAAATACCATTTATACCTATGGCTACTTGACTACCGAACTGCATTAAGAGTAGGTCTAAAAAGCTGTATTTTCCAGTAAAAATGGCGGCACCCGCCAAACACTTGTCACATATAAACATATACCTGATTTGGCATTAAAGATGCCTAATAGTGTCTAAGTAGGGAATGTGTTCCACATCACTATATGCAGCTGTTGCTATATGTGACCGTTGGCACAATGCAGCATGCTTAAACGAGAAAAGATTGATCGATTTCTTAAAAATGTATTAAATTAGCCTACGGAAGGGAATGGTTAGGTCTATTATATCGGGAACGACATAAGCTACGGCGATAAAACTTGGAGAGCTCAATATCTGGATGCCGACAACTCTGTAAGTACAAAAAAAAAATTTTTTTATTGGGGCCACATTGTGCCTAGTTTTCCTGTAGACGGTCACATGTGTATTGATCTTGTCCTACCGATTTAGAGCTAAAATAATGGGAACATTAGTGTTACTATGATTCAAGTCAGCGAATAAGTATTCTAGAGAACACGAGAGATTTTTATAGAAATGATTTTTGTCCATACAAAAACACCACCCATTTTAATGAAAGGGGATACACCATAGCCACATATATTATACCAACATATATGGAGCTTTGTGTTGAGTTAGACACACCAGAGTAATACTTGTGCTCTGCCTATCAATATCAGGAGTTCATACAAATTGTTTTGCTGGGGTGGGTAAACATATCATACTAATGCATGTGTTAGACCACACCTACAAGTAAATTGTGGTGATGAAATATTTTCTGTGGTTCTGCTAAAGTCTCTTTAATTCTCTTTGTTGCCTTATTCTATATGTGACCATCTACAGGAAAGCCGGGCACAACATGGCAGGTTTAACCGTCTAGAATAAATCAATCGAATTCTTACAAATGAATTAAATAAGCGTATTGAAGGGAACGATTAGGTCAAATATGTCAGGAACAGCTTAAGCTACTGCGATAAAACTTGGAGAACTTAATATCTGGATGCCGACGACTCTGTAATTTTTTATGGTGGTTGTGTTGTTCCTGGTTTTTGCTGTAGACGGTCACATATGTAGCAAGACAGTCATGAATTATTCATCCAACTTAAAAATAATAATACATTTCTGGGTGGGAGAATTGTTTATGGTTGGGGGGACCCTGACTATTTATTCTTCTCTACAAGACTTCTTCAGAAGCCACATCTTGAGAAATTGTCCGTCCACCCTATTAGTAACCAGGGGAGGCTAAGTTAGTAGTCACTCTACTTATTATGAATACGACTGTTAGTTGAGTATTATCAGCCATTGAAATGACAAATATGCACATGATCCCAAATTAGGGAGGGGGGGGGGGGTTCGAACGAAGTGTTGTTATGATGAAGATGATTAACAATTAATTTATAAATCGCTTAGGAGAACAGGGACTTCCTCACTTCATGTAAATAATCATTTAGTCACTCATAAAGCCATAGACAAGAAAGCCAAAAAGAATCAGTGCATTAAACCTCCGTCTCCCTGAAAGAAACTTGCACACACAAATGAACACACACGCACACACACGCGCACACAAACACACACACACAAACAAACACACATGCACGCAAACTGACATAAAAGCACACACTCACACAAAAACATGCACTACACGAACACACACAAAAACACATGCATATCACACCTAAGCTAGGGATGTGCTCCATCTAGGAAGTGACCACCTAGTTAAGTTTTCAAATTTTGTGGTTCAGTACGAAATGTTACTCACAATTACATAACAATCATATACAGTTAGTACAAACATTCAAAGAACATCTCTAGCAGTGATGATGATATTTTTTATTAACAAAAGGGTCTTTTAACAAACTTCAGTACGGTCAGATGTTTTGATCGATGACAACGTCAACCAGTAAAATGAGAATACTTATATCACTTGATTAATTATGATTTCTTTACTGCTATGATTTAGAGTTTGAGATAGCACACTATATAATTGCTACCTTATTCTGTATTGAAATTGTAGAGCTCAAAGGAAAGAGTTTGGGAGACTAATGGAAAATGATGGCAGAGCATTGGCGAAGTTTGTCAGCGGAAGATAAAGCCAAGTACATGTCATCAGTAGGGTCTGATAGTGAGGACAGTGACGAAGAACTCTCTGCAGCTGACAAGAAAAGGGTAGCCATAAGGGTTGCAAAGTGGCATCAGGGAGATGTAAGTTTTTTCATTAACTTGTACAGCGTAATATTAATTTTTATGATAATGAAGGCTAACTTGCTGCAGTCAGTGGCTGTGAAGTCACCATTATGTTGTTTGTGGATGGGCAGGTGATCACAGTAGGGATTCCTGAGGGAAAGAAATGTCTTCAAACACATCCAGCAATAATATCTTCTTTCAATTCTCATTTTCTATATAGTAAGTAGCTACATTGTATGCACTCTTCTATATGGATACTGTTGTTATAGATGTTTGTGTGTGCATTTGTTGATAGATGACTTGCTCGTAAACAGCAGTGTGGGTCCAGTGCCTGCAGCTCCTCATGTCTGGAGGGTCCAGTGCCTGCAGCCTCTCGTGTCCGGACAAAGAATCTGCCAGTCCCAGCACATCATCAGCAAACAATATTGAAGGAGGACAGGTTATGCTGAAGGGGGAAAATGGCAATATTGTAGCTAAGGGAACTGTATTTCCAGAGCGTGACACCATTCATGGTCATCCACGTAAGAAGGAGTGCCAGATTGTATGTGTGAGTGAGGTGATGCAGTCGGGTGCTCAGCCATGGTTGTGGGTGAGGTGATGCAGTCGGGTGCTCAGCCATGGTTGTGGGTGAGGTGATGCAGTCGGGTGCTCAGCCATGGTTGTGGGTGAGGTGATGCAGTCGGGTGCTCAGCCATGGTTGTGGGTGAGGTGATGCAGTCGGGTGCTCAGCCATGGTTGTGGGTGAGGTGATGCAGTCGGGTGCTCAGCCATGGTTGTGGGTGAGGTGATGCAGTCGGGTGCTCAGCCATGGTTGTGGGTGAGGTGATGCAGTCGGGTGCTCAGCCATGGTTGTGGGTGAGGTGATGCAGTCGGGTGCTCAGCCATGGTTGTGGGTGAGGTGATGCAGCCGGGTGCTCAGCCATGGTTGTGGGTGAGGTGATGCAGTCGGGTGCTCAGCCATGGTTGTGGGTGAGGTGATGCAGTCGGGTGCTCAGCCATGGTTGTGGGTGAGGTGATGCAGTCGGGTGCTCAGCCATGGTTGTGGGTGAGGTGATGCAGTCGGGTGCTCAGCCATGGTTGTGGGTGAGGTGATGCAGTCGGGTGCTCAGCCATGGTTGTGGGTGAGGTGATGCAGTCGGGTGCTCAGCCATGGTTTGAAGACTGGTACAGTGAAGAACTGACAGAAGGCATGTTTGTTGAACGGCCGAAACAAATGATTTCCTGCTTAGTCAAATAGTGTATATGATTGTTTTCCTATGATTTTTTTTTTTTTTGTTGGTGTTATCCACTTTGAAACACAAACATGGCATTGTTTCAATAAAATATAACATCCTGAGTTAACCATAAGGTGCTAATGAAGTCATGACATAAAAGAAAAGGGTGGAAAATCAAGTTACTTTGGTTCAGCTGCACACTCCGAAGACAGTCTTAGTATTCGTCTGTAACTGCATTGCCACTGAGAACAGATTAGTGAGTATCTGGAGGAATTTACCTTGCCAAATTTAAAAACCAAGGAACTTCTCAGCTAGATGGACAAAGAGCTGGAGCCAATCACTCAAGAAATCTAATGGTCGCCAGTAAGAAAGGGAGATGGAATTTTCTCTGGCCATCTCATCTGCACATGCAACCTAAAGCTATATGCCCCTGTAGGATGTGCTGGACAGGTGGTGTCCCAAACATGAGGATGACTCAATCTCCAAGGCACGAAGGTAAAATCACCTGGTCTTTTGTCAAAAGACTAAGTGGTTTGAGGGAACTCCAGATGCCAAGAAGAAGGGGTGGATGCTGTCATTGATGGTGGTGGCATTTCTTCCTTCACAGGTCCCCCGGTCATAGCAGGGCTATATGTATTTTTGTAATTTTTTTTATAGCTGGTGCTTAGAAAAGGCGGTGAGGGAAGGAAAGAGTGTTTCTTTTTGGATTTGGCACTGAATCTATTAAACTATGTAAGAATCCTACTAACTCATGTGATTCTCGACAGGAGCCTTCTATTCTTTAAAAAATCATACTATTCATCATGGGACAGTAATAGAGAGAACTTTGCCAACCTGATATAATCTCTCTTCGCTAACTGGTTGGTTTTCAGATAAAAGATCCATGCTTGAAGTTGTTGTTCAAATTAATAATACTGCACCGCTCACTACCAAACAATACACAGTTTGCAATTTGCTAGTATAAAAATCTCACTTTGCATGGGGTTGTGCATGCACTGTAAAGAGAGTGTAGATTACACGTTCTAGCTTCCACTCTGTGAAACGAAGCTGTATTATAAGACTATGTTTTAACACAAGAGTGCAGGTGGGCTGTGTGTGTGTGCATTGCACAGATAATTAAAACTCGGGTCCTTTCTGATCTATCTCAATTCTGAATGACAAAATTCTGCACAATAATTGCTAATAGCTACACAGGAATTCCCCCCCCCCCCCACAAAATGTAGCTGAAATAGCATGCTAGTACAGTGGCAGCATATCGAGATTTTGTCGACAGCAAGTATCTTTGTTCTTGGGCCACCACAAGTAACTAGTATAGTTAACACCACTAGTATAGTTAACACCACTAGTATAGTTAACACCACTAGTATAGTTAACACCACTAGTATAGTTAACACCACTAGTATAGTTAACACCACTAGTATAGTTAACACCACTAGTATAGTTAACACCACTGTATAGTTAACACCACTAGTATAGTTAACACCACTAGTATAGTTAACACCACTAGTATAGTTAACACCACTAGTATAGTTAACACCACTAGTACAGTTACTTAACTAACACCACTAGTACAGTTACTTAACTGTTTAAAAAACAAATTTTTACTGATAAGAAATGTTGTCATGAACACATCCGGATGCACTGTAAACTTTGAGGCCAGTTTATTTAAATGTATCATGAGACTTTGCTTCTTTCGATGGGCTAGCCAAAACAATAATAATAATAGTAATAATAATAATAACAATAATAATAATAATAGTAATAACAATAATAATAATAATAATAACAATAATAATAATAATAATAATAATAAAAAGAATAACAGTTGCAAAATGAGTACAAAAGTCTATGTTGTAGCTAAGATTAAAACCTTGGTTCCAAAGAGCTGCTATTGCTCTAACTACTATGATTAAGGGGCAGCACTATCTGACCCGTAAGGGTCAATAATGCTACAATTAATTAATTAGGTATAGTTAATAGAAGGCCATGCACGCATATGGCCGTGTCTATGGATATTTTAAGGTATTTTTTAGACATGTAGCTAGTTTTGAGTGGTACTGGGGTTTGCACCTTTGGTGCTCTTATTATTATTGTTGTTGTTATTATTATTGTTATTATTGTTTAAAAAAAAGATTATATAAGTTACAACATTGAAGTAAATTTGATGAAAATGGAAATATAAGAAAATGATTAGTACAACAACTGGAGTAATCGTAGAGATGAAGAAGTGAATGCAGCAATCAATAACCAGTGTTGCCCAGAACTGCTGCCTCCCAATGAAGAAGTGAACACAGCAATCAATAACCAGTGTTGCCCAGAACTGCTGCCTCCCAATGAAGAAGTGAACACAGCAATCAATAACCAGTGTTGCCCAGAACTGCTGCCTCCCACATTAGATTGCAAGCCATAGTTGAACTCACAGAAGAACACGCGTTCTTCTGTGAGTTTTGATTATGCACCCTGTACCTGTGTTTAAGTATTGATGTATGGTCTATTTTATTTTCAGCACTTTTTCTTTTGATAGGGTTGAGAAGAGCAGTCTATTCAGGCAGTCAAGCAAAATATCAGTGCTTGTTGTTGTTTTTTCTTTCTTTCTTTCTTTTTTTCATTATCTTTTTTTTTTTTTTTTCCTTCTTCAATGTTCTACCTTTTTTTTAACAGGCAAATAATAGTTCTTTTAGTTTGATTGTAAGACCATTTCAAAATCTTTCCCACTCCCCTCCCACTGCTAAGCACCATGCACGCGCACACACATACACACACTACCTGTGTGGTGAGAAACAAGTAAATTGTTATGCTTACACTGAACAGGAGTTGTAAGCTCCTGAGCGGTAAGGATCGGTTATAGATCTGTGGTTCGAAGGACCAGGAAGTCAATGAGTCTGCGCCCGGCTGGAATGCGGCTATGGAGCGAGCTGATTATACTAGCATCCCCAACTATCAAGGACCAGATTATTCATTGAAACTTCCAACTTGAACATTGTACATCACATACATTTATTGTTATGACGCATGATGAACTATGTGTGGTTTTTTATGAATATTGTTATGAGAAATCATTGTAAGGTAAAGGGTTTACAGGAAATTAAGTGTTGTGCCTTCTGACTAGTTCTAGGGGTTCAGTCATTTTATTGCGAGTCCTGAACACACTACTTGATAGTATCCACTTCTTTGAGTCCAGATAACACTTTGAGTGTGCCCACTATTACGATTGTATTGATGTTATGTGAGGTGTTGTGGGAGGAATAGGCAGTTATAGTGCATGCTATTAAATAACCTAAATAAAAATTAATGATTCTGGTAAATTCCTAACTAATGTTATTAAAACTGTGGGTTGCACCAGTAGGAATACAGAAATGGAGGATCTGAGGTATCTAGTGCACTTGTATGAATATTCTTCCACTATTGCCTATCACCACAAGCAGCAGTTTAATTAAGTTACACACACACACACACAAGTAATTATGTGGCTTCTCTCCTTTGGGGTTGGAGAGAGGGTGAGCTAACCGGTTGCTTGACCTCCAGAACCACAATGGTGTACACAGGATCTCTGCCTCCTACTACTAATCTAGTATTTGCCAATGTGTCAATAATGTGTTACATTTAGAGTTTCTATCAACTGTGGTGTTGCTGAACTTTATGGAGGGAATGTGTACATATTAGTGATCAAAGTTTTAGTTGTGCACTCCACTATCACATAACGTCCAATGTGGTATGTTTCTAGGATAAGTAGACCCAGTTTGTTTGTTTTTTGAGTGGTGATACTTCAGTTGTTTTTGTTGTTGTTGTTGTGTTGTTTTAAGTTGCAATAACATTGGGTTTAACTTACTATTAAAAAAAAGAGTATGTACTTTTGTGGAGCAATATCATGTAATTTCTTAAAACAACAACTGAACGAGTGTGTCTCATAACTTTGTTATTCCCTAGCTCCGGCTAGCTCCGGCACTTTATCTTAAATTGGTCAGTTGCTTGCGTACCTGAAAATAGAGAAATTTCCAGTATTTTTAGCAATATATTTGTAATTATTAGTGGGGAGCATTAGTGAGTGGGAGTAGTTATGGACTTTGATACATATAATGAAACTAAGTTGAAGTTTACTGTGAAGTGGTTAAGGTGGTTAGTTTGGTTGGAGATAGTTAAGTGTGGTTGCACTCTAGGCAGCCACCAGCAGCTCAGTGCTGACCTAGAGCTGCCCAAGTATGTATGTATGTGTGTAACCAAGCATGTGAAGCAGCTGCTCAGTGCTTTTCCTTGTGTTTTCAAAACAACTAAGAACAATTATAAATTAAAGTGTTAGTTGACAATGTTAAATGTCTGGCTGTGTGGAATGTCACATGATAGCAAATAAAGAGGTCTAATTAATTAACCTTCAGCATGCATGTGTGTGAAGATGTCTACTTGGACTTTTTTTTTGATGGAGGCTCTTAATGTTCAGTTTAGGTAAGAACTTGAGCTAGATGATGATCCAAGTTGCCACTTTTTTAAATTTCAGTTTTGTATTCCAGTAAATGTCAGTTAAAAAAAACAACATTACACGATCAGTGCTAGCTATACGTGGGCACACCCCTGCAATTTCACATGACGTCATTTCTTATGGCCACTCCCCATAACATGGAGAGAGCAATGACCTTCATCACTACAAAAAAATGAGCGAGGGGCCAGAACACATAAAAATGAAAACTGAACTGATATTTTTTGTCACCGTTTGCAGTTTATCACTCAATGTGAGATTTTGTTGTATCCATTAAATTTTATTGAATATCATGACAGCTGGTAAGTATCGACAGGAAACATTTGAGCTGACATTTTTTAATAGTTCCATCATTGGATTGCTGTGTCCCAAATGTTTGGACTAACGAGGTTTCAGTCGAGCGAGGTTCGGATTAGTGAGGGTGAGTAGTGTTGTATGATTATAGGTATTTAGTAACATCGTGATATTGAAATTATTACTGCACTATATTTTGTAGAGACATTTTAGTTTCTACTGACTAGTGGAACTAGAGTGAACTCACAATGGACTTTCAGTATGTGTGGACAAATTGTTGCAGCACACAGAATTACTCAAACAAGAAACTTAAATAATACTTTTTTGGGTCATGTAATGACTAACCATGTAATGATCATGTAGTGACCAACCATGTCATGGTTAGCTATGTTGTAAGCCACCAAATTATTTATTAAATTTGGAATTAAAATTTGATAAAAAATAATATACTATATTTAGTAATGTGGGTGTATTTTGACAATAATAGTATTGCGATATTTTTGGGCTCAGTATCGTACAACACTAGTCTATTGTACGGCATTCCACTGAAGCTACAATATGTTGTATTGTGAATGTTAGAACACTATAACTAGTTTACACACGCTTGTCCGAAATGATAGTAGTAAAGATTTCTTGTATATTTATTTTACAGACTGACCACCAACCGTAGTGTAGTCTTAGCTCTGTCCCACAAAGCTCTTTCCTTGTTAAGCATCTAATCATATTCAATAGTGGACTCTGTGGTTGTATCAGTTGGTGGAGAAGGTTAAAGCAACATACTTATGCTGACATACTTAGTTGACTCCCACTGGCAAAGGTTCTCCTACTTGTAACCGTGTGTCTGATCATGGCCAAGGCTGGCATTCAAGCTGTGTTAAGATTAGTGGTCATTTTACTGGATAAACCAATTTGAGCTTTTAGAGGTCATCATGTCTATTCCTCAGTCTGTCTGGAACTGTGAATGTGTTGGTGTTTGTTGCTCTAGTTTTCATAACAGTAAGGACGAATGTAGAAATAGTGAATTAGATACTAATGTAGTTCTTTTGATGCAAAAAACTGTAATATCTTCAGCATTAGGTGATGTTACTACATACAGCTTGTTGCTACGTGATCAATAGTTAGTTTCTCTATGTTTAATTTCATCATTCTTAAAGACTAGCATTTTGATGAGTTTTCCGAATAGGGCATTGTGAAGTAACCAAATTAGTCAACTGAGTGATTGATTGCAGTTTCTTGATAATTTACTACAGAGGGGATTTTTTATTATTATTATTTTATTATTTTATCCCATAGGCTTTGCTATTCACCAGTTACCTTAACATACATGCATGGTAGGCATCTGGTCGTGGTTGTTGAAAAAACAATTATTTAACTGTAACAACATATCTTTCCCATGTATGGGGAGTATTTAATTAAGTGTGTGATTGTTTCAGGTAACTTATGCTATTAGCTATCGCTGCGTGTCCCCCTGGATACATATGATTTATCATCCATGGAGCATAGACAAACCGTCTCTCATGATTCAAACCTAAACAGACTTATAATATTTACTTGAGTCAAAGAACATAATTTAGAGGATAAGATAGGAAGTATTAACAGAGAGTAATGTTAGAGTAGATGCCATTAATATGATATTGATTTATTGTAATTGCTTTTGTTCTACATGCAGGCTGTGCTATGTAGAGGCTGCCTGCAGCATTGAAGTGCTTTGAACTTTGTTATCTTGTACTCAAAGACAATAATCGTTGCACAATGAATTAAGGAAAAAACAACAAACTTACCCATCATCCAAATCCTGACTAATGCATTGAGTTCCTCTTTCTTCTGATCTGAGATGACCCAATAATGCTAGTCAATCTTCACTGGTGAGATGACCCAATAATGCTAGTCAATCTTCACTGGTGAGATGACCCAATAATGCCAGTCAATCTTCACTGGTGAGATGACCCAATAATGCTAGTCAATCTTCACTGGTGAGATGACCCAATATAATGCTAGTCAATCTTCACTGGTGAGATGACCCAATAATGCCAGTCAATCTTCACTGGTGAGATGACCCAATAATGCCAGTCAATCTTCACTGGTGAGATGACCCAATAATGCTAGTCAATCTTCACTGGTGAGATGACCCAATAATGCTAGTCAATCTTCACTGGTGAGATGACCCAATAATGCCAGTCAATCTTCACTGGTGAGATGACCCAATAATACTAGTCAATCTTCACTGGTGAGATGACCCAATAATACTAGTCAATCTTCACTGGTGAGATGACCCAATAATACTAGTCAATCTTCACTGGTGAGATGACCCAATAATGCTAGTCAATCTTCACTGGTGAGATGACCCAATACTGCCAGTCAATCTTCACTGGTGAGATGACACAATAATGCTAGTCAATCTTCACTGGTGAGATGACCCAATAATGCCAGTCAATCTTCACTGGTGAGATGACCCAATAATGCTAGTCAATCTTCACTGGTGAGATGACCCAATAATGCCAGTCAATCTTCACTGGTGAGATGACCCAATAATGCTAGTCAATCTTCACTGGTGAGATGACCCAATAATGCTAGTCAATCTTCACTGGTGAGATGACCCAATAATGCTAGTCAATCTTCACTGGTGAGATGACCCAATAATGCCAGTCAATCTTCACTGGTGAGATGACCCAATAATGCTAGTCAATCTTCACTGGTGAGATGACCCAATAATGCTAGTCAATCTTCACTGGTGAGATGACCCAATAATGCTAGTCAATCTTCACTGGTGAGATGACCCAATAATGCCAGTCAATCTTCACTACCCAATAATGCCAGTCAATCTTAACTGGTGAGATGACCCAATAATGCTAGTCAATCTTCACTGGTGAGATGACCCAATAATGCCAGTCAATCTTCACTGGTGAGATGACCCAATAATGCTAGTCAATCTTAACTAGTGAGATGACCCAATAATGCTAGTCAATCTTCACTGGTGAGATGACCCAATAATGCTAGTCAATCTTCACTGGTGAGATGACCCAATAATGCTAGTCAATCTTCACTGGTGAGATGACCCAATAATGCTAGTCAATCTTCACTGGTGAGATGACCCAATAATGCCAGTCAATCTTCACTGGTGAGATGACCCAATAATGCCAGTCAATCTTCACTGGTGAGATGACCCAATAATGCCAGTCAATCTTCACTGGTGAGATGACCCAATAATGCTAGTCAATCTTCACTGGTGAGATGACCCAATAATGCCAGTCAATCTTCACTGGTGAGATGACCCAATACTGCCAGTCAATCTTCACTGGTGAGATGACCCAATAATGCTAGTCAATCTTCACTGGTGAGATGACCCAATAATGCTAGTCAATCTTCACTGGTGAGATGACAATAATGCCAGTCAATCTTCACTGGTGAGATGACCCAATAATGCTAGTCAATCTTCACTGGTGAGATGACCCAATACTGCCAGTCAATCTTCACTGGTGAGATGACCCAATAATGCCAGTCAATCTTCACTGGTGAGATGACCCAATAATGCCAGTCAATCTTCACTGGTGAGATGACCCAATAATGCTAGTCAATCTTCACTGGTGAGATGACCCAATAATGCTAGTCAATCTTCACTGGTGAGATGACCCAATAATGCCAGTCAATCTTCACTGGTGAGATGACCCAATAATACTAGTCAATCTTCACTGGTGAGATGACCCAATAATACTAGTCAATCTTCACTGGTGAGATGACCCAATAATACTAGTCAATCTTCACTGGTGAGATGACCCAATAATGCTAGTCAATCTTCACTGGTGAGATGACCCAATACTGCCAGTCAATCTTCACTGGTGAGATGACACAATAATGCTAGTCAATCTTCACTGGTGAGATGACCCAATAATGCCAGTCAATCTTCACTGGTGAGATGACCCAATAATGCCAGTCAATCTTCACTGGTGAGATGACCCAATATGCCAGTCAATCTTCACTAGTGAGATGACCCAATAATGCTAGTCAATCTTCACTGGTGAGATGACCCAATAATGCTAGTCAATCTTCACTGGTGAGATGACCCAATAATGCTAGTCAATCTTCACTGGTGAGATGACCCAATAATGCTAGTCAATCTTCACTAGTGAGATGACCCAATAATGCTAGTCAATCTTCACTAGTGAGATGACCCAATAATGCTAGTCAATCTTCACTAGTGAGATGACCCAATAATGCTAGTCAATCTTCACTAGTGAGATGACCCAATAATGCTAGTCAATCTTCACTGGTGAGATAACCCAATAATGCTAGTCAATCTTCACTGGTGAGATGACCCAATAATGCCAGTCAATCTTCACTGGTGAGATGACCCAATAATGCTAGTCAATCTTCACTGGTGAGATGACCCAATAATGCTAGTCAATCTTCACTGGAGAGATGACCCAATAATGCTAGTCAATCTTCACTGGTGAGATGACCCAATAATGCTAGTCAATCTTCACTGGTGAGATGACCCAATAATGCTAGTCAATCTTCACTGGTGAGATGACCCAATATCTAGTCATCTTCACTGGTGAGATGAACAACAGATGCTAGTCAATCTTCACTGGTGAGATGACCCAATAAGAGCTCTCTAATCTTCACTGGTGAGATGACCCAATAATGCTAGTCAATCTTCACTGGTGAGATGATGATGAAATGCTCCAGCTTCTTCTCTGGTGAGTCTACCCAATAATGCTCAGTCAATCTGCCACTTAGCCTGCAGTTAGCACCCAGTGACACAAACAGAATAGTAGAAAGTCAGAGAGGTGTTTGGATAACTGAACACAATAGAAATGTATTATAAAACACTAATGAAGGGCGTGGTCAAGCGGGGTTTTTTTTGTTTGAATGTGCTACTATTAGATTTAGGGTGTTCGGTTAATGTGTTCAGAAAATTGAAGTTCGGACGAACAATAAATAATATTACCGCACTTACTGATCACTGAAGTATATCTGCACACAATAGCATTATAACAGTACATCACAACACTTAGTGATAGTGAGAGGTAGCCATTTTACTTTCAGGCTGTATTTACTTGCACTCACTTCTAACATTTGCAAATTACTTTCCTATGCCACAATGCGACATTTAGCATATTAGCAAACAAACATTTGAACAGACAACCAACACTGCATGTGCTTACACAAAATTAACAAACAGTCAATGAAATTCAAGATGCAAGAATGAAATACTGTACAATGTACGTACAAAATATCATATATTTAATGTCCAATGAGGAGTGAGTTTGACTATGAACTCAAGCCATACTATAAAATGTGCACTATTTGGAATGGTATAATACATGTTTGTAAAAATAAAATACACAAAATAAAAGGAAAAGAAAACTACCCACCCATCCCAGATATTTACATGTAAATACCTTATATAAAATGCACAGGAGCTAACTTTCTGAATGTATGAAGTAATACACATATGTAAGATTGAATGTATGAAGTAATACACATATGTAAGATTGAATGTATGAAGTAATACACATATGTAAGATTGAATACATGAAGTAATACACATATGTAAGATTGAATGCATGAAGTAATACACATATGTAAGATTGAATGCATGAAGTAATACACATATGTAAGATTGAATGCATGAAGTAATACACATATGTAGGATTGAATGCATGAAGTAATACACATATGTAAGATTGAATACATGAAGTAATACACATATGTAAGATTGAATGCATGAAGTAATACACATATGTAAGATTGAATGCATGAAGTAATACACATATGTGAGATTGAATGTATGAAGTAATACACATATGTAAGATTGAATACATGAAGTAAAACACATATGTAGGATTGAATGCATGAAGTAATACACATATGTAAGATTGAATGCATGAAGTAATACACATATGTAAGATTGAATGCATGAAGTAATGCACATATGTAAGATTGAATGCATGAAGTAATACACATATGTAAGATTGAATGTATGAAGTAATACACATATGTAAGATTGAATGTATGAAGTAATACACATATGTAAGATTGAATGCATGAAGTAATACACATATGTAAGATTGAATGCATGAAGTAATACACATGTAAGATTGAATGTATGAAGTAATACACATGTAAGATTGAATGCATGAAGTAATACACATATGTAAGATTGAATGCATGAAGTAATACACATGTAAGATTGAATGTATGAAGTAATACACATATGTAGGATTGAATATGAAGTAATACACAATGTAATACACATATGTAGATTGAATGCATGAAGTAATACACATATGTAGATTGAATGCATGAAGTAATACACATATGTAAGATTGAATGCATGAAGTAATACACATATGTATGAATGCATGAAATACACATAAGATTGAATGCATGAAGTAATACACATATGTAGATTGAATGTATGAAGTAATACACATGAAGTATGTAGATTGAATGCATGAAGTAATACACATATGTAAGATTGAATGTAAGTAATACACATATAATTGAAAGTAATGCACATGCATGAAGTAATACACATATGTAGGATTGAATGTATGAAGTAATAACATATGTAAGATTGAATGTATGAAGTAATAACATATGTAAGATTGAATGTATGAAGTAATACACATATGTAAGATTGAATGCATGAAGTAATACACATATGTAGGATTGAATGTATGAAGTAATAACATATGTAAGATTGAATGTATGAAGTAATACACATATGTAGGATTGAATGTATGAAGTAATACACATATGTAAGATTGAATGTATGAAGTAATACACATATGTAGGATTATGTATGAAGTAATACACATATGTAGGATTGAATGTATGAAGTAATAACATATGTAAGATTGAATGCATGAAGTAATACACATATGTAAGATTGAATGCATGAAGTAATACACATATGTAAGATTGAATGTGTGAAGTAATAACATATGTAAGATTGAATGTATGAAGTAATACACATATGTAAGATTGAATGTATGAAGTAATACACATATGTAAGATTGAATGCATGAAGTAATACACATATGTAAGATTGAATGTATGAAGTAATACACATATGTAAGATTGAATGTGTGAAGTAATACACATATGTAGGATTGAATGTATGAAGTAATACACATATGTAGGATTGAATGTATGAAGTAATACACATATGTAGGATTGAATGTATGAAGTAATACACATATGTAAGATTGAATGTGTGAAGTAATACACATATGTAAGATTGAATGTGTGAAGTAATACACATATGTAAGATTGAATGCATGAAGTAATACACATATGTAAGATTGAATGTATGAAGTAATACACATATGTAAGATTGAATGTATGAAGTAATACACATATGTAAGATTGAATGTGTGAAGTAATACACATATGTAAGATTGAATGCATGAAGTAATACACATATGTAGGATTGAATGTATGAAGTAATACACATATGTAAGATTGAATGCATGAAGTAATACACATATGTAGGATTGAATGCATGAAGTAATACACATATGTAAGATTGAATGTATGAAGTAATACACATATGTAAGATTGAATGTATGAAGTAATACACATATGTAAGATTGAATTAGATATGGAACTCAGTAGCTATTTCTTATAAGATCTTTGGCTGTTAAGTCGTTGAACCAAAATACAAAAAACAAAAACAAAAAACAATAACAACAACAACAACAAAGACTATCAGTCTAAACCATTGGAAAGCAATTACTTGTGGAGATTATGCTAATGTAGTGCAAGTGCAAATGGGTAAATATTGTCAACTCAGTAAATATCATGCTATCTAGCTAGCAGTTCAGGGATTAAAGTGACAACCGTAATAACAACTGCTAGCTAGATAGCATGATTTATTGAGTTGACACTACAGTATTTGTACATCCCAAGCAATCACAACAAATAACACACACACAATTTTAAGAAGTGATTTTGAGGAATTCAATAAACCATGCTGTGCTGGTTTGTTAATAAAATCATCATAGAGTGCAACTCTTGTGATCCCTGAGGACTTCGGCAAAAAGATGAAGAAATATTGCTAGTTTAAATTTATTGACTGTAAATAACAGAGAACCTGCAGAATTAAAATGCATGCCACACTATTAAACAATTAACTTGGTCAAGAGGCAAAGGGGCTTTCTTGGCTCCTTCGAAATTACTTGAACTTTCACTGCAGGAAACTCCTCCTTGTGGTTACATGACTGGTACACCCAATATGGGAGGGGCTTTGTCTCCTATAACCGAACTCTTCTTGATGTTATGGGGGCCAATCCCCCACCCACCCAGCACTTTCTTAAATGCGACCACAAATGCATGCTTTTAGCTACTATGGGTTACTTTGACAATATTATTTTAAGACACATATGTATAAGTGGGTGGGACATCCCATGAATACCCAGAAGAACAAAGAAAGAAGAGTTTTTAGGCAGGTTTCATGCAAGTTACAAGTTTTTTGTTGGCTTAAAAGTAGGCGGAGTTGGAAAAGTAACTGGACTGGGCACGGCAGGCTATGTGAGACTCATTCTTACTCAGTCTACTTTACCTTCGGAGACTGACACTATTAACTTAGCAGGGACGGAGGAAGCTCTCATGAATTGGTCCGTCCAGGAAGTGGGTGTGGCATAAACAGTTCATAGGTGTGGCCTAAACAGTTCATGGGTGTGGCCTAAACAGTTCATGGGTGTGGCCAAAGCCGTTGGATGTAGGCAAGGATAGTTCATGGGTGATGTGACAAGTCTATACATACTTTTATTCACTATAATTATAAATAGCTAGCTAAATAAAAAAGAAATGTGTATTAGCTTGTTTAGAATGATGCCATAATAGCTAGTGACAGCGCTAACTACATTGCAAACTACTTACTCTGGCGACTAATAAATATCTTAGACACCGTTATTTATCACATGATTAATGCCAAGCCACCACTTAACGAACCACGGAATAATGAAAAATAATCAGTAAAGATTCTCAATTTGGGATTTCCCTTTAAAGATAGTAGCTAGTTATTTCAGAATTCCCCATTTCAAAAGATGGTCAGGCCAAAACCAGACCAATCTGACCGGTTCCTCCGAGCCTGCTTAGTGTGCCTTCGATTGCGCTTAGTGCCCATCCCAGGAGCAGCCGATACGTTAAAATTAGTGAAGTGCTTCGCAGCCATCATCAACTACCTTTTTTGGGTCCCTCAGGCCCTACGTAGCACAGCACCCTCACTGCACTCGGGACACTCAAGGGCCGTCCGGATTCTAAAATGGCAATTCCCTTCCAGAGAGCATCTAACTATCATTTAGCATAACCTACACTTCAACCAGCATGCTATTTTATTTATGTTGCTTGCTTTATTAGGCTCAGGTCTAATCCTGTGGCAGCAATTGCTGTTTTCATTTGATCCATGCAAGTCTTCCTGATCCAGTCATCCCTTTTGTACCAACTCAAAAGAATCTTGGTAGACTCAGAAGCAAACCCTCTCAGGAAGGTTTCTGAACCGGGTGTTTGCTTTATGCTCAGGCTCCCAAACGTTACTCCAGGGAAGTTAACGGAGTTGAAAGAAGTGAAGTTTCACGTTGAAAATGTATACAGGTGAGTGTTTCTGGCTAGTTTAGCTTCTTCTCTTATGAAGACAGCGTTTCCATGCATTTTCAACCATTTTCATTGGTCGAGCTATTTTGATGCCTCATTAAAAATAGCTAACAGATTGCTTGTTCTTTAGGAAAGAAATTATATTGTGTTTAATAGCGCTGAGGGTTCACCTTTGGTGCTTAATTCTATAAAAAATTGATTATGTTTGTATACAGTAAAACTTGGTGTGGGAGTGAACAAATGAAGTAGAAATTTGAAGTTATAATTAAATTGTTATGATAGAATTTATCAAAAAAGTTGACAATATGTAAGTTTGAAATATGGGATATGATGTACAAAGTATAAAATACAATATGAATGTTTTCAAATGTATGTCCATGTAGTGTTGATAGAATTCAATCCACAGCAATTCTATTACACAAAGAATACAATAATTCAAATGCTACAGTAATAACAATATACTTACTGGAGCTGTTGCTGTATTTTATCTGCCACTTGTCTACAATAGTCCACTTGAGACAATACAGTAACAAACTCCTTGAGGGCAGTAGGTCTAGTTGATAAGACTGTACGAATGCTACTCAGAAGGTTCCTTGTCTTCTCTACATCAATCCAGTTCTGACGTTGAAGGAGCTGGTCATACATGTCAGGAGATAGGAGTCCAATACTGTAGCAGTGATCAGCTACTGTCATAACACAAGGCTTCACTGAGAGGACCAAGTCAGGATACACACTCAGAAATATACTCAAGCTATTGCCACCTAATAGTAAAACATTTTTCAATAATGCTAAATACTTACAATAACTTGACTTACTTTCAGTCCCCTCTACCACAGGATCTTTCTTCTCATATTTCTAAAACCAAATAAAATGATTGTTAGTTACAGCAATTTAGAATACATAGTCTATTTCTGCATACCTGTCCATACCAAATGAGGTGTCTATTCTGAAGTGCAATTCCTTGTGAACTGTTGAAACACTTCATGACTGAAGGAATGGACTCTACTACTTCATGAACTATCCCGAGATGATTCCCTCCTTCATGTGAACGACAGTCAAAGGCAAACTGGTAGTCCATGGAACTGTTGTAGTTCATTCTGGAACTAGCCTTCTTTAGAGTGTCTTCTATTTCTTGTTTCAGAGCAGCACATTCATGGTGAATGGAGTCTTGGAAAGTAGGGTCACATGAAACTACGACTTCAAAATATTTACATCGAGATATAAATGTTACACAAATTTGTTTAGATCCGTACATGAAGTGCACCATGTTTTTCTTTATTCCTTCTCCAATGAAAGTGAAGGACTTGTTGGATACGAAACATGCCATTGCAGCAGGAAAGAGTCCCATAGGAGTAAACCCACAACTGAAGTACATCAAGAGAGGTTCCACGAAACAAGATCTACAGGATTCTTTGTGGAATTGGTCGAGTTCCTTTGCACTAGTGTTTTCTAACACGCAAGGCATGATGTATTCTTTCTCTTCTTGTAATACTGAGTTAGTATCAGAAGATTTGACTGACACAATCTCAGCTATGAGGTGAAGATATGCAAGCAAAGCTACCAGTTGCTCTGGTGGAACCAGATCTCCAGAAATGTCAGCTGTAGCTGTTTTCATATCTGTCATAGTGAATCGACCTGTCTTCCTGAATCTCTCGGCTGTAGCCTGACCTACACTATCAAAGCTCATGGCTTTGAGAATGACACCAGTGATACTGTCATACACTACCTGAATGTCTATGATGACCAGGTCTTCCAAACCAGGCACACTGGGGAAGTACATCAGAACACCGGCATGGTGGTGAAGAAACCACAGAGCTGTTTTGGTCTCGTAGGGTGTCATATTGAAGGCATGGGACAAGGCCAAGCAGGTCTCCAGGCTGGCTGTCCTCACTTCTCTCATGCGAAGACACAAGCTGAACAGAAGCCACACAGCTGGAATTTTCAGCTTTTTGAAGTGTTTGTCCATGGCATTCTCCAGTAGCTGATGCAAGTGGTGGATTTCTTCTACTCCTCCTCCCATGTTGTCCAAAGAAACAACAAGCTTGTCTTTTGAGCAGAACTGAACTACGCCTTTTTTGTAGGAGTCAGTGTCTCGAATCACTTTTTGAAGCTGTGAGTCTACTGTAGCGATGTCTTCCTCAGAAGCCTTGTCTTTGTGAGTGCCCACTATATATGCTACTGACTTTGAGGACTCCAGTATATCACCGATGGTTGAGTCGTCTGGTCCTGGCAGAGGTTGAAGATGGGTGGAGGAACTGAAACAAGATATACTGGCCAGTGTACGCAAAAGCATCTCTTGCAGAGTAAACTCAGATTTCTCTGGTGCAGTTGTCTCTCCTGAAGCTCTCTGATAAAAGACCCGATACTCCTCATCTAGTTGGAACTTGTAGCTAAAGAACAGCAAGTAGAGGCCAGGTCCTATGGTGAGTGCTGGTAGCATGTCCATCAGCTCAGGCTGACCTCCAGTGTCCTCCATTCTCAAAAAAGCTTTAAAAGAATGCTTCACATTTTCTGCAAAGTGTGGTTGTTTGGACACTGTCTGGAATATGGCAGCTATTTCAGAATAATCAGGTGATACTGCCTGGTCAGCTGGTTGGTCATGTGCTGTTGAGAGTGGAGTGATTTCCTTATGCCTGGGTTGCTTATTTCTGGTAAAAGATTTCAATTTTACCATCATCTTCTGTAACAATGAAGGTTGGGGTGGCTCTTCCACAGCGTGAGACTGCCCTGTACTGCTAGCCTGACTGACCACTGCCCTGGTGTCACTGCCTCCATGAGAATCAGCTGTAGCCTCAGAAGTGGATTCAATCTCCAAACTATCTTTGAGAGTATGAAAGAGTAGAGATGCTTCCTCTATGAGATTCTTTACAATGGTCCAGTTTGTTGTTTTTTCTGCTGTAGTTGGATCAGATTTGCCTTGGACTAACACATCGGAGCAATACTCCACTGTGCCTGTGCTGCCATGAATCTGCTCCTCTTCTTCTGCTGACAGAAGATCTATTATCTCTTGTTTAACTCTCCTTAGAGTTGTACTCTTGCCTTGTCTTGGAGGACCAAGGGACATAAACTTTAAAGAGAGAAGCTCCAACACTTCCTTGGTAACAATGAAATGTTTGTATGCACCTTCATACTTAAAATCTATTGAACATAAAATAAATATGCATTATAAAGTATTGCAAATAAAAATACTAATTCCAGATATTACACTCTCATTGGTTATACTATACAAGTAACCAGCATATTGCACTAGTAGCATGCATTAGCTGGCTCCTGCAATACAGTGTGTGGGCAGCTGGTTTTATAGCCTGGAGCTAAGCCAGTAGAAGCAGCTGCCAGTAGAAGCAGCTGCACTCTAGCAGTTGCAATTTTAGCAAAGACAATCAATTACCTTACTTATTATAATATCATAATAATAAAATAAATATTTAGTTTTAACATAATTAACACAATAATAAACTAGTGATGTGCTTGAGCACAAATGGCTAGCAAGCCTAAAGACATACTATTTTTATATGAATGATTTTGACTTCTAACACTGAAGCTACTGAAAATAAGGTCCAGTTTTTAAATTTCGCATACACGTTAAAGGGATTTCAGTGCCATAGTAACAACTCTCTGCAACTGCTTGAATTGAAGGAAAAAAACATACACGTTATTTAAAAGTTTTCTTTGTTTAGCTAAGTAGTGGTTGTAACACACAATGCTTCGACACAACTGGACATGCACCTACACAGACTTACCTTCGCGGTAGTCTAGTGGACAATGTATTTTCAAGTAAATACTGTTGCGCACGGTTTATAACCATGACAAAGAGAGCATTGACTTACCACCGCCACTAACTTGAATAGAAATAGAAGTCCCTTAAGTTTTCAAGTTTGAACTGCACCCGCAAAATAATTCAAAACGGTAAACAATTCAATTTCTAGGGTGATACGGGTACTGATCAATAAACCAGAGGATTCTGTTTAGTGCAATTGGGGACGTGGTCGACCACATAACTAACACAAAAACGCGAGGGTCAAAGTACAAAATGACATACGTACGTCCAAACATATATACAAATAAACAAACATCTCCGATTTTCAATTGTGTTACCCCTGTAAGTGTCTCGCTCGCTACGCTCGCTCGCCAATAATATATTCTAGTTTTATTATAGTATAAGTTTTTAATACCTAACTTTAGTTTCCCATATAATTTATCAATGGGACATTCTAAAGAGAAGCCAATATCACTGAAGGCAAGATGGCTTTCTAGTGATGCTGCTATTTATTTACACTAACCTGACAGAGTTTCACTGTATACTCCATTGCTATTAGCAACCAGCAACTGTCCAGTAGACAAAACTGCAGTAGCTATCCATCCACCATACTTCTGTTCTGGTCTATCTCCCTCACTAGTAGTCTCAATCCACTCCTCTGTCTTGTTGGAGTAACTTCTAATGGTAGAATTGAAATCGATGCCGATTAGATTCGATACATAGGAGACAATAGCTAAGATGTCAGTAAGTGTGGTTACTGTCCTCCATACTGTTTGTCTTCTTGTCCTGCCATTACTAGCAGATGCTAAGAGGGACTCTAAACTGCATATAAATAGAATCTTCTCCTTGTCTCCTCCTCCTGTGAAGTAGAAGTTGCCTTCATGGAATGTTGATCGCATGTTCCAGCATGAAGAAGGAAATGAGTCTGCAGTCGTCCAATGGTCATTGAGTAGAACTTCCACTACGTCCAATTCCTTGTCATGTGAGCCATACCCACCAGCCACGACCAGGACCTCTGGTGATCCTCCACTAACTGATGATGCATCGTAGCGACGAGTAGGCATGGCACGTAGTGATGGCTTCCAGTCTAGACCAGTAGTACTAGTCAACAGAGAGTTAGTGAGTTTGCCAGTGGAGGGATGCCATCCACCAACCAATACAAACTTAGACTGGTAGGTAGTTAGGGACGAGGCTTTATATGATGCACGAGTAGTAGTCCATGAGTGAAGGTCAGTAGAGATGTGAAGTGTGAGATAATCATGATGCATAACTAGCAGTTTATTCTTTAGTACTGCACATTGTACAGGTCGGACATACTCACTCCATGTATGGCAGTGCTCCCAGTGAAGTGAGACTGGAGGATGGAGATCTCTCTAAATACAAATAAATAAATAAATATATAATTAAAGTGATAAACAAACAAACAAACAAAAAGCACTAAGTACTATTAAACAAGACTTTAACATGCAAACACACAAACAAACTTATACAAGACTACAAATAATATCTTAAAACAAACACACAAACAAATTTATTCCTACATATATATACATACGCTTTCTAAACATTCTGGACAACTTTAAATAATACATATAAATGCTAATAAACAGCAATACTATAATTATAACCGTGTAAGCAAACACACAAACATACTCACTATAGATTTACAGAAATGTAAACACATGATAACAACAGCAACTCTACGACATGCTTTTCCAAACACACAAACACGTAATAAGAGAATGTGCTGTTTCTTCTTCCTGTGCTAAAATAATGTATAGTAGGCACCAGAAAGAATAGGTTTTCAGTCAAACAATTTGTTTTTGCATGGGAGGAGCTATAGTAGAATAAACAAAACATTATGGTAGTTGATAAAATATAGTTTGTCGGCTCAACTATGTTAATTGTTTTAATCTTCACTGTTTACCAAATGCCTCATGAAAATAAATTATGCTATTTTAAATATTGGGGCCATCATTGGCTTATATATTCTTACTTCTAGAGACCCAACTGTAGCTGGTAGAAAGCCTAAGAAGTAGGGACCTGTTAGAGTAGCAAGTTCAGCGAAAATCCAGTCAGTCTTCTTTATTGAAGCAAGTCAGTTTTTTTTAATTGTGCAAGCTGTTTAGCATGACCCCTATAGCATCTAGAGGGCAGTATAAGACCTTAGCTTGCTGATATATCTGTGGAAGAGTTTCTAGCTTTTAGCAGTAAATCAATAGAAACGAGAACTTAATTGTTACAATTTTTCATGTAGCGGTACCATCGGTTTAGTCAAAATGCAATGAAAAAATATTGTAAAAAAAAGAAGCTTTTTTCTTTTCAAAAGACACCCGCTGTTGCTTATAAAAATGCTAACACATGAAAATATGTGTAAAAAAAATCAAAATCTTCCTGTAAAAACATTCAAATACATCCCAAATACAAAATTCAATACACATTGTAAGAAACTGTAAATAAAAACAATAACAAGCACAGCAACAACGACAAAAAAAAACAGACCAGAAAAAAAATTACAACAAATATACGTTGTGTTTATGTGTCATAAACACACAACTTACTATTTTTCTGGAACAAACTAGATTTCAAATGGAATAAACTAAACTTCAAATGGCTAGAGTAAAATAGTCACAAACTATAGCAAAAAGAGAGGAATAGTCTTGTCTAACTATCCTCAAAAACACACTAGCAACTGAAAAAAAGAGAGGGAAAGTCATGTCTGAGCATGCTCACAAAAGAACCTGGTGCTTTTTAAGAGCATGCTCAGGAACATGACTTTTACCCTCTCTTTTTTCCAGTTGCCAGTGCATTTGTTGTGAGCATGCTCATACATTACTTTCCCTCTTTCTTCAGTTAGTTTTGTTGGAATTTTATGAGCATGCTCAGACATAAATTTCCCTTTATTTTTCTAGTTGCTGATGCCTTTTATCAAATGCTCAGACCTTAATTTCCCTTTTTCTTTTATTCCAGTTGTTGAAAAAAATTATGCTTGAAATTATTCTAAGCACTTGGCATGTGTGTAGGTAGCAGTGTTTTCCCTTCTTTCAAAACTTTTGCAAAATCTATCTATACAAACTTTCTAGTAACAAACAATGGATCTAGTAACTGGGCAATAAACAACAACACCTGATCTAGTAATCAGCTAGCAGAGTTGCTACATGCTATGTGCTCACCTCAATACGAACTTGTGGTTGGCTTTCCGCCAGACTTTCCGCCATAACTTGTTTACAGACTAGAGTCGACTCAAATGGGTGTTCCGAAATTCTCTATTTGGCGAGCGAGCGTAGCGAGCGAGACACTTACAGGGGTAACACAATCGAAAATCGGGGATGTTTATTTATTTATTTATTTATTTGTATATATGTTTGGACGTACGTATGTCATTTTGTACTTTGACCCTCGCATTTTTGTGTTAGTTAGGTGGTCGACCCCGTCCCAAATTGCACTAAACAGAATCCTCTGGTTTATCGATCAGTACCCGTATCACCCTAGAAATTGAATTGTTTACCGTTTTGAATTCTTTTGCGGGTGCAGTTCAAACTTGACAACTTAAGGGACTTCCATTTCTATTCGAGTTAGTGGCGGTGGTAAGTCAATGCGCTCTTTGTCATGGTTATAAGCCGTGCGCACAGTATTTACCTGAAAATACATTGTCCACTAGACTACTGCGAAGGTAAGTCTGTGTAGGTGCATGTCCAGCTGTGTCAAAGCATTGTGTGTTACAACCACTACTTAGCTAAAGAATATCACAAAGAAAACTTTTAAATAACGTGTATTGTTTTGTTATTGTTGTTTTTTCCTTCAATTCAAGCAGTTGCAGAGAGTTGTTACTATGGCACTGAAATCCCTTTACCCTGTGCTAAATTTAAAAACTGGACCTTTCAGTGTTAGAAGTCAATAAAAATAGTATAGTTTCTTTAGGCTCGCTCGCCATTTGTGCTCAAGCACACCACTAGTTTATTATTCAGACCCACCACCTACCGGAAGAATCTCGCGAATAGAATTATGTAATTGGCGAGCGAGCGTAGCGAGCGAGACACTTACAGGGGTAAAAATGAAAAAATCGGGGATGTTTATATATTTGTATATATGTTTGGACGTACGTATGTCATTTTGTACTTTGACCCTCGCGTTTTTGTGTTAGTTATGTGGTCGACCCCGTCCCAAATTGCACTAAACAGAATCCTCTGGTTTAGCGATCAGTACCCGTATCACCCTAGAAATTGAATTGTTTACCGTTTTGAATTCTTTTGCGGGTGCAGTTAAAACTTGAAAACTTAAGGGACTATTCGAGTTAGTGGCGGTGGTAAGTCAATGCGTTCATGGTTATAAGCCGTGCGCAACAGTATTTACTTGAAAATACATTGTCCACTTGACTAGACTACTGCGAAGGTAAGTCTGTGTAGGTGCATGTCCAGTTGTGTCAAAGCATTGTGTGCTACAACCACTACTTAGCTAAAGAATATCACAAAGAAAACTTTTAAATAACGTGAATTGTTTTGTTGTTGTTGTTTTCTTTCTCTAAGCAGTTGCAGAGAGTTGTTACTATGGCACTGAAATCCCTTTACCCTGTATGCTAAATTAAAAAACTGGACCTTATTTTCAGTAGCTTCAGTGTTAGAAGTCAAAATCATTCATATAAAATAGTATAGTCTTTAGGCTCGCTCGCCATTTGTGCTCAAGCACATCACTAGTAGAAAGACGTTATATGCAGAACGGCTGACCCTCACCTTTGACCTCACGCAATGTCATTGCTCGCGCTCTTGGTGCCAGCTTTCACCTTCGACCTCTGTGGAAGCTGTCCTTGGTGACCCTGCAAGATTGAAGTAGGTGGTGGTTGATTGCTCGTGGTTAGTTACTCGTTGTTGGCTAGGTTGCATTTTGTGCTACTGGTGAGTGATGATAACGGAAGAGAGGACTACAACAGCAGGAATTCACTTATGCTGAGTGATAACAAGTAAGTGTACTAAATACTCTGATGTGTATAGAATAGATAGCTAATGAATTGCATGTAGAGCTATGGTGAATGACAGATTATTTGCCATGACAAAAAAACAGAGTTTTCTTTAAGCACCTCTCCCCTCCCCCTCTTGTAAAGCATGTAACTGTCTGAACTAATCATTCTGCTGCCAATTCATTGCTGCTGCCAATTCATTGCTGAAAGTGTGGGTTATCGAATACCATTTTATATTACTAGTGTGAGTACAATAGCATGGGTAACCATGCTATTAGGGATCAATAACACTCGTAAAGCAATTGAAATTGTACTCGGAGAGTGCTATTTTGAATGCTTTATGAGTGCTATTGATCCCTAATAGCACAGGTTACACGTGCTATCACTCGCTAATAGTAGGCCAGCTTTTTTTTTTTATCATTTGCACTTGTAGCTACACTGTATCAGTCACTCACTATCTTCGTATTTCAGCATTAGCTTCCTCTGGAATTTCGTGTTCAGCCTACAACTCATCCTAAAATGTTGAAAAAATTCCGGGTAGAGCTTCTGTGGTACACAATGACATTGTCTCCAACTAGAATCTCTTGAACTGTAGGTTTTCAAGGTTAATGCTGCACGCATGCACACTTATCCGTACTGTTTCACTTAGCAGCTGTGGTATTTCACTTAGTTTCCGTGCTATTTCACTTAGTTACGCACTATTTTATTTCCCCGTGCGATTTCAATTGAACAGCTATTTTCCCCATACATTTTTAATGGGCAATTTCGCACCGTACTATTAAATTTAGAAATTGTTAATTTGTTACCTACTGAAAACATTATGAAAGGTAATAGTGAAGCACATTCAATAACTTAACATGAACAAAGTCAAAACATGTTCCCTTTTGGTTTTCTTATCCATATACATCTTCCATGTCATCGGCAGGTAAGATTTTTTGTGATTACAAGCATGATAATAAACACTCAGCCACTGTACCTAATAAAGTTCCTCCCCCCCAACCTCCCTAGTACATAGTGAGATTGTGTTGTTGTTTTTCCTTTAATGTACTGGTATTTTTTAAATTAACAGTGGTATACATGATGAAAGTGGCTAAGGTATAAGGCGTAGTAGGAAAAATAAATAATACACAAAAAAAAAAGAGAATGGGGGTAATATTTTATTCTAAGTCTTGGTACAGAATTACATCTTATAAAGTATATTGCACGATTAATTTAAAATATCGATTGCTGTCTAACTTAGATCCCCCCTGGGTGAAAAGCCGGAAGAGCCCTAATGATAGTAGGAATAATAGGGTGTATTGAACATGTCTACAATCAGTATCAATCATGAGATCCTCAGAAATGTATCTGAGAGTTGGCTAGAGATAAATTTATCGTAGTGACAATGGTTAGTGTGCAGTAGTTCAATATGATGGGATTTCTTGGATAATATTGAATTATTCAGATGTTCAATTTCTTATATGTTTTTACTTTATGCTTGGTTCACCAAATTGAGGCCCGTGTGAAATATGCACTGTCCACACATCGGGGATTTGCAACTGTTGCATTCTCTATATCTTCCGCTAAGTTTATCTAATTTAGGATAATGAATTTTTATTTATTATAAGGTCTATCATTTAGATAGAGCTGAGATTTCTTCCCTGTGGCTAACCTCTCAAATTAATGTTGTTGTTGTTATATTTTTTCCACACTGTCTTGACCATCTATTTCTGCATTATACTATGTGTTCATGGATGGCCCTACCTCTTCTTATGTTACAACTGGCCAATCTAGAGATCCAGAACCAACCGCTGTGTTAGTGAATATTATTCACTTCAATGTGTTTTCTTTTTCTATTGCTTTTCTTTGTAGGGGGATGGAGTGGGTGGAGCTGCTTTCGATGTCTCTGACTTAGACCAGCTGTGAACAGCTGTGAATGATGGCTCAAGAAGTGTCAACATATGATCATGGAGTTACCTGATACTGCTGTAATGATGGCAAGTGAGTGTTCTCTAGAGTTTGTTTGTAATATAAGGAAGTATTGGTTCCAATAGGTCTACATTGCTAGAATGTATCTAGCTTGTTGTGGTCACCTAGGACACAAGTGTTTGCGTGACAATAAATATACATGTAAATGTGTATGTCAAGTTATGTAATCATAGATGTCAGTGTATATGAGACCAGTACTATCGTAAGTTAGTAGTCAGTCATTCTCGGCTGAAATAATTATTGGCTTTTAGAACGAAAAATATTTGCTATTATCTTAGGGGTTTTACCCACAATAATTAAGCCACAATTAACTACGTGATGAGTGAGCAAGTTAACGGAGATGTAGCCCACCATCACATCACCCGAACCCAGGTAAAGGTCGACAGAGGACGTGCAAATACTGCGACCATGTGGCTAAGTGGTCACATGTGGTGTGTCACATGTGGAGCAATGGCACCCGGGCACAATTACATTAGTCCTAATAGCCACTGTTCTCAGTGCTTGTAGCCTAAGCCTAGCAGCTAGCTGTTACTGCCTTGCCAGAATGGCTGATTCACCCGACACTATTAGCTCTCTAAGGATGACTGCTCATCAGTGGTAGTTTGTTTGTTTTTTTTAAGAGTAAGGGGCTGGAGATATACTGTCTGTACTCTAAATAATTAGCTTTCTGTAGGTCAGGTTGGATATATAGGATCTACATCATCAAGCCACCACCTCATTGTGAAATCATCAGTACCCGGCTTATGGCCTTTCAGATACTTACAGATGTAATCAGCCGAAAACAGGAGTTCTATGGCTCGATAATATATGGGCATGCTGCCGGTTCATTTGCCTTGCTTAACTAGTGCAGTTAGGTTAAGAGTTGGACTCTAGTTCTGATGCTGTTACTCTCACAGTCGCTATCTTTAGATCACGAGAGCATGCTGCCAACCCTCATTATGGTCAGGCATAGGCTTCGTTACAGGTGTGGGGTGCATGGCCGGGTCCCACTCTTCTTATTCTAACCTTCATGCAACAATTTATGATCATCATTGTCCATTGCATATTAGTAACTATCTGCAGTATTTAGTAATGGATCTGCAGTATTTAGTAATGGCCAGACCCTCTCATGGTATTGCCAAGATTGGCTCTGTCAAAGTGATCAGTTTTCTCGAAAGCATAGAAACTCCTGAATCAGTCAGGTGCATGCTGTAATTGAGATTTATGCTGATGTGAGTGTTACATGAGAAGGGAGGTGGAAAAAATAGGGGTTACATGATGAGAGAGATTAGAAAATGAACTAGTGCTGGATGTGTGTTAGGACTCATAAGCCACACTACACTATGGCCAGTGTGGCATTATATAGAGCATAGGTAGGAGGTTCTAGTGCATATTGTAGTTAGATTTTTACTAGAGGTATGACGGTCCACGGGGCCCTTTAATAGTGTCTATGCAGGGCACGCTGCCTATGTATTCTAGGGCTCACTGATGTATTCTAGGGCTCACTGATGTATTCTCAGACTCACTGCCTATGTATTCTCAGGCTCACTGATGTATTCTCAGACTCACTGCCTATGTATTCTCAGACTCACTGCCTATGTATTCTCAGGCTCACTGCCTATGTATTCTCAGGCTCACTGATTTATTCTCAGACTCACTGCCTATCTGTTCTCAGACTCACTGCCTATCTGTTCTCAGACTCACTGCCTATCTGTTCTCAGGCTCACATATGCATTTGCATGGCACTCACTCAATTACCCCGTCACGCGATCAGGACATGTTCCTTCTCACTTGTGTCTGTTGCTGCCTCCACCAGGCACACCGACTGTTACTATTAATAGCTAATGCCAATTTTTGAAGTTCCATGTGAATAGGGATGTGGAGCAGATAATGCAACAGGGGAGGGATATTCTTAGTATAGTTGTAACACAATACTTTCACACAACTGACATACCTACGCAAGACTTAACCTTCGTGGTTAGTCTAGTGGACAATGAATTTTCAAGTAACTACTGTTGCATACGGCTTATAACTGACAAATAGCGTATTAACTTACCACCGCCACTAACTCAAATAGAAATGGAGCTCCCACAAGTTTTTGAGTTTTAACTGCACCCGCAATAGAATTCAAATTGGTAAATAATTCGCTTTCTAGGGTGATACTGGTAATGATCGCTAAACCGGAGGATTCCTTTTAGTGAAGTTTAGGATGGGGTCGAACACGGAGCGAACACAAAAATATGCGAGGGTCAAAGTACAGATGACATATGTACGTCCACACATAATTACAAACAAACAAACATCCCCGATTTTCAATTGTGTTACCCCTGAGAGTGTCTCGCTCGCTCGTCAACTAGTTTATAGAAGTAAATCTTGGAGTCACAAGCCACTTGACTATGGCAAGAGTGGTGTAGAGAGGAGTTATGGTACTGTTAGCATGTGAGGTTAGATTCTCCACCCGGTGTGTGACAGTCAGACAGACCACCTTAACGTATCTGTCCAGGGCAGGCTGCCCTTCATTCAACATCTAATACTACTGTGTACTGCCCCTCACAGCTATTAGGCCAAGCAGCCCTTCAGCTAATCACTAAGTGTGATACGTACACTCTGCCCTTGCTCAGGCCTTCTTACCTGGGCATGTGGTCTCTCACTTATTAACGACTGCTGGGGGCACTCTCCCCTTACTCGACATCTACTACCCAAGCTGTGTTCCTGGAGTCTACTTAGACTCCAGTGTGTAGTGAAAGCAGGTGAGATGGGAGTATACAGGACTCACCAGTCCTGGTTTACTGAAGCTGTGCCCACTCGGGTTACCCGAGATAGACACCGTGGCTGGAGTCATCCAGGTACCAGGCGCTGATCACAGCTCCAAGGTCAGTGGCACCACTCCCTTCTCCGAGGAACCAATACGTATTCACTGTATGGCCCCATCACAAAGCCAGTGAGAGGGAGAAGGTTGGGGGTCAAGGGTAGTTCAGCAGTACTCTTGTCATAATGCTCAGTTCTCAATGTGTATGCTAGTCTGTACTTACTTTCACAGGTATAAAGCCTACTACCATTGGTAAGAGAGCTGTCAACCCCATCACTTATAGCCTTGGGGGTATAGGCCACCTCCTGCAGCCCTTTGGGGGGGACTCTGGCAATGCAGGGCAATTAACGCTAATTGCCACTGACCTGCCGAGTCTCTCACCCCCAAGGCCACACAGGGGGGTGGGTCCAGGGTCATACCACTGCCGCCTCATGCACAAGGAACATGCGCAGACATGACCAGGGCTCACATCAGCACAGACTGCCAATGTATAGTTTAGGAGGATGACACCAGGCCAACCATACCAATAAGGCGAATCAGTTCTTTTGTTAGTTAGTGGGAGAATGTGTGCATCCAAATATGAAAGAGACCATCAACTATTTTGTTTACTTTGCCATTCATGAATCTTGAGCTGATGGAAGCAAATTAATTTAATATTAGAATTCCACCATGTGTTAAAAATGTTACTGCAAACATGTCTTTCAATATGCATGCTTGTATCTACATCAGCAAGGCCAATCTTCCTGTAGCACATTGCCCATTTTGTGAAATAACATGTAATGTACGTGTATTACATTGTTGAGCAACAAAGTTACGTATTACAAGTGCAACATATGTAGTATTCTTTGAAATATTTATGTAAAGATGGTTCTGATATTTCATACTGCTTACAAAAGTTTAGTAGAATCTTTTGCAATCTATCTTTATTTTGCTCTCTGTTAAATTCTCAGGATTAAGCAAAACTATCTCAAATTGCAAGAATTATTTGCTCACATAATTACGACGTGACGATAGGGGGGCTTTTTCCACAACAGTTAGTACCCTATGTGAAGCCAACAGCTTTATGTTTTCTCATACTTTCATGTTTTCTCTGACTGCCAGAACAACTATAACATTACACTTTATTTCATCATTAGTATTCACGCATGCTCATTTGTTCTTATTTTCGTGTACCGTCGTGCATTGTCGATGATTTGTTTTTTGTTTATATTTATCACCTCAACACTGTCATTGACTGTTCTTAACTGGAACTCTGACGTCACCATACCCACTAGTGGGTCTTCACTGCACTATAGTTACTCTGTTTCTGCTTAGTGTAGTGCGTGTATGCCAGGATCAATGTGATTTCTCGCATGAACACCTGCAAACCACAAAAAAAAACTTGCCCTTCGAGCCCACCCATACCAAATCATCTTCCTACACCAGCGTTGTTACTGTTGAGGTTCGGCTATAACAGTGTACAGAGACTGTTTGTATTTGCTCTTACATTTACTACTTTTACACTGTTTGTAACAAAAGGAGTCCATCTGAATGCTTTCTGACTGGCAAGCAACACCCCTTTTTTGTAATTAGAGCAAAGTTTAGTGAAGCCATCCAACATTTTGATGCCATTTGTACAGGATTCCCCTGATAGATGCGAGCACAATGTTGCAATCATAAGTACTCTCTGTATCACATGCACATACATGAACAACTGTGGCATGTAAAATCATTGAGAAATGATAGTTTTAATTATTACAAATTGTGTAACCCATGAGTAAATTGTAGAGCTTTTGCTGCTATGTCTGCACAAATTAAAGTTTTTGTTGTGGGACTCATCACACCTGGCTTCCTCGTGTACAAACTCATATGGGACCGTCTACAGGAAAACCGGGCACAACGCGGCGTGCGTAAATATCGAGAAAAGATCGATCGATTTCTAAAAAATGTATTGTTTCAAGCCGACGGAAGGGAACGATTAGGTCTATTATAGTGGGAACGACTTAAGCTACGACGATAAAACTTGGAGAGCTCAATATCTGGACGCCGACAACTCTGTAAGTGCAAAAAAAAATTTTTTTTGAAGGGTGCCGCGTTGTGCCCGGTTTTCCTGTAGACGGTCACATATATTGTATACACTTACATATACATATGTGTACAGTATATAAAGTGCCATTGTGGTCTCTTTCACTCATCTTAGTAAGAGGTACTTTTTCTTTTTTTTCTTTTCTTTTTTACGTTCTTACAGTCATAATGTATATTTTAGTTTTCTACATTCCTATAAAGGTTATTATTGAGACAAGCAGTGTAACATCAACTGCTGTACTGTGCTGTAGTGAAAACAGCATTGTGTTCCTGAAAGGAACACCAAAAATTGGTAACATGTGATTACTTTCCCTTGTTCCTTCTTTGTTACAGGTTGGAGATGAAAGAGTGTCCAAGGAATTGCTGTGGACGTTTCCAGTGACAATTCAATCCTTGTTTGAAGGAAAATCTACTGGAGTATTGAGGACAATTAAACCTATCACTGACACTGTTATAATCCAACTCTTTAAAAGCGTCTTCATACTGGAAATTTACAGTATTTTATTTTTATGGAAAAGTTCATTAGTATTTTGTCAATGGCATTGGGAATGTTATACTAGCTTACGAGCAGTCTGCATTAATTTCAGAATAAAGTTGACTACCTAACATAGTACTCAAGGTTCCTTCAGTTAGTGACCTCTTAGTGCTGCCTTGAGTCGTCACGTTGATCGTACTGAAGTTGTATTTAACTAGTAATACAATGCTATGATTTACTCTAACAAAATTGGAGAAACATTCTATGAACAAATATGGGTGGGGAAGGGAGGCCGGGGGAGAGGAGATGCGGAGGAGGCGAGTGAGATGCATGGACCCAAGAAAAGTACTTGTATGCTGCTCTCACTGTCGCTACTAGATACTCTAGATACATACACATGTAGATTGCTCCATGAACTTTATGGAGTTGTGGTCTGTCGACTTAAGAATTATGTGTCACACAGTATAACATTAGCTTCAACTTTTAGAATAATAAGCAGTCACGTCCAAAATTGAAGCCACACCCTTTGATTGTTGTGTGAACAAGTAGCTATTATTATTAAAAAACTATAGTTGCAAAATATTGATGTGTACCCACAGCTATTTTTCCAAGTGATCATGTACTTCAGCATGATTGAGGTGGGTCTGTTGGCTCAGAAATGGTCAGCCCCGCAGCAATGGTCAGCCACGCAGAGACGGTCAGCCCCCCCCCCCCGAAGCAATGGTCAGTCCCGCAGCAATGGTCAATGGTCGTCCATTTGCGCATGCGCACGTGCTTAAGGTTCAAAGTTTGTTCGATCGGCCGCGCTCTATAGGTCAAAGGTGAGGGTCAGCCGTTCTGCACATAACGTCGTCCGAATTAATTGGCGAGCGAGCGAAGCGAGCGAGACAGTATTAGGGGTGGATAATGCAAAATCGGGTATATGTTATTGGCGAGCGAGACACTTACAGGGGTAACACAATCGAAAATCGGGGATGTTTATTTATTGGCGAGCGAGCGTAGCGAGCGAGACAGTATTAGGGGTGGATAATGCAAAATCGGGTATATGTTATATATATATATGTTATAGTTATAAACCAAAATTGAGGTTTGTATGCGATTTATAAACTCCGAGACACGAGGGCGCAGCCCGAGTGGCGAGGATTTATAAATCGAAATACAAACCTAATGATTTTGGTTTATAACTATTTTATAGCCCAAACATAAACAACGAGCAAAGAACGCTATCTTAGTAGTTGTATTAAAGTACCCAAACTCTCAACTACCAGACTGTATCAGATTTATAGTTCTTAACGACAAGCGCGGTCGCTCGGGTAACGGGCTATAAGTAAGTATATAGTCGTGTTCAATATTGAGATTTCAGATATATATAAGTATGTATACGTACGTCAAAATATTTCGCCCGCGCTTCTAATTACGTAAGTTAGGTAAAGCGTTCACAGTTCCAGTATTTTTCAATTAACTAGCGCGTAGGGAACTGCTGCACTGCCTTACGCAACGTTTCAACCAAAAAGTTTATAGCTACTCTCTTCTTGAAACAATTGTGAAGTCTTTGTCAAGCTGCGCTTCTTTGCCACTGCTTTTGATGTTTATTCAGGTAATTCTGTTATTGTTACTACACATGGGTTCCACTTCCTTAGTCTGGGATCAGAGACTTTCTCTGATGCTAACTGAGAATGGAAAGGGTTATACTGTGCACTACAGTTAGATGTAATTTCTGTCCTATTTTTCTGTAAAAAGAGTCTGCTCGCTCGCCATTCATTTGCGCTATTCGAGCGCACCACTAGTTAGAAGCGCGGGCGAAATTTTTTGACGTACGCATACATACCTACATAATTGGCGAGCGAGCGTAGCGAGCGAGACACTTACAGGGGTAACACAATTAAAAATCGGGGATGTTTGTTTATTGGCGAGCGAGCGTAGCGAGCGAGACAGTATTAGGGGTGGATAATGCAAAATCGGGTATATGTTATTCAGCGAGCGAGCGAAGCGAGCGAAGCTGACTATCAGTCGTGTTCAATTGAGATTTCAGATATATATATATATATATGTAGGTATGTATGCGTACGTCAAAAAATTTCGCCCGCGCTTCTAATTACGTAAGTTAGGTAAAGCGTTTACAGTTCCGGTATTTTTCAATTAACGAGCACGGAGAATCAACTAAGTTTCAACCAAAAAGTTTATAGCTACTCTCTTCTTGGCGAAAGACTGAATGGCAAATTGTCAAGCTGCGCTTCTTTGCCACTGCGTTCGAAGTTTATTAGGTAATTCTGTTATTGTTAACTCTTCATGCCTAATCATTGCTATTATTTAGCGATTTCCTTCACAAATTATCTTTACCTATACTCATATATTTACTCGCTCGCCATGCATTTGCGCTATTCGAGCGCACCACTAGTTAGTTTACAAATGTTTTACTGATGAGTAAAACGTGGTTGGCAAAGCAGTGTGTATGGACGTACGTAAGGCATTTTTGTACTTTGACCCTCGGTTTTTGTGTTAGTTCGGTTGTCGACCCCATCCCAAATTGCACTAAACAGAATCCTCTGGTTTATCGATCAGTACCCGTATCACCCTAGAAATTGAATTGTTTACCGTTTTGAATTCTTTTGTGGGTGCAGTTAAAACTTGAAAACTTAAGGGACTTCCATTTCTATTCGAGTTAGTGGCTGTGGTAAGTCAATGCGCTCTTTGTCATGGTTATAAGCCGTGCGCAACAGTACTTACTTGAAAATACATTGTCCACTAGACTACCACGAAGGTAAGTCTGTGTAGGTGCATGTCCAGTTGTGTCAAAGCATTGTGTGTTACAACCCCTACTTAGCTAAAGAATATCACAAAGAAAACTTTTAAATAACCTGTATTGTTTTGTTGTTTTTTCCCTTCAATTCAAGAAGTTGCAGAGAGTTGTTACTATGGCACTGAAATCCCTTTACCGTGTATGCGAAATAAAAAAAACTGGACCTTATTTTCAGTAGCTTCAGTGTTAGAAGTCAAAATCATTCATATAACAATAGTATAGTCTTTAGGCTCGCTCGCCATTTGTGCTCAAGCACATCACTAGTTTATTTATTTATTTGTATATATGTATGGACGTACGTAAGGCATTTTTGTACTTTGACCCTCGCGTTTTTGTGTTAGTTCGGCTGTCGACCCCGTCCCAAATTGCACTAAACAGAATCCTCCGTTTATCGATCAGTACCCGTATCACCCTAGAAATTGAATTGTTTACCGTTTTGAATTCCTTTGCGGGTGCTGTTAAAACTTGAAAACTTAAGGGACTTCCATTTCTATTCGAGTTAGTGGCGGTGGTAAGTCAATGCGCTCTTTGTCACGGTTATAAGCCGTGCGCAAAGTATTTACTTGAAAATACATTGGGTAAGTCTGTGTAGGTGCATGTCCAGTTGTGTCAAAGCATTGTGTGTTATAACCACTACTTAGCTAAAGAATATCACAAAAAAAACTTTTAAATAACGTGTATTGTTTTTGTTTTGTTTTTTTTCCTTCCAAGCAGTTGCAGAGAGTTGTTACTATGGCACTGAAATCCCTTTACCCTGTATGCTAAATTAAAAAACTGGACCTTATTTTCAGTAGCTTCAGTGTTAGAAGTCAAAATCTTAATAGTATAGTCTTTAGCTCGCTTGCCATTTGTGCTCAAGCACATCACTAGTATATATATATGTATGTATGTATGGATGGTACGTATGCTCTTTCAACGCGCGCACGGGGAACGTTTTTCTCCTAAAAACACGGCTATTTAGGCTTGACTCCAGTTTATTCTGAAACTACAGCATTAAGCAAACCTTACTTTATACTTAAGCTCCAAAGTATGAGAAAATTCCTGCTAAAACGCTTGTTTTCAAGACACAAAAAGTGATTCGACAGGTTACTATGGCATTGAAGACCCCTTTCCAGACTTAATTTCAAAACTTCGCCGTTTTATGGGGGGATACGAGAGTGCCGGTTGTTGGTTGTCAAGAGCCGTTGGTAGTCAGAATGCCGTAGTATTAATGCTATGGAAGCTACTACTTCTCGAGGGAAGCTGAGATAAGTACGCAATTCCATATTTGTTAGCTAAATATGCAAAATTAACTCTGGCCTTTCTTTTTTGTAGCTAAGAGCTAGTCAACAGTGACTGGTAAATTCAAATAGTCAGATTGGCTCAAATTTGGTACTACAAAAGTTACCACTGCTCAAGAAAATGAGGTAAGAAAGTAAGTTTGTATTTGTGTGCTAAAATTGATTGTCGTTTGTTTTTGTAGGTGAGAGCTTGTTGTCAAGAATTCAAGGTAATTCAGATGGTTAAAGTAACTTCAATTTGATACTACAGAAGTTATCAATACTCAAGAAGGATGTAAGTAGTAATTCCATATTTGTTGGCTAAAATTACAAATAATAACACTGGTTTATTTTTTATCGTAGCTGAGAGCTTGTTCAAGAGTTACTGGTGATTGAGATTATCAGAATGGTTGATGTTTGATACTACAAAAGTTACCATTAATCAGGTAAGAGAGTGATTTTGTATTTGTTTGCTGAAATCAATTGTCATAACTGCTATTATAGTGTTTGCATGAAGTAAGCTAAAACATAGTAACATTTTATGTTACCTAACTATCAGGCTCGCTCGCCATTTGTGCTCAAGCACACCACTAGTTTATTTGTGTATATGTTTGGACGTACGTATGTCATTTTGTACTTTGACCCTCGCGTTTTTGTGTTAGTTATGTGATCGACCCCGTCCCAAATTGCACTAAACAGAATCCTCTGGTTTTATCAGTCAGATTAACCCCCTTATCAACCTCAGAAATTGATTGGTTTACCGTTTTGAATTCTTTTGCGGGTGCAGTTAAACTACTTGAAAACTTAAGGACTCCATTTCTATCGATGTTAGTGGCGGTGGTAAGTCAATGCGCTCTTTGTCATGGCTATAAGCCTTGCGCAACAGTATTTACTTGAAAATACATTGTCCACTCGACTACTGCGAAGGTAAGTCTGTGTAGGTGCATGTCCAGTTGTGTCAAAGCATTGTGTGTTACAACCACTACTTAGCTAAAGAATATCACAAAGAAAACTTTTAAATAACGTGTTAGGTTTTGTTGTTGTTTTTTCCTTCAATTCAAGCAGTTGCAGAGAGTTGTTACTAGGGCACTGAAATCCCTTTACCCTGTATGCTAAATAAAAAAACTGGACCTTATTTTCAGTAGCTTCAGTGTTAGAAGTCAAAATCATTCATATAAAAATAGTATAGTCTTTAGGCTCGCTCGCCATTTGTGCTCAAGCACACCACTAGTAATATTGTTTAGTAATATTTTTTTAGAAAGTGAACAAATATTAATTGGCGAGCGAGCGTAGCGAACGAGACACTTACAGGGGTAACACAATCGAAAATCGGGGATGTTTGTTTATTTATTTATTTATTTATATATATGGACGTACGTATGTCATCGCGTTTTTGTGTTAGTTATGTGGTCGACCCCGTTCCAAATTGCACTAAACAGAATCCTCTGGTTTATCGATCAGTACCCGTATCACCCTAGAAATTGAATTGTTTACCGTTTGAATTCTTTTGCGGGTGCAGTTTTTCTATTAGAGTTAGTGGCGGTGGTAAGTCAATGCGCTCTTTGTCACGGTTATAAGCCGCGCGCAACAGTATTTACTTGAAAATACATTGTCCACTAGACTACTGCGAAGGTAAGTCTGTGTAGGTGCATGTCCAGTTGTGTCAAAGCATTATGTGTTACAACCACTACTTAGCTAAAGAATATCACAAAGAAAACTTTTAAATAACGTGTATTGTTTTGTTGTTGTTTTTTTCCTTCAATTCAAGCAGTTGCAGAGAGTTGTTACTATGGCACTGAAATCCCTTTACCCTGCTTCAGTGTTAGAAGTCAAAATCATTCATATAAAAATAGTATAGTCTTTAGGCTCGCTCGCCATTTGTGCTCAAGCACATCACTAGTTATCTGCACTGCTGCTTCTGCCCTACAGTACTGGTAGTCCTTTGAGGTGAAAGCTCTTTGAGGTATATTGTCTGGTACAGTTAATTGGTACGTGTTCAAATTGTGCGCGAGTCGCGTACAATTGTCAGTTCGCGGAGAGTAAATTGGATCGAGTTACGGGCGGGTTTTGTGGTATTCTACTGAATCGCTTAATTACCGCAGGTTCCGGTGGTACTGCACCCTTAACACCGCATTTTCCGTCTGGTACAGCGTACCTCGCTTTGCGTTTGGTAAAGGGTCTATCCCCGCAAGACTAGGGTCCAGATCTTTCGCCTGCAGAGACTACCTGCCTTTTGGAGAAATGATTTCCTAATTTACATAGTGTTGTTTTGGTTTAGAGATTCCTGACATTGCTGGTTTAGTTATTCATACTAAAAAAAGATCTTGAAGGTTTAGTTTTACTTTATTTCCCTATGGCTCCCAGTCTTCAAAAAAATTTACTATCAATTGACATTGTTTTGGTTAACTTATGTTGCTTCTCAAATTCTTCAGTTTGGGTCTTACTTTTTCCTAATTAATTTAAATAGCATATCTCACGGAATAATGGATTATAAATAAAGTGCTATATTTTTTATGTAGTTTAGAAAATGCTTACATAAATGGCAACTTATATCTTCACTTAATATACACTTGCATGATTAAAATGAATTGGTTACGTTACAATAAAATTATTTAATCCACTCTAATGGTAGTTTAGTTTTATTCTAATTTGAGGTCTTTCTAAAATATTTAGTTTTAGTTTTTCATGTCTTTTTGGTGACCAAGCCCACCCACACACACACACACACACAGTGCAACAGTAACTTATCTTATTTATTATTATTAGCAAGTAAAGAACTGAACTGTTTATTTCTTTATTCATCCTTTACCCAAGTGTGGATCACTTTTGCTGGTTCATGCTGAGTCATTCCAAATACACACTGAGCATGCTTAGGAATGGTTGTATAAATAGTGACCACCTGAGCACATGTAGTCATTCTATTAGTGGTTCACTCTGTGTTAAGACCTCAGATGAATGTTATTGTTTCTACCTAAACTAAAGGATTGGTAACTCTTTTTTTTTTTTTTGGGGGGGGGGGGGGGGGTTTTTTTGCAGTGGTGGCAGCGTACCTTAACCTACCTTCCCTCTCCCAGCTGCCCGGCACACCACAGTCTTCTATAGCTTATTTTTTTAAACAACACTAAATTTATACCATCTTTGCTAATTAAAAGAGTAGTGTAATTAGCATTTTATATTCAATGCATGTAATGTGCACTGCTATTATTTTATCAGTAGAGACTACCAATGACAATTGTAGACATTGTGCAATGATATTGGCTATTTTGAGTCCCTTGCCAAAAAAAAAAAGCTTTCATAATTGGTATGAATTTATTTTCATATAGCTAAACTAAAAAAAAAAGAAGCAACAACAAGAGATAGTTACTGGGGCAAACCTGCCAACCAGTGTCAGGCTGGCTCTAGCTTGTTTATTAAAAAAAAACATGGCAGCTGAACTAATTTATTATTGAATTTATATTATAATTATGATTGCTGTTCATGTACAGAATACACAATTAAACAAAAAGGGTCTATTATTACTTTTGGGTGTATTGAAAAGCCAAACAGTGGTGAGAAGGATTATATATCAGACAATATTATGAGCTTTTTTTTGTTTAGTAAATGCCTAAAGAATTGTGCTCAGTATGGACTCAATTATATTGCTGCCTTTCTAATAGCTATTTGTAGCTGCAGTGTACATGTAGTTAGCAAAGAGAAGATGCCATGCAATATAATCCCTTATATAGCTACATTCAATGAGACAACACTGCCATGATAATCTGCTAGCCCATATTATATTTAGGTCAAAACTCACAAAATTTTAAAACTATTAATTATTGATTGTATGATATAAATATAATTTATGAATTAAGTAAGCATGCAATTGACCTGTAAACTGTATAATCCCTTATTGGTACATTCATCCTTATAATTTTCGAAAAATTTGGTCAAGAGAGAGGGTCCCTGGCCCGCTTGGCCCACCCCTGGATCCTCCCCTGAATAAATAATAGCTTAATGATAGATTTATATTTTGCTCAGTTTTTTAAAGATACTTGAAAAACAGTGCCCTATTATAACTAATAATGACCTTCAGACCGAACTTTGAGAGTATTCCTTGTTTTAAGACAGAACTAGCTACCAAATGTTTCATTTCTAGCTAGTTGACAGTCACATTTTTCTTTACAAACTAGCTGATTCTAAAGGCTACACCTGCATACTATTGTTAAAATTAATTACTCCTTTTAAAAACTCTACCTAATATTCAAATTAAAATGTTATTGTGGGGGCACTTGGCACACCAAGATAAGATTCTAGCTGAATTATTCAACTCGTAGTATGCTGCCACCAGTTCTCAATCCTCTGAGCACAGCCGTTGCTTGCGCCCCAGTGTTAGTCCAGTCAATCACTTCTAAAATAATAATTAACTATAGAGACACTTCAGGACATGCAATAACAACAGTAAGAGTTGTGAGACAAAAGAATGTTTCTAGGGATTTGCCTTTATATATTTTGTGATTGGCTCCTCCCAACTACAGCTAGACAACTGACAACGAGAAAATATGCAAACATAAATGTAGCCACTGGTCAACAGCTAAACACTATTCACCAAGGCAATAAGATAAAAATGATAGAGCACAAACAGAAAACTAGTGCTCACTTCTCCAAGGAGTGCATTCCTCAGAGTCTCATGAATTGTCTGGGAACATTCCCACAGTTATCTTTAGCACTTTTTTCTTCCTTTAGTCTTCCTAACCAAATGGGCGAAGTAGCATTGAGATTGTAGGGAGGAGCTTCTGTAGTCTACAGTTTTATATGGAGATAACAGAGAAGCAGCATGGACACTGATTTGATACAAGGGTCTAACTAAATGAAGACATTTTCCCTCCGGTGCATCCTGATGTTTGTTAGTATCATATAGTGTGGTCAAATTTCCATCTATCGGTGAAGATAAATTAAATTTGCAGTGGTATTCTCGACGTGCTAATATAACAGTTCCAACATTACCAGTAATGAGTCTATGAGCAAAAGACAGGATAGTGTTGCTACTGGTATATGGGACAAAAAATTCATCAAAGTCGATCACCATCATGTATTTGAATATTCCCATGTACCTCAGTGCACAGTCATGATATTTTAATGACTGGGAGTAATAATATACTTGACTACTGTTTAGATAGTCTTTCCACACCACCATCTTCACAAATCCACTTCGCACAAACTCGAACAAAGTTGAAGACTTGTTGAGATTCTGTAGAAAGGAAGGGTCAATGTTGATGTGAATGAGTTTGACTCCTATAGTCTTTTGGTATGTCAGCCACTGGTCCAGATAAGGCACTACTCCAAACCCAGCAGCACACACCATCACTTCATCTTTTTCTGGGACATTTTCAGGTGGAATCACAACAGAGTCTGATCGTACAGGTTCCTTAATGATAGTGCCATTCTTTTTGTACAATACACTCACCTCACTGTCTCTATTAATATCCATATCAAAGCAATACACAAAGCAATCCTTGTGAGAGACTGGGAAATAGGCCTCAATAAAAAATAAAATTAGGATGTCTACTACCTCTGTCCTGTTGCTCTGAATCCCATCAATATCACAACCAATGATGTCTTGCCTGTAATCTTTAAATACTGAAACTGAAACGACGGTGACATTGGAGTGGGAAGGACCAGGTCGTCTATCCAAATACGCCTGGTGTGCAACAAGGTCATTTGAATTGTATTCATTTTGTTCTCTCCAACTAGGACGAAATTTCATACCTCCGCTGAACTTAAAATTTTGGACGAAACAAAATATTACAGCCAATATTAATAGATTTACTAGCAAGAGCGTGTTCCGTCGTTTAGCTGACATTTTCAGGGCCGTAGCAAGGAGGGGTGCTGCCAGTGAGACAGCTTGAGTTAAATACAGCTTGAGTTAAATACAGCTTGAGTTAAAGTACACGGCAACTAACAATGTAAGCCCGAATTGAAATACTCCAAGCCCTCTATAATACTAACATGAACGTTTTTCTACTTATAATAGTAAGGAAAAAGCGTACATACCTCTAGTAGATCCAAGGAAACACAAGTTACAGTCAAAAGTATACAGACACCCCCTAAAACTCGAGAGACCTCAGATACACTTCAGCCGTACTTTCTGCTCCAACGGGATGGCAGGTAATGAGCGCGCAACAATAGGGAATTACCGGAAGCTACAGTGCATCCAGCTTAAAGAACAAACAATTGATTTTTTTTTATATTTAAGCTAGAATACTTTACCATGCCTGTGACATATCTCTTCTTTCTAGATTCTACACCAGTTTCCAGAGTACAACAAGAATTGGCCCAACAGAAGTCATAGAATCAGTCACCTTACATAGACTTTCAATACATTAGCGCCATTTTATTTTGACGTCACCAAATCGCTGTCATTCGTCACAAATCGTCAGTTATAAAACTTGCGCGTTATGCCCAACTCCCCGTTGGGGAATTTCCCCAAACGCGCGCGAACCGATTGGGTAATCCCCCACTTCATTAATAGCTTGTCTTTATTAATAATAATTAACACAACAGTTCAGTATGGCTTCTGGAAGTAGATCTACGGAAGAAAATGCTTTCAAAAGGAAAAGAGGAGAGCTTGAGTTGCTGACTGACATCAGCAATATTCCACTAAATGCAACCAGTAAAAGGGCATGCACAGCAAAGACAGGAGAAAAGATTGAGAATATCCTGAAGGTGAAGGCCATCAGGGAAGGCATGCATCAGCTCCACCACCAGAGTGTCCACCACCAGAGTGTCCACCATCTCGACCTAGTAGGATGAAGTCCAAGTGTACAACTTACAATGAACAAATGACATTATACCATATAATTAAACATAGTCCACACATAATTACAGAAGGCATGCATACACTACAAACATGCACAGACTGACACACGAGTTTTGTTACTCAAAAGGCTGTGGCACTTCAGATGTTTGATGCCTGCATTTCTACTGGAATGGGGATTCTGGAAGCTTGCAAACTAGCAGGTCTTGCAACCGGCTTCAGTGATCAGAGCATTCGCAAATGGGCCCAGGAGATCTATGCGGATTTCTTTGGGATCCTGTCATCCTTGGAGGACTTGACAGACGAGAGGCTGGATGACGAGCTGGAGTCTGGAAGAGGGAAGCATCCCAAATGGAAGTCAGTCACTGTGTCATAGGGTAGCACTGTTTCGTCACTGTCATGGTGTAGTACTGTTTCGTCACTGTCCTCAGGAAGCACTGTCTCGTCACTGTCATATGGGAGATGGGTGTCATCACTGTCAGGTTGAGGGGATTCGTTATATATAATTGTGGTGTCAGAGTCACATGGTGAGGGTGTTAATGTTGGCAGTGTTGGATTGCGTAACTGTTGTTTTATTGTTAGTCATTCCAGAGAGGTATTACCAAGAGCATCCCTGATTTCGGGTAATCGCTGCACATCACCTTTAACCGACACCTCCAAAGTGCAGATGATGTACCGGAAATTTCTATTTCCAGGAAGCCTGGAAAATGGCGCAGATGTCACCTTCCTACAACAACGAGGGATGATTTTTTTTATGGAACAAGCCTTCTTGCTTCTAAAAAACTATTGAAAATTATTTAAATTATTAATTATTATTGTATACAGTAGTCATGTCTTGAATTAATCTTTAAAATTAAATTAAACTTTGACCTAACAATCCTAAGAGCTGAACACAATCGAAAAATACACAAAACACAATCAAACTCACCCATCAGCGAAAAAAACCCGGCTTGCAACAAGAGCGCTAGGTGAGCTGAAACCTCCATTGCGAGGTGCCCTAAGGTGCAGGTGGACTGCACTTCAAACAAATGCTATTCGCATCTCTTGCGTTATGCCGCTCCAGCTCACAGCGGAATCTCCACCCCGATCTCACGTTGGGCAAGGGTATTTCATAAAATTTAATACCCCTTTCCCGGGCACTAAACGTAACTAGCTCAGAAGCCATACTCAATACAGTAAGTAGTCTCTTCTACAACTGCTGTGATCTAGATTTCCATTGAGCATGCGCACATTCATGACGTCACGTTTACGTATGAGAACCGGAATAATCAGCCGCGATAAGTCACTACTTTGAGGGTGCCATCCCATTTCTGAATATTTTTATCAAAAAACAGCTCTAATTTGCTCAATTTTGTTTACATAGCTTTGGTATTTAGCAACCATAAACTTAAGCCATTTATCTATGATTTGGTGTAATAAGAATACTCCAGTTCAAAAAATGTAGAAATCCCAGCTTAAACACTTTTATTTAATAAAATATTGGCCTATACAAATATAATTAATGCACCGAATTTTGTTCAAATGAAAATTCATCTAGTATATTTCCAACTTGCAAAGTGTAACAACTCCAACTATTATAATTTTAATTTCCCAGCTTAAACACATTTATACTCACAATTTGACTCTTGCACTTCAACCTAGTATAACCTCAACATTAACCACGATACCACAATTATAAAACATGTCATGTGTCAATATAGCATTGATGTATAAGTATACAAAAAATAATATCTGTAGCTCCCATATTTCTCCACCTGTAAAGAAAAGACTAAGACAATAAAATATGCCATTTATTTGTTCTCTAAGCTGGATGCACTGTACACGTTGGCGATTAGACAGCGCCACTTTTTTTTCAATTCTAATTTATTATTCAGCGCATGCGCAGAAACACTTTGGAATACAACGACATAAGGGTGCTCACACATAGCAACGCTCGCGCGAGTTAATTAAGCCTTAAACCACGAAACCACAGAGTTGTAAAGGCCGGTAGTAGGCGGATCTTCAATACCCGCACAGAGATAAGAGCTGCTAGGCAGCCCGAGGTAAATTCGCGTAGTTACTGTAGTGTAACAAATTGGCGGGGAACAGCTGTTTATTCAATAATGAAGCTAGTTAGGAAGCCATTTAGCAGCCATCATGGGCAGGAGGCTTAAAACCAAGAAAAAGCAACAATTAATGGATGCAAGAGAAAGAATTAAAATTCTCAGCCACTCTACAAGAGGTACTATATTAGCTAATCAGGTTCCACAATTTATTCTTTATTGTTGTTATTAGCTGTGCTGAGAATTATCATCAAACAAAATGTACCAGGTGTCAACATCAATGTTCCTGAGGTACAGAGTTTCCTTTTACCTGAGCCAACAATACACTCAGTGGAAGCTGGAACTGGTAATAAATGCAATATAACATGAAACTGAAACAATCAACACACAAATCAGTCCTGAAAAATAAATAAATATTTTTTAAAAACACGATAAATATATAGGTCCTATTAGTATGGACATCACTGCTGTGGACTCTCATCCAGTCAGGAACCCTGATCCAGCTAGTGACATCACTCGTCCAGTCAGTGATGGGAGTCCTAGTCCAGTCCACCGAGCCGGAAGGTATAACTAGGGAAAATAGCCGAGAAATGATCAATACCAATTAATGGATAATTTCAATAGTGTATGTACATTGTAATTTGGTATTATGTACTTAGGTAGTATAGATTAAAAATCACCAATTTACTCAATTAAAAACATCAAAGTCACGGCATTAGAAATAAAACAAATTCACAGGGTTTTTTAATTACATAAAAATAATTTCTTTCTTTGGTATTATACAATGTGCATACACTCAAACCTCTCTTATCCGGACAGTCTGGGACCAAGGGGTGTCCGTAACTAAGAAATGTCCGTTACTCAGAAATACTTAATTTATTCGGTGATAAACCGTGTAAACAATTAATTATTTGATAATTGAATTAGTATATTACTTAAAATTAACAAAAACACCTGTAAATACATGAATCAATTTATTTAAAATATGAAGTGATTTTAGTTTACTTCATAGATTTCAAGCTTGCTACGCTGAGCTGCAGTGTCTCTCCAACTTTTTACCAGCATAAGATGTGCAGGGTGTGTGTTGCCTTTGGACTCCAACCACTCCAAAGCAGTATCGAAAGCAGCACAAGCTTGCGATGGAGTAACTGCATTTGAAGAAGCTTCATCTTCATTTTTGGACTCAGATTCTTCTCTCTCTTGCAAAACATCTTCTACAATTTCTTCATTGTTCATGTCCAAATATCATTCACTGTAGATTTTGGAACACCAAACTGTCCAGACACTGCCTCACTGACTTCCCTTTCTTAACTTCTGATATTATCTCCAGCTTTCTTTCTAGAGTTAAAACGCTACGCTTGCGTTTAGTTACCGCGACCTTGCCTCCACCACCGCTGGTCGTTGAGTTCTTAGAAGAACTAGCAGCCGCACTTCCCCTAGCAGTGACACCGCCGGTCAACGAGTTCTGAGAAGAACTAGCGGTAGACGCACTAACTGCCTGTTGATTTCCCTGCTCCATCTCCGCACACAACGCTACGATCAAATACACTCGAAGTGCCACACGAGAAATATTTTCCCGATTTTATTCGTTTAATTTGGTAGCTTTCCGACTACACCGACGATCCGTACGCAGTCAATAATTTTAGTTGGTGTCCGGTAGACAGAGGTGTCCGTAACTTAGATGAACGGATAAGAGAGGTTCGAGTGTACAATTATTTTGAAAAAATGTGCAATTTTTTTTAAAAAAATCAGGTTATGCATGTGAGGAAGAAACTAACCTCCTCAGTGAGGATTGGGACATAGACGAGGAATCCGGCAGCACAGTCTTAGATGACATTATGGACAGAGTGTCCACTGTTGCTGAGGAACTCGGAGTGCCACTTGAGTCTGACTCCCTCAGATCATGCGTATTCAGTGGGGCAGTGCACTTTCAGCATGCCGACAAACTTTGTATGCACGAGTCACGTTGCTCATGGCATCAGTGGTACCCTGTGATTTCTTTTTTAATCTGCGGCCACCTGCATGCAGATTATAACCGACTCAGTGGCCTATTAGGACTACCTTCCTGTTCAAGTACCCAGTGGGGTAGGATGGTAGAGAGGCTAGAGGAGCATGCTACTCACCTTGCGGAGTGGTCCTGTGGTCAGGTGAGACGAGAAATCGCTGACCGCGGAGATGCAGACCAGTGGATGGCATCGTTTGATGGTTTCTACCTGACCCGGGGCCACTACTCCAACAACTCCTCTGCCACTTTGCATGACTATCTCACTGGGAAGATTGCATACTTCTGCCATTGGACCAAGAGAGGGCCAGGTCACAACTGGAGTGGGACATCTGGAGGAGCCGAGGCAGACATGTTTGATGAGTTGCTTGGAAAAGCGAAGGGGGATGGAATGGTCGTCAAGGAAATTGTCACAGATAAGGATACGTCTATAAATTCCATTTTTTGTAGACATTACCCTGAAGGCATTGTGACGTACTGTGCAAACCACTGTGCAAAGACGTTGCACAAAGACCTGGAAAAAATTAAAAGGAACACCTGTGAGGTAATATTACATCTAAGTGAACCTTAATACTTATTATCTTACATTATGTATTTTACAGTGCCATTTGACGTCTTTTCGCTGTAAGCGAATGTCAGATAGTACACTGAGAAGTTGCAAGACAAATCTCAGCAACTTGATTGCCTCAGATGAGATTCAGTCAGCCCAAGATCCCCATAAGGAGTTCACAGATGCCATCAGGAACTTCGTTTCTCATTACTGCCTGAATGTGCACACATCACAATGGTGTATACACGAGAAGGTTAATTAAATTAAAATGACCATTTATGTAGTATACAAGGTGGAATACTACATTTCATTGATGTATTAATACTCTGCTGTCAAGCAAAAAAATCCTACATGAGTCCCTGTAATACTACTATTATTATTGTGGTTATTATTATTATTTTTATTATTATTAATAATTATTATTATTGTATTATTGTATTATTATCATCATCATCAATAGCATAATCCTGATGGTTCTGCCTACTCAAGTGAGCATGCGTTTACCTGCAAAGCTCAGGTAGAAGGCTTCAGAGCACTCATAGAAGCAATGGCTGCACGACCCCAAGACTACGTGTCTGATCACGGTAGACTAACCACCAATACTGTGGAAGGGTTCCATGGTATGGCTCTGGTCTACCGGAGCAAGAGGACTGACCTTGGCCATGCACATTACACCTGTAAGACGAACATGGCCATATGTCACAAGGTAATGACACAAAACTGAGTCATAACTAGGATACTTCCTTAGCTCTCACCTTCTATCGTGGTTTTCTGTACAGAATTTGGGTCCAATTTGGAAAGTGTTCTGTCTGGTCAGGATGGGGATAGACATCCCTGCAGCAGCAATTTCCTCCATTCTGTCTGAACAGGAAGCCTGGAAAGCAGACAAAATAAAAAGGTCCACTGCAATGAGTCTTCACAAGCTGTGTGTTTATTAACATGTTTATGAAGTAAATGGTAGTGCTATTTTAAATAATCAGTTACAATCATAATATTTGGCCAACACGGGCCCTATCAAAAAAAAATTGCACTTACACATTCCGTATATGTTGAGCTCTCCGACTCGTTAAAGCCGTAGCTTCAACCGCTGTCGATATATGTGCCTAACCATTCCCTTCCGTAGGCTTATTTAATACATTTTTAAGAATTAAATCGATCCTTTCCTCCGATGTTTACGTGTGCCTGATTTTCCTGTAGACTGTCACATACAACTGTACTGTATGATTGAATTGAACCACAAACGAAACACTACATGATAAACAGTGTTAGTTTCTTTTTAATGCACACCAGAATTACAATGCCATCATACATACGCAGACCTGTCAACCCTCAATATTTGGTATTGAGGCTCAATATTTTGGCCAGAGTCTCAATATCTCAATACCAGCCTCACTTTTCTCAATATTTTGAAAGATTTATCAATATTTCTCAATACTGATCCATTTAATAGAAAGGGAAAAATTTCAGTGTTCTAATTAACAAAAGTTGAACACATGGTCATTTGGCTAACCTCATTTTGGCCTGCATTAGTGTCCTCATTTTGACCTAGTGTAGTAGCAGCAGATAGCTCTAGCTGGTATACTGGTAGCTACTGGTACTCAGTTTGGCTTGAAGTGATATGGAGGACTTTTCTGATGAGGAACCTGGCCCTTCAGCTCCAAAGCGTAAAAAGAGTCAACCTAGCTACAGGTCTAAATTCAATTCTGGATGGGTGAAAGACTTTCCTTTCATTGGTCCAGTCAAGGGTGATGTCTATAGGTAAGAGAACTGCTCCTCTGTTTGTTAGACACTCTAACATTTTATATCATCATTCTAGATTCGAGTGTAAAGTTTGCAACAAAAGAATTCGGTGTGATCACATGGGTAAGAGAGAGGTGATTAAGCATACTGAAACCCAAAGCCATAAAGATCTAGCAAAGACATTCCAATTTCAAGCTAGATTGCAGTTTAGTACCCCCAGCCTAAATGAGACCCAGCAAAGATTGAGAGCTGAACTGAAAATGGCAGTCTTGACTGCCAATAACAATATTCCTTTGGCTTTTCACGATAAACTGTCACCCACAATTCGAAGTGTTTTTCCTGATTCAAAAGTAGCTTCCAACTATCATTCAGCCTCAACAAAGGCGATGTGCTTATTGAATTTAGCTGTAGCACCTTTGCTAATAGAAAAACTAGTTGAAAGCATGAGGACTCAGCCATTTTCTTTATCCACTGATGGATCCAACGATAGTGGATTACAGAAAATGAATCCAGCAACAGTTCGGATGTATGATTTACAAAATGATTGCATTTCAACTCGATTTTTGAATATGTGTGTCACTTCATCTTCTACAGCTGAGTCTATTTATAGTTCACTTAATAGTAAACTCGAGGAATTACTTCAGTGTTCTAGTCCTTGGGATTTATGTTCAGCTGTTGGTGTTGACAATACATCAGTGAACATAGGTGTACGTGATTCAATCAAGACAAGGGTTTTACAACAGAATTCAGCTATATTCTTCAATGGTTGTCCATGCCATATCATACACAATGCTGCTCGAAAAAGTAGTGATGAATTCTGTAGAAGTTGCACTTTTGATGTTGAAGAGCTGTGCATAGATATTTTTTATTGGTTTGATAAATCTACAAAAAGAAAAAATAGTCTTCAATCATATTGTACTTTTTGTGATCAAGACTATAGAGCTGTGGTGAAGCATGTTTCCACTCGGTGGCTCAGCTTAGAGCAAGCAGTGGAGAGAATTCTAAAGCAATATGAAAGCTTGAAGTCTTATTTCAGATCAGAGGATGAACCACAGCCTAGATTCAAGCGACTTAGTGACCATTTCAACAATTCCATGACAGAAGTGTATCTGCTTTTTTTCCAGAATGCTCTCTCTTGCTTTACTCAAGCCAATCAATTTTTGCAGAAGGAAGAACCCTTAGTTCATGTCTTACAGCCTCAACTTCTGAGCCTGCTGAAGAAAATTTTTGGGAAATTTATAAAGCCGTCTGTTTTGTCAGTTCATGTTAATTCTGACACTTTGGTAAATGTTAGTTTCAGTGATATGTCAAATCAACTAGCAGATAAAGATCTAGCTATTGGTTTTCTCACGAAACAAACACTTAATCAATTGTATGAGGAGGGAGATATCAGCGAGGTACAGAAAAAGAGTTTTTACAAGGCTGCTCGACATTTTCTGATGTCTGCTGTGGATTATTTAATAAAGTGGTGCCCTTTCAATGAAGAATTAATGACCCATGCTACTTGGCTGGATTTTGAACGGAGACTTGAAAAGAACTTCGACTCAGTTGAATATTTTGTGCACAAATTTCCGAAGATCCTGGGTAATATCAACATTGACAAGTTGAGTGAGGAGTTTATAAACTACCAAATGCTTTGTTCAAACGATATACCTTCTTCAGTAAAATCGAGAGCTAATCTTCAGGACGAAGACCCCCACAGAGTGGACTATCTTTGGGGATATCTTCGAACTCTTCAGGAACCAGGGACGAATCATAAAGCATTTGGTCTATTGTTTCGTGTGGCAGAATTAATAATGACTATACCTCATTCAAATGCTGGTGAGGAAAGGATTTTCTCCCTTATAAATAAGAACAAAACACCCAGTAGAAGTAGTCTTCAACTTGAAGGAACCCTTTCATCATTGATTATTGTTAAAACACATATTTCTAACGCACTTACCTGGCAACCTACAGAAGCTATGTTAGAAAAGGCTAAAGGAGCTACAAGAACTTATAATGAACAACACAAAGACAAGAATTAGACAATCTCAATATTTCATGCATAATCTCAATATTTTTTCCCTTATATCTCAATATTTGTAAATTTTGGGGTTGAGAGGTCTGCATACATACAGTAACTCACGAGCGGAATATCTAAAAATAATATTTAAAAAAATTGAGCAGGTCTGCAGTTTTCCCCAGAAATACCGTGGCTTGTCCTGGAATACTCTACAAAAAGTTGGCAACTACCTGCATGCTTGTAAATAAATGTGAAAATATACCTGATGCCTTTGCAAGGAAGTAATAGAGCTCATTACATTTAAATAGGAACTTACAGAAGAGAGCCAAGAAGGCTCGGTATGAGGCGGAGAAGGACTTCATGGGATCTCTGAATGGACATCGGATATGCAGTAGTACTCAGTGGCATAGCCACAGGGGGGGCTGGGGGGGCTAGAGCCCCCCCACTTTTATAATAAGTGGGGCTAAGCCCCCCCACTTTTATACCAACTATACAATACACATGTATTGAATATAAGTAACCAGACACATTTGTATTTACCTGATTTTCACATTATATTCATAAATGCCAATCAAAAGATATGGTAATTACTTTACTAACTGTTTACTTTTAAATGCTCACAAAGAGCTTACAGAAAACTTGGATTTAATTTTGATAGCTGAAGAATTTGTTGAAAAACTTGATGAAAGAAAAAGATACTTTGGCAATTTTTAATTTTTGTTTAACTCACTACAATAGTGAAATAATTGTGCATTACATTATATTAACTATAATGTAGTGGTTGCTTTGGCGCGATATCAGCCCCCCCACTTTAGGTGAGCTAGCTAAGCCTCTGAGTAGGGGAGTATGTTGGAGATGGCAAAGGAGAAGACGATACTGGTGATCATCCGGTAGATGATGCCGCTGAAGCTGATCTTCCAGACTCTCTTGATCACTCTACTGATGGCCAGGAGCATGGTAGTACTAGTCTGCCTCTTCTGGTGTTCTATGACTGTGAGGCCACAGGACTTAGCACATACTCTGATCACCTCACAGACATTGCGGCCAAGGTTCTTGACCCCCCAATTCCTGTTCCTTCTCCTTCATTCTCTTCACTTGTTAGAACAAGTAGAAATATTTCTACTCCTGGTAAGTAGTACATATCATACCGGTCAGTAACTTTATTTGTGATATACATTTAAACCAAGTCCTCGTACTATCCAGGTATGAACATACAACACATTTCTTTCCAAAGCCAATTATATCTTAAAATAGTTTTAGTGGCCCACAATGGCTTTGTGTACGACTTCCCCATCCTTCTTGCTGAAATTGACAGACGACCGGAGTTGGCATTCTCGAAGTTTATCAGCAGCAATGTGCACTTCAGTGACACACTGTCACTACTGCAGAAGGTATAATATATTTTTGTGCCCCTAATAATACTCAGGAATTATTATTATTACTACTACTACTGTTATTATTATTATTAATAATTATTACTACAATTATTATTATCATTAATATTAATTATTATTACTACAAGTATTATTATTACAATTATAGGATTCCATAATATTATTATTACTTTGTATTATGATTGTCATCATCATCATCATGACTTTTTATTTATATAGATGAAGAAGGATGGGGAAGAAGTTCTCCAGGGTGCATCACTATCAATGGAGAAGCTGCACATAAAAATTGTTGGGAGCCCTATTGAAGGTATGCAGCTAGCTACTGAAATACAATCAATACTACTTAATAATAATAATAATAGGAGCCCATAAAGCTCTTCCTGATGTTCTGGTACTGGAAAGAGTCTTCACCCATTCTGCTCTTGCTGGAAGTTTGGCTAACCTCTCTGTTCGGACTCCCCAAGTTCAACTGTCCCTGTGGATCAACCAGAGAAATACATATAGAAGGGCAGCAGCTTTGATTAAGTCACTGGGAAGACCTAACCTAACCTCAACTCAAGCCAAGAAGCTGGACTCCCTTGGTATAGGCTACACAGAGCTCCTCCAGCTTCGAGAAGACAATGGTACCCACCGAAGTATTTCTTACCGCTCTGAAGGACAAGGGGATACGGAGCAAGCCCCTGAGGGAGAAGCTTGCCAAGGCCATCGGCACCCGCTGAATCTTCTTACTTTATTATATACCCTGCTCTATTCAGAGCCACTGCATTCACAAAAGATTCCATTTTGTTGGTTCCAGCTGCTCTAGATAGTGCGCCCCGCCCCCACCTAGCTAATACGCGTATAGTTAATTCCGCATACTATGGGCGGGGCTCGATCTTTGCACAAAGGCAAAAGGGTGCGAGCCAATTGGAATCTATTTTGCAGTCCAAGTCCAGAAGGGCGTGGAGTTAGTGTTCCATTTTTAGTACAGCGGCATAATTTAACAAGGTAAAGAAAGTAGTCAGACTAGTTTTTTAATAAAGTTTACAGTTGTGACGCGACTGTAAAAAAATCACGTGAAAATGTGAATAAATATAAAGTGAAACGGAATTGAAAAAAACTAATCTGACAACTTTGTTACAATTAGCTAAAAGAAGCGGTGGACGGAATTTTGGCTTCGTGGTGGTCCTCCTCAGTTTACAAATAGATGCGTTTATTTTTGGGACTTTGAGGCTTCATATCTTTTGCCGCTCAGCGTTTGTGTCTGTCATTCTTGGTAAGTTCACTGTCTGCTGGTACATCTCGGAGATCCCCCTGACTGTGCTCTAACCGCGGAGGTTCCTGAGAAACCATACCAGCCAAAGGATTATAATTTTCCTAAAAGAGTATTTGGAAAAAAAGGAGACACTTCCAGAGCATTTCAATCGCACTGGTTTAAAATTTGGACATTCTTACACTACGATGAGGCGAAGGATGTTGTCTTCTGTAATACTTGCATGGTTGCAGCAAAAAGAAAAATGTTATCTACCAATAATTTAGATCCAGCTTTTGTAAGTTGTAGTATTAACAATAACTGTTACGGCTTGTTTAACCTATGCTTTTTTTCTTTTTAAAACTAAATTGTAACTACTAAATTTTTTTCAGATAAGTCGTGGTTACTGTAATTGGAAAGATGGAACAAGGTGTTTCAAAAACCACATGGGCAGTGCTTGCCATCGTGAAGCCTTTCAAATGATGACTACAATTCCAGCTACTACTGGAAATATAGGAGTAATGCTATCTAAGGAGTCAGAAATTCATAAAAGGAATGCATCTGCAGCTCTCCTTGAAATATTTTCCACAGTAAGGGTATTGTGTCGACAAGGGTTAATGTATATACCAGTGCAGATATTCAAAATGAGATGATTAAGATTATGGGAATAAATATAATGCGTAAAATAGCTACAGATATTCATGCTTCCCCATTTATTACAATAATGGCTGATGAAACGGCAGATACATCCAATGTCGAGCAAGTTTCTATATTTATACGTTATATAACTGATGAGCTTGAAGTTCATGAGGATTTTTTGGGTTCATATTCTGTTCCATCTATTGATGCTGCAATGCTAGTCTCAGCAATAAAAGATGTTTTGTTGAGGATGAATATTAGTTTTGACAAATTACGAGGGCAATGTTATGATGGGGCAAGTGCTATGAGTGGGAGTAAGAATGGTGTTGCCAAGTGCATTAGTGACATTGAACCAAGAGCACTATTCACCCAATGCTATGGCCATGCTTTAAATCTGGCAGCAAGTGATACTGTGAAAAAATCGAAGATTGTAAAGGATGCACTCAACTTAACACAGGAGATAGCTAAACTAATTAAGTATTCACCACGAAGAGCACGTCTCGATGATACAAGTGGTATACGAGTGCTATGTCCTACATGCTGGACTGTCAGAGCGGATGCTCTTGCAAGCATAACAAATAATTTCAAAGCTTTAATGCTTACATGGGAAGAGACAGCTAAAGTTGTAAAGGATACTGATACAAAATGCAGGATTTATGGAGTTTCAAAGATAATAAATCCTTTTGATTATATTTTTGGTAATATTCTTGGTGAGATGTTGCTTAAACATTCAGATAACTTAAGTAGTACCCTACAACACAGTTGCATTTGAATGTCTCAATTTAAGGATCAGGCACCAAATAGTATAATGCACACAAACTTAAGGGGGGGGTTAAACCTTTTTTTTTTTTTTAAATTTTATTATTGTAGATACAAGCTTACTGGATGTGGATCCCAAATTTCAAGACCATTGGACATTTCTAAAGCTTATAATGATTTTTTTTATACACACTAGTTCATTGTTTCAGTTATTGAATCACCGGGGAAAGAACCGTTCACTTTATTTCTTACCGTTACTTTCTATCGATTGACTATTTCTTTGTTTATGTCAAACCAATGCTTGTTATAGGTCAAAATAAAGCACACAGGAAGTGCTCAGTGACTATAGCAACAAGCAATTACGTAGTAGAAGTAGGCGGGAGTGCGCACGGCCGATGTTTTTTTTCTTTGCTTGATTAGAACTTGAACTTGTGCCCGCTTGGCTCTCTCTTTATTATTCTCGTTGTTTCTTGAAACTACGCCTAGGAGAACTTGTAGAAAGCGCCCTAAAGGGTTCCTTGGCACTCAGTGGCAACAATAGTCACCTACCAAACGAAGAAGGATGGATTCAGAGGCTACCCGTCCGCGATTTTTTATCTGACGTACACTTCCTCGACTTAGGTTTTGTGGTGAAAGTCCAAGGTCAAAGTACATTAGGTAAGACGGAAGCCTACTAGGAAAGATAGAAAGCTTATATGCCTGCTTGCTATCGTAAAATGTGTCTGCTCAGTGATGTTTAAGTATGGTGAATATGCTGGCATCAAGACCACATCTGCTTCAATTTGAAATACCATTATTGTTGAAATATTGTGTTATCACAGACTGTTAGAAGAATTAAAGGGTAAGTTAGGGTCATTAGAGAAAAAAAAATTGGACCAAGTAAAAACTATTCCTCCATGTAACTGCTAATGCCTGATACTGTAAAAAAATCAAAAAAATCAACATTACAGCCAACTATTATTAATTAAAGAATGGTACACAATAAAGGTTATTTTATTGCAATTTTATTATGCCAGGAAGAAGTGCTTCATTACCTTAAACAAGTAAATGATTACGCTAACTGGACAGTAAAAACCATAATATCTTAGGGCATAACCTCAGCAATATAACAATTTAACGTGGCTGATTAATATATTAATAAAATAAATAATTAGAACAGGAAATAATCAGTGAAAAATGTATTTACCTATGAAAACAGGCATAACTTGAAATCAATAAGTATTAGTATTATAATGAAAACATAAATTGCAATATTTGAAACTAAACATAGCTAGCTAGCTAGCTTACATAATGGAGAAAGAAATAACAATATACAACAAACCAATAAATATACAAATACCAAAAACAATTTCTTTAAATTAGCTTAGTAAGAAAAAATATATGATAAAAGAGTAAATATGACAGTATCATAAATTGAAATATCAAACCATATGCTACAATATAACTAAACTGGTTAAGTATAAGTAAGTAATAAATAATAATACCAGTGCTAAATATTGTAAACAGTTTGAATTACGACGTTAATGTCCTCTGCCATGTTTAAAATGATTGGCACAATTTTTTAATTCATTCAGTTTAAGATTTTGTTTTCGTTTTGTGTGCTCACTCCTTCCTCGCTTTTTCTGAATATTTACATCAGCATCTTCAAGTTTGCGTTTTGGTGGTCTCCCACTTGGAGCAAGTTTACTGCCTCTTGAAATACCTGAACGCCTTCTTGAAACAGCAGTGGGTTGAACAGCAATTTGGCGAGTACCAGCTACTTTTGAAGAATTATTAGAAGAAAAATAAGTATGTAATAATGATGCCAGTCTTGGAGTTGCAGAATTTATAGGCTCTACTTTATTAATAATACCCATATAAGTTGGAAAAAACTTCTTCAAACCTGTTAAATATTGAATATCGAAATCCTGCATTCTAGACTGTACATCTTCAATAAATTTCCTACATAAACTACCTACATCTTCTTGCAATGCTTCCCCTTCATCAATAAAATTTAAAGCGAAACTTAAATTTTCATCAGCAGAATTATCATCAACAATAGTAGTATTGTCATCCTAATCAGTATGAGTGATATTGTCCTCACTCTGTCTATGGAATTCTTCATTCATTCCCATATAAAAAGATTTATCCCCAACTTGTTCTACTCCAAGTGCTACTAAAGCATATAAAAATCTGCCATCACCATTAAAATATGGTATTAAGTTCGGAGCAACTAAATTGAATTTGTTGGCAACTGCATGTTGATGTTTACATGGCTCTCCTGATGGATATCCAGTTAAACTTATACTACATGTGCAAGTCCAAACTGTTGTATTAATTTCATAAACTCTATCTTTATAATGAGTACTTTTAACTAAATATATATTTTTTGTAGTGGACTCCTTAATGTTGTTACCAGGTACTTCCAATGCACCTAAGCCTTTATATCTCAAAGCTATATGTCTATTCATTCTATTGTATGCTATGGCTAACAATCTTCGTTTATAGTACATATCAAAAGTAATAGTTATAAAATTAAATAGTTGTATTAAATTATATGCCTTAACTCTTTTAAAAACAATATCTTTTAAAATTCGAATGCCAGATTCAGCATAGTTATTTGTATTAATTCCTCTCATGTATACTGCATCTCTAAAACACAAAGCCCATTCTTTTCTGCGAACCCAATAATTGGCAATGTATGAGTTAAAGTTATTATAATTCTTAACGAATGGATGATTTTCAAAGTGGCTGTATTCTGTAATTAATTCGGCTTCAGTTTTTGCGTACACTAACTTTCTAACTAAATTCATTAAAATTTGTCTTTCATCACAGTCAATTCCATGCTTAACATTTAGTAGCCATCTCCATATATTTTGAAGAAAATGAAACGTGCACAATAGTATATCTGCTGTGTGCCAAGTTTTTCTCAATCCATCCCTTTCAGCCATAGAATCGTCTATTATAATTTTTTTAGGACTTCCACTGCCATAAAAAGCATCTTCTGGAAACATTTGACTTAACTTAGTCATTCCTTGATGAATAACTGTAGCACTTTCTGCTGAAGTCACTACTATGCCTAAAGGTAAACCTCCAGCTGCTGAGGATGTAGAAACCACAAACATAGGATTATTAAAGTCTTCAAAAGAGGAGGATGCATCTATAAAAACTAGTTCTTTTGATTGTAATATATGCCTATGTACTCTCGACATAAGTGGAGTGCATACTGCTAATATTAAAGGTTCTTCTTTACCATTGCAATCACTATAACGCTGTATAAATGCTTTTCCACCTATATCATTATATTCTTCATTATATACAGCTACACATTTTTCTAGTTCAGCAAACAAATACTTACCTGTACGAACTCCAATATTACACTTCCTCCACTTGTTAAATAAATTATAAACATCACTCACTTTAGGATTGCAGTTTCTATCAGCAATCAAATCTGGTTTATCAGATTACATCAAGTTAGTTTCATATTCCAAATGGGCAGTAGCAGGTGAGTGTCCATGACTAAATAAATCGTAATAGTCTTTCTTTGATTGTTCTGACAAGGGCCTAAACCTTAAAGCATCAGCCACCTGTACCAAATGGTTGTGATTGTGTTTTAAAAGTACAGATACACAAAATCCATTTAATTTCGTTGCAGGAGGAAGCAATGTTAGCATTAACTGGGCTGGACAATTTGTATGCTTGTTATTATGAATTTTATGTGTTGTTTTTAATTTTTTATTACTTTTAGTATGCATTCCACTCTGCCTCTGTTTATGATGACAACGTAAATAAAAAATTTTTACTACCTTTTTTCCTTTACCACTTCTACATGTTTCATAAACCATGGTCTCCTTAGATTTTTCATTAAATGCAGTTACCCACTTTTTAATACTTTCTTCTGAATCTAATTCAATCTTGAAGGAGCAATTGTATGAATTCATGTTTTTATAATTTCTACCCTGAGCATTTTGTACACATAGCCTTCTGGTAAGTCAGCTAATACTCTTTTCTCAACACTTTGCATTTTAAATTCATCTTCGTCAGAATCAACAATTGTATGAATTAATTTTTCCTCACAGGTATGTTTATCCAAACAGACATTATTTGACAAAAATTTGGAGCTATCTGAAACAGCTGAAGAAAAAGTACCAGAGTCAATTGTTTCGTCAAGAATCCAAGACATTGCTATTGAACGTAACTGTAAATTATTAATTGAAGGGTTAGTTAGCAAGGGTATTTGAACGTCACCATTCCATGTGACCCATTCTTCCCAAAGTTCGCAAAATACTCCAACCATACAAACCACAATAACACCACACATGTTGGAACATGTTTATGATGGGTAAAATTTCGACAATGTCTTTACTGAATTTGAATTATTGCAATGATATATATTTTCAAGGCATTTGTTGATGTTTATTTTTAAATCCTTTGAGAGAAGATCAAAAGTTGACATGATTGTTTTATTAAAATTTTTTGGAAGAGGCCAAGAAAGTGAATCACCATAATATGAATTACTTTGTTCAATATCTATAACTAGATGTGACCAATGATTTCCCCTATTGTCTTCCTGACTTAGCAGGCATGTGCCATCAGTTGTCCGATAAACATTAAGGGCAACTAATACTTTTTTTATTGGAATTCCATTTAATTTTGCCTTATTAACTTTTTCATTTACCCCAGCAAATGAATAAATGTATTGGCTTGGTTTATAAACAAAGCCTATAATATCATCATAATTTTTATTTACTATTTCAAAAAAAGTGTCTATGTCATAATTAGACAGCCAGCGATCTCCTATAAAACTTTGGATAGTAGCACCTTTAGAATCTGATGCTAAAGGCTGCTTAGAATTCCAGACATTATTCGTTAAGTATTCCTCAATCTTGTGTATATTTATTGACAGTTGTGAACTAATTTTTTTAACCTTTTTTAACCATAGTTGATCTTCATTAACTTTATCTTGATACCGAACTTGATCATAATAAGATCTTAACTCTTTTAATTTGTTGAAACACAAATTCCCAAAAGGAAACTTCATATAAATATAATTTTGAGGTTGTTTATCTTTTTCTTTGTAAATTATACTAATTGCCTTGACAATTTGAGCTTCAGAAGGAATTTCAGAATCAGTACTCAAATCTACAGTGGGCATTTTCTCTGCAGATGAAACAACCTTCATAGAAAGCTGATGTGAAGCAGTAGAAAATTTAGTATGTGTGTTAACTTCAAAATTACCACCACCCTGCTTTATACCATAAATTCGTTATTAAATGGAATGTATTTTACTGGTAAAAACATACCTTCTTGTAGAGTGAGATATTACAATAGACCTTGCTATTTCTGCTAGTCCTAGACATAAATTTATATGAAGCTATTTGCCAACTAATATTGTTAAAATTCTAACCTGAAAAACAGAATTATTAGAGGTATCACTGCCCAGAAAGAAAAATAAATTACAAAAATACACTGTTGAATCCAAGAAGATTCTATGACTGGTGAAGTCCAATCCCCTGGATCTGGAGACAAGCCTCCAGATTGTACTGAAAAGCACAAGGGATTGGACAGCAACAGCAGCAAGAAAATACATTTCCTTATAAATCGCAACTTCAAAACCGCCATGTCCACTAAACCAACAGCCAACCAACTTTATCGAACCAACTTTGACCTCTGCATGCTGTGTGTGGGGGCGGCATGCACGTCACTTTACCACATGAACTAACTTTACCACATGAACTATTGAACTTTGTAATGAGTGTGAAATAGACTAAGTCCGTGAAGTGTACGTCAGATAAAAAATTGCTACCCGTCCCTCGGTGAGGAGTAAGACTAAATTGTCTAGCTCACCACCTAGGTCTATAGGGTTTACTTCTGGGAGCTCTAGTGCTCTATTGCGCCCAAGAAATAGTAAATCCTGAAGTCCATTGTCAGACAATAGTTTTGTAGCTCTCCCTGATGCTGGTTCAACTGAAGCAGTAATATTATATACTGGGCATTAGGCTAATAAGAATGGCTGTGATGAGTCTAGGAATGACATGGCAGAAGCAAATGAACTTGACAATGCAGAGTCAAGTGAAAATGATGATGCCGAGTCAAGTGGTTCAGAGGAGGAATCCTCTGAGTCAGATTCTGAGGCTAGTTGCAGTCATGATGATCAGGCTGACTCTGACGGGGCTGGTGTCGGCAGTGACGTCCCATCCAACGATTGGACCGAGTGTTACTGTAACGTTTAATGGAACTTGGTCTAACCAATATATCAAGGTAACTTCTAAAACCTGAATTTAGGTCTAAATATTCATTGTATGCAATATTATGCTATCTTGCAGGTATTGTCAGCTGTTATTACAAGTGTTAACTACGATCCCACTTGGGGGTTAGGCTAACCATATACAACATTCTCACCAATTTGGCAGTCTGGGCTCACGTGCGTCCTGCAGTCTTGCGCCGCCTTGAGCAGCAGATGGCGCTTGTCCGCAGGTCTCCCCTCTGTGCTGCCTTGGGGGGTGAGAGAGACGCGGCGACGCTTTTCCAAGTACAAGTCCAGCGTCGGCAAGTCCCCCCCAAAGGGTGACGGGCCATTAGGAAGGGGCCCGTCGCCCCCCCAAGGCGAAGAATAGATGGTAGGAGGGGGTGTTGGCACCTGGCCCAGCTGACCCTATAGGATTCTTAACAGCTGAATATAGATAGGATGCAATGCACGATATATCTGTTTAATCCAATGTAACCCAATACATCTGTACCCTGTACTTTGTTACCCTTCCACCAAAATGCCACCAACCAATGGTAATTGTAATTTTATTAATACATTAGCAGTACAACACTAAGCCTCAATGTCCCAAACACATACATATTATTCACCTTGAGTTTGAGTGTTTGGCTAATACCACAGATACCCCCGCGAGTCTCTCACTTGGCAATCGGATGTACTGGAGGTATGCTATGCCAGCGCCCAAGGGTTTGGATGGTAGAGTCTTCTACTCCCGCCATAGCAGCCGTCGTGGCAGCGCCAATCCTAAAAGCTGTGTCCAGCATACTGATGGCGAGGAAGACCCACTGCTGCCAACACGTCCCGCAACTGATCTACGAACCAAGGCTTCAAGACTGGTTCTGAGGGGGATTTCCTGAAGAACACCCCTGGCGAAGGGCCTCGAGCTTGAATGTACCGAAGGATTGCGGTAACGGGACACAATGGCTGGCCTGTTGCACCTAGAACAGTGTTAGCCCCCGCTCCGAATTGGTCACATTTAGACCGTTTTAGGTGAACTCTAACCATAGTAGGTTTGTCTCTACCATCCACAGCCACATCACCCCACATGAGAGACACTGCTGGGTCGACCTTCGCTTTCGCCTCTGGTAAGAGTTCCCCAAGCCTGAAGAACCCGAAGAAGGCAGTGCAACAAATTGCCCACATGAGCTCTTTGTGAGCTATGTCTGCTACTTCCAAGTGGGCCCCAATTCTCCCCATGACCTTCGCTGTGATGGGCAGCCGAAGGCGGGCCGATGGACCACCCAATGATCTGACACGTTGGATTCCCGCCTGCACACGCTTCAGGATCGGCAAGGACGAGTGGTCCCTAGGGGGTCAGGGAACCCTAAAGATATCTGTGTGTTACGAACCGCAGACAGGTAGCTCCTAATGGTCTGTGGTGCCAGACCCTGGTCGGCCAGATATGCAGCGAAGGAGCACAAACGAGGCTCAGTTACTGGGAATGGTGTGTGAATACTGAAGTGTGTGCAAAAGTTGTTAAATCTATTCATTGCAGCCCCATACGTGCGACGTGTGTCATGCCCCGCCCATTCATTCTTACTTTTTGTATCACTCACGTGATGGTCATACGATCTTGATTGATGATTCTCGTTATGTTAGAAATGATTACAGTCTAATTTTAGTTCTCTATTGATAGCTGCCTTATTCTAGTCCTAACTTTATCTAGCAGCGCTTTGCTCAAGCAGTAGCCGTTGCACGTGTAGATGGGGCTAGACCCTCCTGAAAGTATCGCTGAACCGATGCCGCCATTCCAGGGACACCCAGTCAGCCAGCGGGTTGAGAAGAAGGTCCAGGAGCTGATGTGGCACTGGTGTGGCTGTGGGAGTGGCCGTTGGGACCTTTGACAGAAAGGACAAAACATGATTACGAGACAGGTCATCTGCCAGATGATTAGTATGTGTGTCTATGTATGACCCAACTAGCTGGCACCCCATTTGGACCTCTGCGAAAATCAGGGACCTGAGCAACTGCATCACCCCAGCATCCCTACTGACCCTCGCTTGTAAAGCAGCCACCACCACCTGGTTGTCACACCTGCAATTGACCCTGTGTGTGCTCCAAGCATGACCCCAAATCGCACATGCAATAATGATGGGGATGAGCTCTTTGGCCGCAATAGACAGAGAGTCCGCTCTGCTGTCCCAGGGGGCGAGAAACCATTCCTTTTCAAACCAAGCACCACACCCCCATGACCCTGATGCATCTGACGTCACAACAACTTCTGGCAGCTCCTGAGTCGGACACAGGAAGGATACTCCATTCTGCCTGATAAGACCTGCTGAGATGAAGGATGCACCTATCGCCCCGGCGTGAACCCGTGGCATGCAGGAGGTCCAGTAGCCTTCTCAGGAAGGATCTGCCCAGCTTGACAACCTTACAGGCATGCGACAACAACCCGATCAATGACTCGAGCTCCTTTCTCTGGCAGGACTTTCTAGAACCCCACTCATCGAGTAATGTGGTCAACCTTGATAATTTATCCCCGGGTAGTCGAAGTTCACCAGCCACAGTATCAATCTCAATACCTAGGAATATCAGGCAGGTTGTTGGACCCTCTCGTTTGTGAGGGGCCATCAGGACACCCAGTTGAGCACACACTCTGTCCATCGTCTCCACTGCTATCCTGCACTCATCTGACTGAGGGGGTGCAACAACAATAAAGTCATCTAAATAATGCTGGACAAACCGAATGCCAGCCTGCTGAAGACACCAGTTCAAGGCATCAGCCACCGTATTAAAGATTTTGGGGGCTGAGCGGAGGCCGAATGGCAGCATAGGGTCTACATAGATACTGCCTTCCCATTCCACCGCTTGTAGGATCCGGTCCTGGGGGTGTACTGGGACCAAGCGGTAAGCAGCCTCTATGTCCATCTTGGCCAAGAGAGACCCTCTTCCCATCTGCTGTGCCATCCTCGCTATGTCATCCACGGTAACATATGAGAGGGAAGTGAGGAGTGGGGAAATACCATCATTCACGCTACCCCCGTTAGGGTAGGAGAGGTCAGTTATGAGACGGTATTTCCCTGTGTTGTGGCCTTTAGGAATAAGGCCAAACCTATTGACATGTACCCGCTCCCTCCAGGTGAGAGGAAAGGGGCCCAGCATGCGACCCTTGGATAGTTCATCGGCAATATAGCCTGAGATTGCCGCAGGCCTGAGCCTGGTGGAGTGCATATTGCATACAGCTGATGTCAAGCGACTATCCCATTGGAATCCAATACGAAATCCATCCTACAGACCCCGGATTATGTAGTGCACGTATGCCTTATCTGGGTAATCTGACAGCAGAATCTCCCAGGCATCTACCTTCAGTTGGGTCGACACTGTGCGCAATTCTGGGATAGTACACCTGCTTGGAGGACGGCAACAGCTCAGGCAAATTAAATCTGCTGTGTGGGGATGCATATCGTCCCAACCTGCACACAAGATTACAGCGCTCATAATATATGCCCTATCACCAACATGTACTTGAATATTCCTTGATACCGCAGAGCACAGTCTTGATACTTCAATGATTGAGAGTGATAGTATGCTTGAGTAGTATTTAAATTGTCCCTCCACACCACCACCTTTACAAATTCACTCGAAGATTTGTTCAGATTTTGCAAAATTGAAGGGTCAATGTTGATGTGGATTAATTTGATTCCTACTGTCTTCTGGTACATAAGCCACTGGTCCAGATATGGTACCAGTCCGAACCCTGCAGCACATATCATTACTTCATCTTTCTCTCCGGAATTATTTTGTGGAATTACTACAGAGTTTGATAGTGCAGGCTCCTTGACCGTTTTGCCGTTCTTTCTGTACAATACACTAACACTGCTGTTCACTTTTATTTCTGTATCGAAACAATATAAAAAACAGTCTCTGTGAGTAACTGGGAAAAAATGATCTATGAACCATGATATAGCTATGTCAACTACTTCCTTTTTGTTGACTAGAATGCCATCAATTTCACAACCCTGGATGAAATTCCTGTATTTCCTAAGTACAGAGATAAAAACAACTGTCAAATTGGAGTGTGAAGCCCTCGACCTTCTGTCAAAGTACACCCCGTGCACAACGAGGTCGGTAGAACCACTGGTGAAGGGAAAATTCGAACGAAAATTTGGGGTATTACCAATCTTGAAGTTACGAACTGCTACCACCAGCACTACGACTAATACCAGACCTCCACAAACAATGCTGATTTGCGTGATATAGGCGTCCTTAAGGAAAGACGTTATGTGCAGAACGGCTGACCCTCACCTTTGACCTCACGCAATGTCTTTGCGCGCGCTCTTGGTGCCAGCTTTCACCTTCGACCTCTGTGGAAGTTGTCCTTGGTGACCCTGCAAGATTGAAGTAGGTGGTGGTTGGTTGCTCGTGGTTGGTTGCTCGTTGTTGGCTAGGTTGCATTTTGTGCCACTGGTGAGTGATGATAACGGAAGGGAGGACTACAACGGCAGGAATTCACTTATGCTGTGTGATAACAAGTAAGTGTACTAAATACTCTGATGTGTATAGAATAGATAGCTAATGAATTGCATGTAGAGCTATGGTGAATGACAGATTATTTGCAATGACAAAAAAACAGAGTTTTCTTTAAGCACCTCTCCCCTCCCCCTCTTGTAAAGCATGTAACTGTCTGAACTAATCATTTCTGCTGCCAATTCATTGCTGAAAGTGTGGGTTATCGAATACCATTTTATATTACTAGTGTGAGTACAATAGCATGGGTAACCATGCTATTAGGGATCAATAACACTCGTAAAGCAATTGAAATTGTACTCGGAGAGTGCTATTTTGAATGCTTTATGAGTGCTATTGATCCCTAATAGCACAGGTTACACGTGCTATCACTCGCTAATAGTAGGCCAGCATTTTTTTTTATCATTTGCACTTGTAGCTACACTGTATCAGTCACTCACTATCTTCGTATTTCAGCATTAGCTTCCTCTGGAATTTCGTGTTCAGCCTACAACTCATCCTAAAATGTTGAAAAAATTCCATCTAATATGGGTAGAGCTTCTGTGGTACACAATGACATTGTCTCCAACTAGAATCTCTCGAACTGTACATTTTCAAGGTTAATGCTGCACGCATGCACACTTATCTATCCGTACTATTTCACTTAGCAGCTGTGGTATTTCACTTAGTTTCCGTGCTATTTCACTTAGTTACGCACTATTTCATTTCCCCGTGCGATTTCAATTGAACAGCTATTTTCCCCATACATTTTAATGGGCAATTTCGCACCGTACTATTAAATTTAGAAATTGTTAATTTGTTACCTACTGAAAACATTATGAAAGGTAATAATGAAGCACATTCAATAACTTAACATGAACAAAGTCAAAACATGTTCCATTTTGGTTTTCTTATCCATATACATCTTCCATGTCATCGTCAGGTAAGATTTTTTGTGATTACAAGCATGACAGTAAACACTCAGCCACTGTACCTAATAAAATTCCTCCCCCCCAACCTCCCTAGTACTTAGTGACATTGTGTTGTTGTTTTTCCTTTAATGTACTGGTATTTTTTTAATTAACAGTGGTATACATGATGAAAGTGGCTAAGGTATAAGGCTTAGTAGGAAAAATAAATAATACACACACAAAAAAAAGAGAATGGGGGTAATATTTTATTCTAAGTCTTGGTACAGAATTACATCTTATAAAGTATATTGCACGATTAATTTAAAATATCGATTGCTGTCTAACTTAGATCCCCCCTGGGTGAAAAGCCGGAAGAGCCCTAATGATAGTAGGGATAATAAGGTGTATTGAACATGTCTACAATCAGTATCAATCATGAGATCCTCAGAAATGTATCTGAGAGTTGGCTAGAGATAAATTTATCGTAGTGACAGTGGTTAGTGTGCAGTAGTTCAATATGATGGGATTTCCTGGATAATATTGAATTATTCAGATGTTCAATTTCTTATATGATATTTTCAATGAATGCAAATTTTTTTCCTTTATGCTGGTCCACCAAATTGAGGCTCATGTGAAATGTGCACTGTCCACACATCGGGGATTTGCAGCTGTTGCATTTTCTATATCTTCCGCTAAGTTTATCTAATTTAGGATAATGCATTTTTATTTATTATAAGGTCTATAATTTAGATAGAGCTGAGATTTCTTCCCTGTGGCTCTATACCTCTCGAACTGTTTCTAACAATTTCTTGGGGGGATTAGCTTGCAGAATATGAGTTGAAATTTCATGATTGCATTTATTCACTTCAGTGTGTTTTATTTTTCTATTGCTTTTCTTTGTAGTGGGATGGAGTGGGTGGAGCTGCTTTCGATGTCTCTGACTTAGACCAGCTGTGAATGATGGCTCAAGAAGTGTCAACATATGATCATGGAGTTACCTGATACTGCTGTAATGATGGCAAGTGAGTGTTCTCTTACTGTCATATTTGCTGCAAACACCTTATCTTTCACCGCTCATAATGCAAAAAAAAAAACAACGAGAAAGATTATAGGCTGGTTTAGTCAGGAACTAGCCAGGTCTGAGCAAGTTCAAGTTTTTTCCTGTGGCAAACACAAAAATTACAACAACTCAGCTTAATTATAAAACTTGTTATCGTAATGAAACTGGGAGAGTGTGTTTGTAATATAAGGAAGTATTGGTTCCAATAGGTCTACATTGCTAGAATGTATCACCAACACTCACAGCAGTTAGTGGCTCTGGCTAGCTTGTTGTGTTCACCTAGGACACAAGTGTTTGTGTGACAATAAATATACATGTAAATGTGTATGTCAAGTTATGTAATCAGTATATGAGACCAGTACTATCACAAGATGTTGACAATCTCAGTGAGTAGTCAGTCATTCTCGGCTGAAGTAGTTATTGGCTGTTAGAACGAGAAAAATTTGCTATTATCTTAGGGGTTTTACCCACACTAATTAAGCCACAATTAACTACGTGATGAGTGAGTAAGTTAACGGAGATGTAGCCCACCATCACATCACCTGAACCCAGGTAAAGGTCAGCAGAGGACCTGCAAATACTGCGACCATGCGGCTAAGTGGTCACATGTGGTGTGTCACATGTGGAGCAATGGCACCCGGGCACAATTACATTAGTCCTGATAGCCACTGTTCTCAGTGCTTGTAGCCTAAGCCTAGCAGCTACCTGTTACTGCCTTGCCAGAATGGCTGATTCACCCGACACTATTAGCTCTCTAAGGATGACTGCTCATCAGTGGTAGTTTGTTTTTTTTTAATAGTAAGGGGCTGGAGATATACTGTCTGTACTCTAAATAATTAGCTTTCTTAGCTAGGTTGGATATATAGGATCTACATCATCAAGCCACCACCTCATTGTGAAATCATCAGTACCCGGCTTATGGCCTTTCATACACAATAGATACTTACAGATGTAATCGGCTGAAAACAGGAGTTCTATGGCTCGATAATACATGGGCATGCTGCCAGTCCATTTGCCTTGCTTAACTAGTGCAGTTAGGTTAAGAGTTGGACTCTAGTTCTGATGCTGTTACTCTACCCACAGTCGCTATCTTTAAATCACGAGAGCATGCTGCCAACCCTCATTATGGTCAGGCATAGGCTTCGTTACAGGTGTGGGGTGCATAGCCGGCTCCCACTCTTCTTATTCTAACCTTCATGCAACAATTTATGATCGTCATTGTCCATTGCATATTAGTAACTATCTGCAGTATTTAGTAATGGATCTGCAGTATTTAATAATAGCCCAACCCTCTCACGGTATTGCCAAGATTGGCTCTGTCAAAGTGATCAGTTTTCTCGAAAGCATAGAAACTCCTGAATCAGTCAGGTACATGCTGTAATTGAGATTTATGCTGATGTGAGTGTTACATGAGAAGGGAGGTGGAGAAAATAGGGGTTACATGATGAGAGAGGAGATTAGAGAATGAACTAGTGCTGGATGTGTGTTAGGACTCATAAGCCACACTACACTATGGCCAGTGTGGCATTATATAGAGCATAGGTAGGAGGTTCTAGTGCATATTGTAGTTAGATTTTTACTAGAGGTGTGACGGTCCACCAGGGGCCCTTTAAAAGTGTCTATGCAGGGCACGCTGCCCTTCACGCTATTGATACTGGACTCATTCTCACACTATCATATTCGCTGCCTGTCTCTATTTTCTTACTGTCAGGCTCACTGCCTGTGTATTCTTGCACTATCAGGCTCACGGCCATCATTCTCAGGCTCGCTGCCTGTCTAGTCTTACGCTATCAGGCTCATATTCTCTCACTATCAGGCTTACTGCATGTCTACTCTCACTCGCAGGCTTGCTGCCATCTATTCTATCACTCTCACTCAGGCTCGCTGCCTATCTATTCTCACTCCATCAGGCTCGCTGCCTGTCTATTCTCTCACTATCAACTGCTTATCTATTCTCTTGCGCTCACTCAGGCTTGCTGCCTATCTATTCTCACTCCATCAGGCTCGCTGCCTATCTATTCTCACTCTCACTCAGGCTCGCTGCCTATCTATTCTCACTCTCACTCAGGCTCGCTGCCTATCTATTCTCACTCTCACTCAGGCTCGCTGCTTAACTATTCTCACTCTCACTCAGGCTCGCTGCCTGTCTATTCTCACTCTCACTCAGGCTCGCTGCCTGTCTATTCTCACTCTCACTCAGGCTCGCTGCCTGTCTATTCTCACTCTCACTCAGGCTCGCTGCCTGTCTATTCTCACTCTCACTCAGGCTCGCTGCCTGTCTATTCTCACTCTCACTCAGGCTCGCTGCCTATCTATTCTCACTCTCACTCAGGCTCGCTGCCTATCTATTCTCACTCTCACTCAGGCTCGCTGCCTGTCTATTCTCACTCTCACTCAGGCTCGCTGCCTATCTATTCTCATTCTCACTCAGGCTTGCTGCCTATCTATTCTCACTCTCACTCAGGCTCGCTGCCTATCTATTCTCACTCTCACTCAGGCTCGCTGCCTGTCTATTCTCATTCTCACTCAGGCTCGCTGCCTATCTATTCTCACTCTCACTCAGCTCGCTGCCTATCTATTCTCATTCTCACTCAGGCTTGCTGCCTATCTATTCTCACTCTCACTCAGGCTCGCTGCCTATCTATTCTCACTCTCACTCAGGCTCGCTGCCTATCTATTCTCATTCTCACTCAGGCTCGCTGCCTATCTATTCTCACTCTCACTCAGCTCGCTGCCTGTCTATTCTCACTCTCACTCAGGCTCGCTGTCTGTCTATTCTCACTCTCACTCAGGCTCGCTGCCCTATTAGTATCACTCTCAACTCAGGCTCGCTGCCTGGCCATATCTTCTCACTCGCACTCAGGCTCGCTGCCTATATATTCTCACTCTCACCAGGCTCGCTGCTATTATTCCACTTTCTTCACTCAGGCTAGCTGCCCTATCTATTCTCACCTCATACGGGCTCGCTGCTATCTATTTCACTATCACTCCGTCGCTGCCGTCTATTTACTCTCAACTCAGGCTCGCTGCCTATCTAGTCTCACTCCACTCAGGCTCGCTGCATCTATCTAGTCTCCACTCTCACTCAGGCTCGCTGCCTATCTATCTCACTCTCACTCAGGCTCGACTGCCTATCTATTCCACTCTCCCACTCAGGCGCCGCTGCCTGTCTATTATCACTCTCATCAGGCTTCGCTTGCCTATCTATCCACCTCACTTCAGGCTCGCTGATATTCGAGTCTCACTCTCACTCAGGCTGCTGCCTATCTATGCTCACTCTAATCAGGCTGATGCCTATCTATTCTCACTCTACATCAGGCCGCTGCCTATCTATTCTCACTCTCACTCAGGCTCACTGCCTATCTATTCTCACTCTCACTCAGGCTCGCTGCCTGTCTAGTCTCACTCTCACACAGGCTCGCTGCATATCTATTCTCATTCTCACTCAGGCTCGCTGCCTGTCTATTCTCACACTATCAGGCTCACTTTCTATCTATTCTCACACGCATGTTACTGTCTATCTGTTTTCACACCCAATGCTGTTAAAGCATTCTTGCTCTCTAGCTCACCAATGTATTCGTGCGCACTCTCGGGCTCACTGCCTATCAATTCTCATTCTAGCCACCTATCTAGTCCCACATCCAGATATCTAGTTTCAACTATCAGGTTCGCCACCTATCTCGCACTCAGTGTGCTGCCTTGCCACAGCCAGACTCACCCACCACCAATGAGTAGTATTTGTTCTTATTCTTACCCATCCTCACACTCAGACTTGCTGCCAACTAGTTGCACATCGTCATACTCTATCTGTGCACTCTCAGACTCACTGCCATCCGATCTTGCACTATCAGACTTGCCTACTTAATCTTGCACTGAGCCCCAGGGCCTATCTATTTTTGCATGCACTATCAGGCTTGCTGCCTATGTTTTCTCAAACTTGCTGCCTAGGTATTCTCAGACTCACTTTCTATGTATTCTCAGGTTCGCTGCCTATGTATCTATTCATAGGCTTACTGCCTATCTTGTCTCAGGCTCACTACCTATGTATTCTCAGGTTGCTGTCTATCTAGTCTCAGGCTCACTGCCTATGTATTCTCAGGCTCACTGCCTATGTATTCTCAGGCTCACTGCCTATGTATTCTCAGGCTCACTGCCTATGTATTCTCAGGCTCACTGCCTATGTATTCTCAGGTTCACTGCCTATCTATTCTCAGGCTCACTGCCTATGTATTCTCGGGCTCACCGCCTATGTATTCTCAGACTCACTGCCTATGTATTCTCAGACTCACTGCCTATGTATTCTCAGGCTCACTACCTATGTATTCTCAGGCTCACTGCCTATGTATTCTCAGGCTCACTGATGTATTCTCAGGCTCACTGCTTATCTGTTCTCAGGCACACATATGCATCTGCATGGCACTCACTCAATTACCCTGTCACGCGATCAGGACATGTTCCTTCTCACTTGTGTCTGTTGCTGCCTCCACCAGGCACACCGACTGTTACTATTAATAGCTAATGCCAACTTTTGAAGTTCCATGTGAATAGGGATGTGGAGCAGATAATGCAACAGGGGAGGGATATTCTTAGTAGTTGTAATACACAATACTTTCACACAACTGACATACCTACGCAAGACTTAACCTTCGTGGTTAGTCTAGTGGAGCAATGAATTTTCAAGTAAACACTGTTGCATACGGCTTATAACTGACAAATAGCGTATTAACTTACCACCGCCACTAACTCAAATAGAAATGGAGCTCCCACAAGTTTTTGAGTTTTAACTGCACCCGCAATAGAATTCAAATTGGTAAATAATTCGCTTTCTAGGGTGATACTGGTAATGATCGCTAAACCGGAGGATTCCTTTTAGTGAAGTTTGGGATGGGGTCGAACACGGAGCGAACACAAAAATATGCGAGGGTCAAAGTACAAATGACATACGTACGTCCACACATAATTACAAACAAACATCCCCAATTTTCAATTGTGTTACCCCTGAGAGTGTCTCACTCGCATTTATAGGAGTAAATCTTGGAGTCACAAGCCACTTGACTATATGGCAAGAGTGGTGTAGAGAGGAGTTATGGTACTGTTAGCATGTGAGGTTAGATTCTCCACCCGGTAGTGGTGTGACAGTCAGACAGACCACCTTAACGTAGCTGTCCAGGGCAGGCTGCCCTTCATTCAACATCTAATACTACTGCGTACTGCCCCTCACTGCTGTTAGGGCAAGCAGCCCTTCAGCTAATCACTAAGTGTGATACGTACACTCTGCCCTTGCTCAGGTCTTCTTACCTGGGCATGTGGTCCCTCACTTATTAACGACTGCTGGGGGCACTCTCCCCTTACTCGACAACCACTACCCAGGTTGTGTTCCTGGAGTCTACTTAGACTCCAGTGTGCAGTGAAAGCAGGTGAGATGGGAGTATACAGGACTCACCAGTCCTGGTTTACTGAAGCTGTGCCCACTGGTTACCCGAGACAGACATGGTGGCTGGAGTCATCCAGGTACCAGGCGCTGATCACAGCTCCAAGGTCAGTGGCACCACTCCCTTCTCCGAGGAACCAATACGTAGTCATTGGATGGCCACACCATCCCAAAGCCAGTGAGAGGGAGAAGGTTGGGGGTCATGGGTAGTTCAGCAGTACTCTTGTCATAATGCTCAGTTCTCAATGTGTATGCTTGTCTGTACTTACAGGTATACAGCCTACTACCATTGGTAAGAGAGCTGTCAACCCCCTTTCCTAACCTATCACTTATAGCCTTGGGGGTATAGGCCACCTCCTGCAGCCCTTTGGGGGGACTCCAGCAATGCAGGGCAATTAACGCTAATTGCCACTGACCTGCCGAGTCTCTCACCCCCAAGGCCACACAGGGGGGTGGGTCCAGGGTCATACCACTGCCTCATGCACAAGGAACATGCGCAGACATGACCACGGGCTCACATCAGCACAGACTGCCAATGTGTAGTTTAGGAGGATGACACCAGGCAACCATACCAATAAGGCAAATCAGTTCTTTTGTTAGTTAGTGGGAGAATGTGTGCATCAAAATATGAAAGAGACCGTCAACTATTTTGTTTACTTTGCCATTCATGAATCTTGAGCTGATGGAAGCAAATTAATTTAATATTAGAAGTCCATCATGTGCTAAAATGTTACTGCACACATGGTCTTTCAATATGCATGCTTGTATCTACATCAGCAAGGCCAATCTTTCTAGCACATTGCCCATTTTGTGAAATAACATGTAGTGTACGTGTACTACATTGTTGAGCAACAAAGTTACGTATTACAAGTGCAACATATGTAGTATTCTTCGAAATATTTATGTAAATATGGTTCTGATGTTTCGTACTGCTTAGAAAAGTTTAGTAGAATCGTTTGCAATCTATCTTGATTTTGCTCTCTGTTAAATTCTCAGGATTAAGCAAAACTATCTCAAATTGCAAGAAATTATTTGCTCACATAATTACGACGTGATGATAGGGGTCTTTTTCCACAACAGTTAGTACCCTATGTGAAGCCAACAACTTCATGTTTTCTCAAACTTTCATGTTTTCTCTGACTGCCAGAACAACTATAACATTACACTTTATTTCATCATTAGTATTCACGCATGCTCATTTGTTCTTATTTTCGTGTACCGTCGTGCATCGTCGATGATTTGTTTTTTGTTTATATTTATCACCTCAACACTGTCATTGGCTGTTCTTAACTGGAACTCTGACGTTACCATACCCACTAGTGGGTCTTCACTGCACTATAGTTACTCTGTTTCTGCTTAGTGTAGTGCATGTATGCCAGGATCAATGTGATTTCTCGCATGAACACCTGCAAACCACAAAAAAAAACTTGCCCTTCGAGCCCACCCATACCGAATCATCTTCCTACACCACTGTTTGCATTTGCTCTTACATTTACTACTTTTACATTTTTGTAACAAAAGGAGTCCATCTGAATGCTTTCTGACTGGCGAGCAACACCCCTTTTTTGTAACTAGAGCAAAGTCTAGTGAAGCCATCCAACATTTTGATGCCATTTGTACAGGATTCCCCTGATAGATGCGAGCACAATGTTCCAATCATAAGTACTCTCTGTATCACATGCACATACATGAACAACTGTGGCATGTAAAATCATTGAGAAATGAGTTTCAATTATTACAAATTGTGTATCAGCCCATGAGTAAATTGTAGAGCTTTTGCTGCTATGTCTGTACAAATTAAAGTTTTTGTTGTGGGGCTCATCACACCTGGCTTCCTCGTGTACAAACTCATGTATTGTATACACTTACATATACATATGTGTACAGTATATAAAGTGCCATTGTGGTCTCTTTCACTCATCTTAGTAAGAGGTACTTTTCTTGTTTTTGTTTTTTTTTTACGTTCTTACATTCATAATGTATATTTTAGTTTTCTAATTAAGCATTCCTATAAAGGTTATTATTGAGTCCTTTATCAAGTAGAGATAAGCAGTGTAACATCAACTGTTGTACTGTATTGTAGTGAAAACAGCATTGTGTTCCTGAAAGGAACACCAAAATTTGGTAACATGTGATTACTTTCCCTTCTTTGATACAGGTTGGAGATGAAAGAGTGTCCAAGGAATTGCTGTGGACGTTTCCAGTGACAATTCAATCCTTGTTTGAAGGAAAATCTACTGGAGTATTGAGGACAATTAAACCTATCACTGACACTGTCATAATCCAACTCTTTAAAAGCGTCTTCATACTGGAAATTTACAGTATTTTATTTTTATGGAATAGTTCATTAGTATTTTGTCAATGACATTGGGAATGTTATACTAGCTTACGAGAAGTCTGCATTAATTTCAGAATAAAGTTGACTAACATAGTACTCAAGGTTCCTTCAGTTACTGACCTGTTAGTGTTGCCTTTAGTTGTCACGTTGATCGTACTAGAAGTTGTATGTAACTAGTAATACAATGCTATGATTTATACTAACAAAATTGGAGAAACATTCTATGAACAAATATGGGTGGGGAAGGGAGGCCGGGCGGGGGGGGGGGGGGGGGTGGATGGAAGAGGAGATGGGAGGAGGCGAGTGAGATGCATGCTCCATGAACTTTATGGAGTTGTGGTCTGTCGACTTAAGAATATGTGTAACACAGTATAACATTAGCTTCAACTTTTAGAATAAGCAGTCACGTCCAAAATTGAAGCCACACCCTTTGATTGTTGTGTGAACAAGTAGCTATTATTATTTAAAAAAACTACAGTTGCAAAATATTGATGTGTACCCACAGCTATTTTTCCAAGTGATCATGTACTTCAGCATGATTGAGGTGGGTCTGTTGGCTATGAGAAGCAGCAACGGTGAGTCCTGCAGCAATGGTCAATGGTCGTCCATTTGCGCATGCGCGCGTGCTTAAGGTTCAAAGTTTGTTTGATCGGCCGCGCTTTATAGGTCAAAGGTGAGGGTCAGCCGTTCTGCTCATAACGTCGTCCTATACAAAGTCTACGGGCGGCCGATAATCGGGAGCCCCAAGCGATAATTGAGGTGCAAGGAGCTCCTGAAAGCTCCATTGTATTTATTAGTAGCAATACTAACATGATGCTACTTTATAGAGGAAGCATTGTTTGTATTGTGAAGTTACTCCAGTAAGGATAAAAGCAAGTCTGGAAAATTAAATCTGAGAAAATTATTTTTGTCCCTAGTCTCAACATCAGAATTCAAATTATAAACATTGACTGCTATGCATCATGCTCAGAAAATTTGAATTAGAAGGACTACCTATTTATTAAGGCTTTGAAGTAATAAACATGAAAACCATTATCATAGGATTGGGCAGCAAAATTTAAGCAATGATTGGATTACAGCTAGTAAACTTGATTTTGCAAGTTCTTAAAAAAATATCTGGATTTTTCTATAGAAGCATTGAAAGCATCAAAGGGATTGAAACTACTGAGAAATCCCAGGCTTAGCGTAGGTCCTCAATTATCGCCCCGACTCTGCCCCACTTCAAAGCCTTAATAAATAGGTAGTCCTTCTAATACAAATTTTCTGAGCATGATGCATAGCAGTCAATGTTTATAATTTGAATTCTGATGTTGAGACTAGGGACAAAAATAATTTTCTCAGATTTAATTTTTTGTCCATTCCTTGACCAGATCTGGCACTTTTCATGAGTATACTGAGTTTCCAGGCATGAGAAATTTTGCAATGTGCATGTGTACATTAGAGAGCTAGAGCCCAAACAAAACCTTTAAAAATCTTAAGGGAGCCACATTTCTCTAAGATCCAAGTGGCAGTATGCTACATTACCCCTGGGTCCATTAATATTCTAAATGCCTATTTTTTCCAAGAATAGGGGGATTAATAGAATGAAATACCCATGCCAAATTAGGTGATATCTGACTCAACTTTGTTAGCATATCAATGTACTGACATTAATAATGGGAGCTAAAAATTTCAGCGGAAAGATTCTTTACCGCTGAAAAATAGAGTCTCATCAGCTTTTCCTCTTCATTAGACACGGGTCACATCTCCTCATTAATGAAAACATCTTTAATCACTAGCCCATTTCATACTTTTTTGACAGTATTTCTTGACTAATATTCATTTTTTTAAATCTATGAGCACTATATATCAATTTTGAAGATGAAGGATATCTATTCCCTAGGCCATAGAAAAATAATCTATTTTTTTATGAGATTCACTAATTTCTAAAAAAATCATATACAAAAATTTGTGTCTGTGGATAAAACTGGTATAGAATATTGACAGAAACTAACAGAGTCCTCTCAATTGTCACAAGTTTGTAAGTGAGTCAAACCAACTAAGCCTAAATCTATCCACCATGCTGCGATCACACTACAAAGTGATTACTGGTCAAAAATTTGGAAGCTCTAAAATAACTAGAATATTATATAACCACATAAAATACTTATGACATTTATTTTAACACTAATTAATAGTAAATTTGTACCCATAATTAATTTGTTGGTATATATTCGAAAAATATTGATGTAAGAAGTTAAATCCAATTCATTAGAAAATAGTTTAATGTAAAGAGAGTGTTTATCCAATCGTTTTAATTCTCTTCACAATCTCTTCATAAACTGCCTTAGCTAAGTCTGCAATTTTGTTGAGGTCAATTGATATTCGCAATATAATATTTTTGTTTCCAAAGTATCGGACATAAACTTCTGCTTTGAATTTTCCAAGGTTGGCCTCTCCAAGACTAGCTTCAAATGACAACTGACGGATGGAGAATATATCTCCAATGCCATGTTCGTCAACATATGTAACAACTGTTAAACCAGCATTGTGATTATCTTCTGTTACAGTGACATCTTTATTAGCCTTGGTCAACTTTGTATCAGCTATTTTCAATCCTTTATCAGCTTTGTCCAAGTCTTGTTTGGCCTCTGTTAGTAGTTTTCTTGTACGATATTCCAATTCTTTGCCTCCTTCCATGATTCTGGCAGCTCTCATTGATCTCCACTTGGCTAATTGACTAGCTATAATACACAAATATTAAAATCCATTAAACTCTATACACTACATGCTCAAACAATTGTTTATCGGCATTATATTGCAAGTCCATTTAGTATAACTTGTCTATTAAATTTATAACTAATTAACTGTTGTCTGTAATAATTCCCATTAGGCATTAAATATTCAAATTTCATGTTCATTATTCACTATATTTCTATTAAATCTTACCTCGGGCAATTAATCTCTTGCATCGTTTGCCAGAACATGATGCAATGACTGAGGCCCAAATGCCACTGAGGCCCAAATGCCACCGAGGCCCAAATGCCACTGAGGTCCCGCAATTTCTCCATGACTTATTCTCGTATTTGCTTTGCCTTTTCCCACAATTCCAAGAACGTATTCTGAACATTATTAATTTTTTCAAATGCTGCTCTAGCAGTATTGGCAATACTTTCAAACAGATTTTTTCCAAGTTGCTTTATGCCATTGAAAAGATCTAACTTGAAATTGCCTCACACACTAAATGAAGCTTTGTGTAGATCATTTTGGTATCCTGCTATGATGTCCATACTAGCTTCGATCAAGCCAAGTACTTTCCCTTCAATTGAGTACTTGAAGTATGTGTTTGTGATCACTAATTCAGTCTCAACAGAGATTTTAAGTACTTCTAGATAGCCTCTAGCTCTAATATCAACACTATATGGCTTTTGCTGAATTTTGGCTACTAAAATCGGTCCCGTTTTGACATTGTTAGATGACTCGTACATTTTTAATAGACTGCTAACTTGAATAGGAGGCAGTTGCACATCAATGTGTATAGATTGTGGCAAGTCTATAGTGATATCTGCACTAGCTTGGAGGCCTAGTATGTTCAATGTTCCTTTCAGTCGATAACCAGCCGGAATGGTTAAATGTATTGTGGGAAGTGTTTGTTGCTTTGGCGAATAGGAACTTTCGAATCCATTTGGAAACCCACTGTCAGCAAGGACTTTAGGAAGTGTTTTGTCAATCATGGATGCTTTTAAAAGCGATTGCATGGTAACTTTACTAAATTTGACATAGTAATAATTGTCTGCGTAACTTAAGCCACTTACTCGTGCAAGACCCTTAGCTGTCAGCTGGTGACCTGTGGATTTGTAGCCCAAATGGATTATTATTTTTATGATGAGGAAGTAATAATTATTTTATTTACTATTTGATACGATATAGTAAATGCATCATTAGTAAGTCTGTCTCTGATTGTAAGCTTTCTTCAGAAGAATAATGTGAGATATTTTATTGTGTGCCCAAGCCTGTGAGGTTCATGCCTTATACAGTTAAGTTGGAAGTTAGATTTTGAATTGAACTGTAAGATTTTTTCTATAAACAAGGTTTGTTGTATCTTCAGCGTGCATGGGTGAGAGGGTTGTCTGTCTGTGTGTTTGTCTGTCTGTTATGCTTTGATTTTGAAGGTTACTGGCAATTAACTGTTGATTTAGGTATGAAATTACTCAGAGCATTAAGACCTTTTGTTGAGCTATTTTGACGATTTGGACTGATTTTTTGAGAATGCGAAGCTATCAGCTCCACATAGGTATTTGCTTTTGTGGGTAATGACCCTTTCATCATGTGAGCTAATAATTTCTCACAGTATGCTGTAGTTTTGCTTTTAACTGAGTCCTGCTTAAATTGTTGCTTAAATTGTTGCTTGAATTGGAGTTTTCGTGTTGAAACTATGGTGAATGTCTCTTGCAAGTTTAGCTTCCCTTTATGAAGACAGCATTTACATCTACCAATTTCATTGCACAGCTATATTGATACCTGATTGGTCTAAGAAATGATTTATGATGAGCTAGTGTATCGTAATGCTGAGGGTTCCCGCTTTTGGTACTTCCATAACTTACAGCATTGTGCACTATTCGAGTTATCACAAATTACTAAAAGCAATTCACACATGAATGACTACAGCAGAAGTATAAAAAAATTCGTTATACAATGCATATTGCTAACCAAAGAATCATTATTAACGGACTTTTGGCAAGGCTGCTGTTAATTTAGTTGTGCAAACTCTATAGCTCAGACTATCTGGTTTTTGGATAGTTGTCAGCAGCAAAGAATGTCATCACACAAACAATTTCATTATATCAGCACACTGACACTGGCGTTGAATACATTTTAACTAAAAAATTTCATTTCTGTTATCTAAACAATCATATTCATTTAATTGTGTGGCACGCAATAATAATATATTTGTTCACTACAGTTTGGCTACACTACAACTACTATATCTGTTTTGTTCGCTGCAAATTTAAATTCCGAATCATCCAAATATTTGATGCAGTCGGTTCTTTAGGTAATTAAACACTCCCTTGGCCAGGCTGTTAATTCGGTATAAATTGAATGAGATTCTGAAGTGCATATTGCGTCTTCGAAGGAATCGTAAATTTATTTCCCCTGCAAAGTGGCCACGTCTAGCAGATTTCAAGCTACCACTGAACCTAAGACGGTGAATGTTGATGATTCCTCCTAGGCCATGTCTTCGAATGTAATTGAGTAGTCTTAAACCAGTCTTAAAGACTCTCTGCACGTGGTGGAAGTGATTTCGAGCATGATTCATTTTATTGGTTGCTCTATTCAGTACCCTCTTGGCTTTGTTATATGAATGTTTGGCCCAATTTAAGGCTCTCATGGCTTTCTCTCTTGCTATACGTTTTAAGCGTTCTGCATGTCGTCTGAGTCTCTCCTTCAGTCTACGAGCTTTCTCTCTTGCTCTTCGTAATGCATCACTTGGAAATCTTCTAGCACGACGTACTGCTCTTCTAAACCATCCTATGATAATACATACAAAAGTTCATCAATGCATATTTCTTTTTCCATAACATTAGTAAAGTGTGTATTCATGAATAATTCATGAGCTTAAACAGTTTGGTAAAGTAACGTAAGTACATGAATTGGTAAAGCATCATTACATTCAGTAGAAAGTTAATGATTGTAACTAAAAAGTGGGTGTAATAGTGGATGAGGAAAGGCTGCATAGGTTTCAAAGAGGAAGATGAAAGTACGGAAGAGAAGGCAATAGTATGAAAGAAAAGGCAAAGGCAATTAATTGTAAAAAGCTGTTGGAATGGGCGAAGTAAAGGAGCGTAAGTTTAAGGAGAATGGAAGAGAAGGCAAAAAGGCGAGCGATTAGCTAATTGTAACTAAAAAGCGGGTGGAATCGATAGTAAAGGCGGTGTCTGTTTAAAATAGGAAGGCGAAAGTACCAAAAAGAAGGCAAAGTTTCACAAAGCTCAAGTCCGCTATCATAATAGTAGGACAGAGGATTCAGAAGCAGGAGAGGTATAAAAGAGCTGAAGAAAAGAAAGGTGGGGGATAAGAAAGCTGCGATAGTTCAGAAAAAAAAGAGCAGGAGAGTGAAACTTATTTAAGTTTAACCAATGGTAGAGAATGATAACTGAGCAAGACAACTTATGCTACTGCATTCTTACTTTGCAATACGTCTAGCGCCACTGTGTGGCAGGGTACTTGCTAGTTTACTATAAATAATTTATCACTTCAATCATCACACATTTTAATAGTACATGGTTTTTGGATATTATTTATTACCAATTTTTGCCATTTGTCTGCAAGATCTTCCTTTACAACCTTTCATTATTTTTGCAGTCTGAGGGCCATTTTGTGATCTCCTTACTTTACTCCAAACCTTATGTGCTATTTCATTGACTTTTTTTTGTCTTATTTGTTCCATACGTCTTCTGAGTCTCTCAGCTTTCTGCCTTGCTTTATTTAAATATGATTCTACACGTCTCAAATACTCTAAATGTCTCCTGAAGGCCTCCTTTGCTCTTTTTGTTGAAATTTCCATATGTCTTCGGGCCTTCTCTCTTGCTCTTCGTAGTGCATCTATTGGATGTTTTACAATATGCCTTACTACCTTTCTAAACTATTCTATGATAAAATATACAATAGTTTAATACCCTTTTTAAAATAATACTGTTTTCCATAGCATTATTGTAAGTCCAATCATACATTTAAAAATATTTGCTAAAGCAACCCCCGATGCAAATTTTGGTTATAGATAATTGACCTTTTAAGTTATCACATATAATAGTACAGGAATAGTATTAGATAATATTTTTTACCTATTTTTGCAACTTTTCTGCAAGATCTTCCTTTACATCCTTCCATAATTTTTGCAGTCCCAAAGCCACGTCTTAATCTCCTAAATTTATTCCAAGCCCTGTTGGCCACTCCTTTGACATTGTTCCACACTCTCTTAGCATGTTCAAATACTCGACGAGCTGCATTCAATTTCCAATGAGCAATATTGGCAATTTTATTAAAACTGATGGAAACTAAACTTTTAATTCTGTTGAAAAGATCTGCCTTAAACTCTCCTCGAACATGGAAAGAAGCATGCCTTATATTGCCATATCTTGCTGTGATATGCATACTAGCATCAAATAAATGTAGCACTCTTCCTCTAATAAAGTACTCATAATGCGTATTTGTGATTTTCAGCCTGGCCTCACGAGATATTTTAAGTACACTGAGGTAACCACTAGCTTCGATGTGTGCAATGAATCTTGGTATCACTTGCACTTTGACCTTAAGGTAAGGGCCTCTTCTTCTATCACGTGATGATGCATACATTTCTAGAATTCCTCCTCCTATTCTGATAGGAGGTAAGCCTACCTTTATATCTATACCCCTTGGTAAGCCAATTGTAATGTCTGCGCTACCCCGAAGGCCGAGAATCCTGAAAATTCCCTTAAGTCTAAACCCTCTTGGTATGCTTACACGAACTTCAGGTAACTCTTTGCCGAGAGCTGAGAAGGAGCCAAGAAACCCATTTGGAAAACCGCTATCTCTTAATGGCCGAGGTAGGTGCCTGTTTATTCTAAAAGCCCTTAGTAATGATATCAATGTAGCTTTATTAAAGCGAGCATAGTAGTAATTTTCAATGGGATTAATAATGCTGATGCCAATGTATGCTTTGGCTCTTAGTTGATGTCGGGATGATTTATATCCAAGGTGAATTTGAGCCCCTATAGCTAGACCTGTTATCCCAGTAGGAGGGGAAAAGTCCACAGCTCCTAGAATATTGCAAATGTCCAGCCAGTCAGCTCCGAAGGCTCTATGCCAGCAATTAGACATAGACAGCTGTAGAGTCAAACCTTTGGTTCCAACTGAAATTCTAGCAGCAAACACCAATCTGGGGTTGTTCAGATGAACCTCTCCTACCACTCCGATTCGTGATGAACTACCGCCAACGATTTCAAGGCCAGCTTTATACAGTGCCAATCCTCTTCCCAAATTAATTTTGTTCAAGGTAGCACTGATGGAGTAATATGTTGCACTCAATATGCTTCCTTTCAATGACAAGACGGTACTATGGCCAATTAGTCTGCCAACAAATTTGCAAAATTTATCATTCCGACAATGTCGCGGAAACCTCATGGATGCTGTCAGTGAAATCCCTTTTGGTATGGATAATGAAGACAGCTTACTGGCAAAGTGGGCTCGGTTAATTTTCATGGGTGAAATTGTGATCGTGGTTGTAATTTGCTGGTCAAGAATAAAGAAACTGCGAAAGTTAAAACCAGTAATCTTGGTGAACACCTGTGCGAGATTTACATTGCCTAACTTCAGAGCAATTGCAGCCTTCACTTTACCTCCCACTTTTAACATCAATAGATCCATGTCTATAACCCGATAGCCATGAATGTGTGGTTTGCCTCCGATGTGCATTTGCATGGGTTTTACGCCGAAAGTGTAAAATATTTGCGGTCTGATAATACTCATTTGCATAATAGGTAACCTTCGAAGGAATGCACTGACTTCTTTAGGAAGAATGGCAGCATGAAACTGGTGTATCAACCTTGTGACATGAATTTTGTCTCCAATAGCTTTCAGTACATACTTGTGCTTACGGTTCCGAGCAAGTTCTGTTTTAAATGTAACACCAGCCAAGTGAACATTTCCTGTTAATTTTACAGACACCTTAGGCTTCGTCTTTTTTATCAATATTTCTGCCTTTACTTTCGACAGCTTAAGAAACCGTTTAAAAAAGACAACCGGCTGAGGAAATGACATCACTATTGTTACTGATTTTGGTGTGACTCTAACCAGTTCTATGTAAAGTTGAAAAATTCGTTTCCAGTGAGGGATTGGCAGGGTAATTTGATTTTTCACTGTACTAGATAGCAAAAATTGAAGTAGCCTATCGAGGCGCAAATTACGGCGAGGTGTTGTCAAAACTAAAACTTTGTTAAGGTACTTCGCAATCATAGGATCATTGTGAAAGGGTACTCTAATGAAAGCAGTAAGTCCTTTATTCACTGTGTTTTTTGTAGTTTGCAATAGTGGGCTTCGTTTGAAAATTTTCTTTCCTTGTATTCTCATTTTTCCAGTAGAATAGATTAAACCAGTGTTAGGGAATTTAAATTTACCAAAGAAAGGGGTTTGTGAAAAATCTACGTCAAAAAGCTTGTACAGTATAGTGCTCAGTCTGAATTGCTGTATTTCTGCAGCTATTGCTTTTACGGGTTTATAATGTTTGCTCCTTTTCTTGTAAATGGCATAAAATTTGTTGCGTTGTTTATCACTAGCAAGTAGTAGGAATACTTCCCCATTTGGGTCTATATTACCTTCAAATTTAAAGTCTACCTTTATTGATGATGGTACAGGAAGAGAAAGAGCAGTGATACTTTTCACGAAACTTCGTAAGCTTGTGCCAGGACGGGGCTGGGCTACTATGTGTGTAATCTTGGTTGCCAATTTGAATGTTACAGTGTTCTTAACATTAAGGTTTCCTACCCTCCAATAGCCATTCATCAAGACTTTCAAGGTTTTCTTGGGGGCATTTGTTTTAACAGTAATCAGCACGGTCACTCGTCGAAGTGTTAAATAGTTGGGAATGATTATCCATTCAGATGCTGTTTGTGCACTTATTGAAAGAGAATGGGTTGAGCACTCAAATTTAGCAGACCGTATCTTAAAATTGTTGTATTTACGAATTGGAAAAAAATCTCTGAGGTAAGCATTTCTTCTTGGAACATTGTGAAATTTTATAGTAGTCCCTGTGAAAATATACAATGACAATGTATTAATGAGTAAGTACTGATTCTGTATTCTTAAGATTTGAAGCAGCATGAATGAAAAGGTGGACTAACCTTTACGACTGATTTTGCCTTTGTTTTTAATCTTGTCAAACATTTTCATAATTTTTTCACATCCTCTTGGTAATATGGGGATATCTTTGTTGCCAATCTAAGTAAAGAAAAATAATAAATTTTGGATCTTACTTTTAAATGAAAAACAAGACAAAAAAATGGCTTATAGAGTCATAAATCAAACTTAATTTATCTTACTACTACAGAATTTATTTGTAATGGCAGTCTTTGACTTAACAGACCTCCCAGTTATGTGCTATGGAAATACTTATTTAGTGTCAAAAGGAACCACTTCTTCCCTGTCTGAATCAGGATGAACAATGTCAGATTGAATGATTTGATAATTGAAATATTACTTCAAGTGTAAATGTTTATCAGTTAAAAGTTGTGTTTAATTCCTTGGTTTAATTTGGCGAGTGAGCGAAGCGAGCGAGACACTTACAGGGGTAACACAATTGAAAATTGGGGATGTTTGTTTGTTTGTATAATTATATGTTTGGACGTACGTATGTCATTTTGTACTTTGACCCTCTCGTATTTTTGTGTTAGTATAGTGATCGACCCCATCCCAAACATCACTAAACAAAATGCTCTGGTTATTGATCATTACCCGTATCATCCTAGAAATTGAATTGTTTACCGCTTTGAATTCTTTCGCGGGTGCAGTTAAAACTAAAAAACTTATGGGAGTTCCATTTCTATTAGAATTAGTGTCTATGGTATGTTAATATGCTATTTGTCATAGTTATAAGCCCTACGCAACAGTATTGACTTGAAAATTCATTGACCACTAGACTAACCACGAAGGTAAGTCTTGCATAGGTATGTCCAGTTGTGTGAAAGTATTGTGCATTACAACTATTACTAAGAATATCACAAAGAAAAAGTTTAAATAACATGACTTGTTTTTTGTTGCTTACTTTTTTTTTCCAATTCAAACAGTTACGGGGAGTGGTTACTATGGCATTGAATGCCTTTACCGTATTAAAAACTCGACTTTTTTTTAGTAGCTTGAGTGTTAGAAGATAAAACCAATAGTGTAGTTTTAGGCTAGCTTGCCATTTGTGCTCAAGCACACCACTAGTTTATCTAGTCCTAGTACACAAGTAGTTATTCACTACTTGATCTTGAATGCTTTACTTTCATATTAGAAGGATCTCTTGCCTTCCAAAAAACATCACATTGTGGTTATTCATTGCCTATAATTATAATGCACAGATGCAATTGTACAAAAAAAAAGAAAGACGATGGAACACATTCATTTATTGAGTAATCTTAATGTTTTGTGATTCCAAATGATTATATACTTATATTCCCAGTATTTGATTCTAGTTATTTGGCTTAAGTAAAGATTAAAACCCCCATTTTTAAGTTTCTAAGTTGTAATAGTGCAAGTTCAAGTGTAAATGTATTATTGCCATAGGAAAATTATGCATGGTATATTTCATGCTTGCATATATACTATCACTGGCTCAAATTTGTACACTCCTGATAGAGTCATACTTTGTTTCTCACACCCCACCAATTAATTAGTATTACCATATGTGGCTCCGTATTTGGGGAATTTCCTGAAGGTTTCTTAGGTGGATTCCTGGGAGCTTGGTTTGGCTTATTTCTTGGTATACTTTTAGGTCGTTGTTTTGGAGAATTATGAGGTGACTTTCTTGGAGTTTTATTTGGTGCATTGTTAGGTGATTGTTCTGGCATGTCACAGTCTGACTCTTCAATTAGCACATCTTCCATTTTCTTGTACTCTACATTTTGCTTGTCTTCAGCTCTTTTTTGCCGATTATTATTGTCTTCCTGATAATTATCAATAGCAACATACTGTTCTGCATGTATTTCATTTCTCAAGCTTTCTGCTTCCTTTTGCACTCCTTTTCCTCCCTTCTGTTTCTCTTCAATGTCTTCTGCTTCTTCTTGAATTATTCCTTCTTCCTCCTGTTGCTTTTCTGCTTCCCCTTGCACGTCTTCTTCTCCTTCTTGCAGGTCTTCTGCTTCTTCTTGCATTATTTCTGCTTCATCTTCTGTCTTTTCTCCTTCCCCTTGTATGATTTCTGCTTCTTTTTCTTGCTCTTCTTCTGCTTCTCCTGGCTGATTATCTGCTTCCTCCTTTTCACCTTCTGCTTCTTCTTGCTGGTTTTCTACTCCCTCTAGCTCCTGTTCTAATTCGTCACGTTCATCCATAGCTTCATTCTCTGCTTCTTCATCAGCAGGATTGTAGTATTGTTCATTTAACAATAATTCTTGTTCTTGAGCAAGAGTTTCTTCATATCCTTCGTAAGCTTTTGCTATGGCTGCTATATCTTCATTCTCTTTGTTTCTATCATAGTTTTCTTGCTCGGTAAGCTTTTCCTGGTGATGGTACACTATATCAGGATTGCTATTGCCTTTGTATTGAATAACTGTGGCCGGATTATGGTTCAAGAATTCTGAATTTGGTGTTTCCCCATTGCTTTGTGCTATTAGAAGACAGGACACCAAAATTATGGTAGAAATAATTAGGTGACCTGCTTCTCTTGAAAGAAATGGTAACTGAATACACATAAATAGGATATAGTAAACCAGATTGGATAAATATCATCTAGCCTATTTCTGCAGTTTTGGTACGTAATCAAAATATTACTTTTAATATACATTTATAGTTCTAATAAACATCTTACTCATATATTTGAGTTAGTATTTTTTTAAAACCACTATGCACTTTAATGAATTTAATATTCCTAAGACAAATTATATTGAGCTTATAACTTTTATTCACTCATTTCAGCGATATTTCCTCAGTAGAGCTACACTTACAGGCATTTCTGCGGAATCACTGCCAATTTTCTTCAGCACGTCTGTGTTCAATACATCATAAATTTAGTTCAGTGATTGTACTTAGTGCAACCTTCAAATTCATGCCTTTATTTCTCTCTTATATACTGGCTTATCGAAAGTAATTACATCAATGCTAATACATCCTGTAGGGAAGGACTTTAAATGTGCAAGTATGTTTATATTTTATAGACATTGTATATTCAGGTACTTCCCACACACTCATATGCTCGTCAGTAGATAACAAGTCTATTGCCACTTGTGAGCCATGGACATCTTTGTAACTATATAGCTATACTCTACAACCAACTTATTGCATTTTAATAACTTTTTATGTAGAAGTCTAAAAATTTTGATTCACGTTTTACCAACTTATAACTAGGCCTGAGCCAATTATGCTGCCATAATTTTGGGCATAATAGGTGTGCCAAAGCATCGAGCATAATGCCAGCATAATAGGTGGTTTTTGAGGATTTTTTTTAAATTTTGAAAAGCAAAGAATTAAATAGTTGTCTACGCTTGCATTGGTATATGAGAGAAGAGGCTCTGACACATGTGAAAGCACATGGTTACATTTAGACTCTGTGGTAGGTAGTGTCTACCAAGCAATATACTGATTCATAGTACATTTTCTTTGAACATCCAGGTTCACTATCATTATGACTCTAATTAATAATTTTCAATCATTATTGGAGTATTTGATTGGGCATAATAGGAACATAATAGGTAAAGTTCAAAGCATAATAGGTAAATTTGACAAGCATTAGAGCAGAGCATAACAGGTGAAAAATGGAGCTGAATTGGCCCAGACCTACTTATAACCCATAAAAGTCTTTTGAATTTTAGTAGTTTTAGTACGTGCTTCCATCGACACAAAAAGAAGTATAAAAAATGAACCGCTCACGCTATTGACTTGTTTTAACGCAGGTATATGGTAACTAAGGAAACCGTGACGTACTATACCGTCGAATTTTATTAGCCTACTCTGCAGTAGCATGGCTTCGTGGCTGAGTGCAGACGGTGTTGTTAGTTTGTTGTCTGAAGCGGAGAGCGATGAATGGGACTTGCAAGAGAGCAGTACGGATGTTTTTGCTTTCATTGGATCTCCAACAGTTACTTTTAGGGAAGTGGAAGCTTTAGAAGATGCTGTGCATTCTTCTGATGATAGCACTTGTAATGGGTCTGAATCTTCAGATGCTGAAGGTGAGTCATAAACACTGGGCATGTCTTAGATAGCTGTGCTTAGCAATGCAAGGATAGTTAGTTCTAGGTTTAGCTAATAGAGCATAGTAATCTCGTATTCAATGCTCATTTTGCAAGGTCCATTTACGTGTTGCACCTCAATGTAACTGTTTTTTTTAATATACTCTTACAGATTTTTCATTATAAGCAACATTTTTGTAAAACTTTAGATTTTTCATTATAAATAATATATAATTCAATCATCTAGATGTAAATCTAATTGTATAATCAACATATTATCACTTTTATATTACAACTAGTGGTGTGCTTGAGCACAAATGGCGAGCGAGCCTAAAGACTATACTATTTTTATATGAATGATTTTGACTTCTAACACTGAAGCTACTGAAAATAAGGTCCAGTTTTTAAATTTAGCATACACGGTAAAGGGATTTCAGTGCCATAGTAACAACTCTCTGCAACTGCTTGAATTGAAGGAAAAAAACAACAACAAAACAATACACGTTTTTTTAACGTTTTCTTTGTGATATTCTTTAGCTAAGTAGTGGTTGTAACACACAATGCTTTGACACAACTGGACATGCACCTACACAGACTTACCTTCGCAGTAGTCTAGCGAACAATGTATTTTCAAGTAAATGCTGTTGCGCACGGCTTATAACCATGACAAAGAGAGCATTGACTTACCACCACCACTAACTCGAATAGAAATGGAAGTCCCTTAAGTTTTCAAGTTTTAACTGCACCCGCAAAAGAATTCAAAACGGTAAACAATTTAATTTCTAGGGTGATACGGGTACTGATCGATAAACCAGAGGATTCTGTTTAGTGCAATTTGGGACGGGGTCGACCACATAACTAACACAAAAACGTGAGGGTCAAAGTACAAAATGACATACGTACGTCCATATATATAAATAAATAAATAAATAAACATCCCCGATTTTCGATTGTGTTACCCCTGTAAGTGTCTCGCTCGCTACGCTCGCTCGCCAATAATTCAGTAAATATTATGAAACAACATTAATTAAAATTTTGTGGTTTGTTGCTAGGCAACATACATGCGGTTTTTCAAAATCCCTAACTAGTGTGCTACATGAATATATATGGTTGCTAGGTACTTTTTTCAATGTTTAATTTGTTATGATTTTTTTAATCTATTTACATATTTTCTTTTTAAAAAATCTACCGGTGAAAGGTTACAATATAAGAAATATGATAAAATCAACAATTTTTCTTCTCTTTTAAGTTTTCATTTCTTAGCCAAAGTTGTAATATCTCAGTTATTTACAATAAGACAGCAAGACATATACTTTGAGATCTGTAGCCACAAAGTCAATAATACTAAACATATTTTTGCAATCCTTCAATAATTAAGAATGATTAAATCATGCACTAACTTTGAATTTCTGATTTAACAAGTGTGCTAGCAAAACTGAGTTGAAAATTCTGCATCTCTGTTGTGGGGTTGGGTTTCTTGCGCTGCTCTCACAACGCAGGTCCGCTGCCACCAGAGTTCCCACAGCCCAACTGACAAAGATTCAGCTTTTGATAAAAGTAGGGCATGCAAGAACTAATACACGTGATATAAAACTTAACTTAAATAAGAACGTAAAACTTCACCTATTATGACCCACAATGACGCACACGATCTATACTTCCTATTCTGCAGCGTTTAGTTTGCACTGCAGAGCAGGCACACACACGCACAGCTAATTGACACTCAAACACATGACTTACAAAAACTCTCTAAGGGCTTATACAATTAAATGAAAGGCTGATACAATTACATGAAAGGCTGATACAATTAAATGAACAAAATAACATAACATAAACAAGTTCTGAGTTCATGTGGGTAGGGCTAGGCTCCACCCACACCTCTTTGCTTCTCTGTCTTCTTCTCTTTATCTCCCTTCGTCTTCTCATCTCTGTCTTTCTCCTTCCGTGGCAGACCCACATCTCACCCCACCAAGCTTGGACCTGCGGGACAAGCTGACAACACCGGGTCTGAGTTGGTGTCCACAGTCCATGACTGGCGTGAAAACCCATCCGCGTTCGAATGCAACGATCCCGCACGATGAACTAACTTGATAGCTCTATCTTGCAAGGCCAATGCAAATCTCAAAAGTCGTCGGTTCAGGCCTTTCCCACTCAATAAGGCCAAGCACGCTTTATGGTCGGTAATCACTTCCAGAGGTCTCGCATACACTAGGCGCTCAAAGTGGCATATAGCAGCCACGATGGCCAAACTCTCCAGCTCGGTAATAGAATAGTTTTTCTCCACTGGCCTCAGCTGACGACTGAAGAAGGCCACAGGTGACTCAACTCCGTCTCTGACCACGTGCAAAAACAGGCACCAATTCCATCTCTTGAAGCGTCTGTATACAGGCGTAACTCATCATTCACGCTAGGAACACACAGCATTACATGATCACACAACAATGACCGTAACTCACTGTACGCTGAATCCATCCTCCGCGTCCATTCCACCTGGTGGGGAGCTCGGAGAGAGACAGCTGGCGTGAGGCAAGAGGACAAACTTCCAAACCCTTTAATGAACCTCCTATAATATGGCACCCAAGAAGGCACGCATGTCCCTCTTGGTGCGAGGCTTCACAAACTCTCTCAGGGCTTTTACTCTGCATTCAGGGATAGACACACCTCCACCCCCAATTCTATGTCCTAAATAGGTCAGATATTTTCTCCCGAACACACACTTCCTCATTTTTATCTTAAATCCAGCATCACCCAAACACTCAATAACACTCCTTAAATCTTCATATGTTGCTCCCAATTCACACTAAAAACTACAACATCATCAATATAGTTGCAACACATGGAACTAACAGGTTCTAACACTGCCTCAACAGCCGCCGGAAAAACTGCTGGGGCGTTCTTCAGCCCAAAGGGCATCCGAACATATTTAAACTTGCCTAACGGGCAAACAAACGTGGTTAACTCGCTAGACACAGGATCCATTTCCAACTGATGGAATCCTGCTGTCAAATCCAGAGTGGAAAGACAGCTACACTGGCCCACCTTCTGGAGAATCTCATCCAGAGAGGGCACCCAATACCTCACAAGAGGCGTGACATCATTCAACTGCCGGAAGTCAACGCATATGCGCACAGAGCCATCTTTCTTCCGAACAGGAACTAGAGGGGAGGACCACAAAGAACTAGATTTCACAATTATACCTTCACGCAACAGTTTACTAATCTCATCTCTCACAGCTTTCTCGATCCCCACAGGTATATTTCTGCCCTGTTGTGACACAGGCACGGCATTCTCAGAAAGGACAATAGTACACTTGGCCTTAGTACACAACCCTGGGGTTTCGCTAAAGTGGTCCGCTAACTCACTCAAGACACTATCTAGATGTTTCTGGTTGAACCCTGGACACTAATCAGGGGACAACAAAGGAGAACTCTCTAACAATTCATTGTCGATCCCGACATCCTCAGCTACTAAAGTCACAGCATTGATGCTCACTGGTCTCACAACATAGTCCTTTAAGTTATTAATATGAGCAATTCTGGTGAGATGACCATCTCCCTTGGACACCTTAAAGGTCACTTTAGACACCTTCTCAACAACATTATAAGGCCCTTCCTATGAAGCCTGCAGGGCTGCATGGAGGCCAGGAACTCTCATTAAAACACTATCTCCCACATTTACAATTCTATCACACTTCCCCTTATTATACACACTGACTCTATTCTCAATAGCCTTGGCCTCTGTAGCAGAAGCCACATCATGAATTACACTTAGCTGATTACTCAATGTCACAAGCCACTCTTCAATGTCCATACAATCTAAATTTCTCTCGACCCAACCACTGTACAAAAGATCTAACAGTCCAGCTACCTCCCTGCCAGATGATCTGGACAAAGCACTGGGCTGCCTCCTCAGCTGAGGCAGTCGGCATTGCATAGTTGCCAAGTGTACCTGAACATCCGGTACAATACCGGAATTATCAGGTCTGTAATGTACCGCACCTAAATTGTAATTAGCCTACATTTGTACCGGAAATTTTGGTCTACTGTCCCATTCCGTGTTCGAATGCAGACTCTGAGCTTCATAAAATTTACACTGACCAACGGTCGAATTTGGATCAGTCAACACTAGTTAGTTTGATGTCTATCAAGTTCAACAGTGATGATTGCTGCCACGAAGTAAAGCTTGATGACGAACTACTTAAAAATAGCAAAAAAGCCACACACAAAGCACTCAATATGTAAACTGAAATTTGATATCCAAATATTATTATTATGAAATTTGAAATTGGGGCGTGGTTTTAGGTGTGGTTTACAGAAATGGGCGGTGTTTGAGGTGTACCTAAAATTAATTTTAAAAAGTTGGCAACTATGGCATTGGGATTGCTTCCGGCCATCTACTGGCCAAACAAATGTATGTAAACATATACTTCGCTCCCCGTTTCCCTTTGGGGAGGGGCCCAACTAAGTCAACTGCAACCGATTCAAAGGGCACAGTTAAAATCTTTCTTTCGACCATCAGGGCTTTCTTATTGCCCGCTTGATTCATCCTTAGACACACATCACAAGACTTAACGAACTTAACTGTATCACCATGGATACCAGGCCACACAAACCTAGCACCCAACACTCTCCTCATCCCTCTCACCCCGATGTGAACAGTATTCTCGTGCGCCAGCTTTAAGGCCTTTGCACGCTTGGGTAAGGGAAGGACAATTCTGACACACACATTATTCAACTCATCCACAGACTTATGGACTAGAATACCATTATCTTCCCATGCATATCCATTCATGCACTTATCAGCCAAACCCCGAATATGTGCAAGGGTCTCGTCACACTTAATTTCATCAATCAAAGAAGCAACACTAGAATTATCACTGACTGATGGGCAAACTAAATTAAAATCAACATCTAAAACGCTTTCACTATTCTCACTAAACTGATTAACATTCTTAGCAACACTAGACTTGACAACGTTACTTTCACCAGCTGACTCAACTGCAACTGGCACAACACCATTATCAGCAACAGCACTGTCAGTGGGATTAGAGACTTGGCTACTCTGCGCATCGTCCATAGATTCTTCTGATACTACACGAAGCCCAGATCCCGAAGCACTACTATCATCAACCGAAGCAATACAATCTTTAAGCACATCCATCTCCTCAAACCTGACCCAATTTGAGCCAATCTCTCCCACTCTTGATCAAAAGCTAACGGATTTGTATCACACACATCAGCAACATGTTTCTCACTCTTTTTCTGTCTCATGGCCTTACTCTTGGCCCTAGTCACAACACTGACTGTTGCACTCTTCTGGATGTTGTCAGCGCCCTGAGAGGTCTTACATGCCTCCTGCGGGTTGGCAACAGAGCCAGCACCAACATCAGCTGATGTCTGGACGCCTGAGGTATCATCAGGGTGCCCTGCCTCGCTTGCCCTGGGAGGAGCATTTGAGGCAGCGTCCAGAAGGAGCCGGGAAGCCATGTTACCGTCCATGGAGACTGAAAACAGGACCCTGTTGCAGAGGTCATCTTCATGAGCCACCGCAACAACAGACATAAAGGCTTTGCCTCCATATTCAAAGTCTACTCTAGCAGTCTGGAGAGTCTTGTGTTCACCATTCCACCCCTTAACTCTCACATACTCATCAAGCAACTGATTATGATACACTAAACATCCAGGTATTATAGTGATCTCAGCACCCGTTGTGCGGGACTGTCCAACAAGTTTAGGAATCTTGTCCCGATGAAGTTGAGTATACCAGTTAGCAAGTAGCTAATGTCAGATTCCTTGAAATATAGACTCACTAGCGAGTAAAGATTAATACCAACAGGTGGCAGTGTACAGAGTAACTGACATTAATATTAAAATATTGGTAACTAACAAAAATGATGCTGTGTTTACTGTTATAAACAAAAGAGGAATGACATCGACGATGCCGAGGACATCGACGAAGTTAAAAACTGAGTATGTGCGTATGAGTGAGTATGCGCTTATGAGTGAGTATGTAACAGAGTGAAGCTAGCTAATAAGTTATGAAGATATGTCTTGTGGAGGGCTAGAACCCGAACACCCGTGTCGGGGACAATCTGGCATGGCATACCGTTTATCATCCCCTCCACATGAGACGCACCATCCTGTACTGCTACCCAATTTGCATTATAGGTACGACTACCGTTTTTCACTTCCACTTTCCTGTTCTCACTTTTATTCTCACTCTTACTGTTCACATTATTTCTGCCCCTATTCGGACACTCAGGTACTTTGTGCCCAGGTTCATTGCAAGCATAGCATACTACAGGGGGAACCTTAGAACTACCACTATTCTACTCACTATTCCGATATCTACAATCATAAGATCTAGGTCACATCTCCTCATTAATGAAAACATCTTTATCACTAGCCCATTTCATACTTTTTTGACAGTATTTCTTGACTAATATTCTTTCTTTTTTATTCTATGAGCATATTTTAGAGCTTCCAAATTTTTGACCAGTAATCACTTTGTAGTGTGATCGCAGCATGGTGGATAGATTTAGGCTTAGTTGGTTTGACTCACTTACAAACTTGTGACAATTGAGAGGACTCTGTTAGTTTCTGTCAATATTCTATACCAGTTTTATCCACAGACACAAATTTTTGTATATGATTTTTTTAGAAATTAGTGAATCTCATAAAAAAATAGATTATTTTTATATGGACTAGGGAATAGATATCCTTCATCTTCAAAATTGATATATTAGAATATTATATAACCACATAAAATACTTATGAAATTTATTTTAACACTAATTAATGGTAAATTTGTACCCATAATTTGTTGGTATATATTCGAAAAATATTGATGTAAGAAGTTAAATCCAATTCATTAGAAAATTGTTTAATGTAAAGAGAGTGTTTATCCAATCGTTTTAATTCTCTTCACAATCTCTTCATAAACTGCCTTAGCTAAGTCTGCAATTTTGTTGAGGTCAATTGATATTCGCAATATAATATTTTTGTTTCCAAAGTATCGGACATGGACTTCTGCTTTGAATTTTCCAAGGTTGGCCTCTCCAAGACTAGCTTCAAATGACAACTGACGGATGGAGAATATATCTCCAATGCCATGTTCGTCAACATATGTAACAACTGTTAAACCAGCCTTGTGATTATCTTCTGTTACAGTGACATCTTTATTAGCCTTGGTCAACTTTGTATCAGCTATTTTCAATCCTTTATCAGCTTTGTCCAAGTCTTGTTTGGCCTCTGTTAGTAGTTTTCTTGTACGATATTCCAATTCTTTGCCTCCTTCCATGATTCTGGCAGCTCTCATTGATCTCAACTTGGCTCGACTAGCTATAACACACAAATATTAAAATCCATTAAACTCTATACACTACATGCTCAAACAATTGTTTATCGGCATTATATTGCAAGTCCATTTAGTATAACTTGTCTATTAAATTTATAACTAATTAACTGTTGTCTGTAATAATTCCCATTGGGCATTAAATATTCAAATTTCATGTTCATTATTCACTATATTTCTATTAAATCTTACCTCGGGCAATTAATCTCTTGCATCGTTTGCCAGAACATGATGCAATGGCTGAGGCCCAAATGCCACCGAGGTCCCGCAACTTCTCCATGGCTTGTGCTCGTATTTGCTTTGCCTTTTCCCACAATTCCAAGAACGTATTCTGAACATTTTTAACTTTTTCAAATGCTGCTCTAGCAGTATTGGCAATACTTTCAAACAGATTTTTTCCAAGTTGCTTTATGCCATTGAAAAGATCTAACTTGAAATTGCCTCGCACACTAAATGAAGCTTTGTCTAGATCATTTTGGTATCCTGCTATGATGTCCATACTAGCTTCGAACAAGCCAAGTACTTTCCCTTCAATTGAGTACTTGAAGTATGTGTTTGTGATCACTAATTCAGTCTCAACAGAGATTTTAAGTACTTCTAGATAGCCTCTAGCTCTAATATCAACACTATATGGCTTTTGCTGAATTTTGGCTACTAAAATTGGTCCCATTTTGGTATTGTTAGATGATTCGTACATTTTTAATAGACTGCTAACTTGAATAGGAGGCAGTTGCACATCGATATGTATAGATTGTGGCAAGTCTATAGTGATATCTGCACTAGCTTGGAGGCCTAGTATGTTCAATGTTCCTTTCAGTCGATAACCAGCCGGAATAGTTAAATGTATTGTGGGAAGTGTTTGTTGCTTTGGCGAATAGGAACTTTCGAATCCATTTGGAAACCCACTGTCAGCAAGGACTTTAGGAAGTGTTTTGTCAATCATGAATGCTTTTAAAAGCGATTGCATGGTAACTTTACTAAATTTGACATAGTAATAATTGTCTGCATAACTTAAGCCACTTACTCGTGCAAGACCCTTAGCTGTCAGCTGGTGACCTGTGGATTTGTAGCCTAAATGGATTTCTGCACCAAAGCTCAACCCAACAACTGCAAGAGGAGGTACAAATTCAACTTTGCCCAATACATTACAAATGTTTAACCACTCTGCATTAAACACTTGGTTCCAGCAGTTTGTCATTGAAAATTCCATAGAAAGACCTTTTACACTAGCAGAGATCCTGGCATTAAATTTAACAGTTGATTCAGTCAATGCCAATTCTCCAAAGAGACTAATTTGAGACGATGTTCCTACAGCTATTTCAATTCCGGCTTTGTTCAAGAGTAATCCTTTGCTTAGCTTCAAATTACCTAGACTAGCACTGACTAGAAAATCAGAGTACGATTTTATAACTGCTTCAAAAGTAAGTAATGTACTTTTTCCCACTAGATCGCCACCAAATTTGCAGAAATGGTCTGAGTTACAGTTGGTAGGGAATTTCATAATAGCTCTGACAGCAACTCCTTTTGTAATAGGTAATGAAGCAAGTTTGCCAGAAGTAAAATGTAAATCGAGCAGTGAGTCTGGTGAAATTATAACGGTAGATGCCACAGTTTGTGACAGGAGAGAGAAGCGTCCCAAATCAAAACCAGTTATGGTTTTCAGCAAGCTGGCGAAATTGAAATCTCCAATCTCAAAACCAAGAATTGTTTTCATTTTATGATCCAATTTTAGTATTATGGATTCCATCTTGATGACTTCAAAGCCTTGGATGACTGGCACTCCTCCTAGTTCTATTCTTGGCAACCTAGCTTCTAGAGCATATTTTAATGCTGGCTTTTTAATGGAGAACTGTATAAAAGGAATTTTGGTCACAAGATTACTGATACTACTTGGAAGAACCTGAGCTTTGAGATCACTTAACAGTTTGCTAATGCTCAGTTCTTCACCAGTAGCTGTAAATACATAATTTTCATGTTGGTCTTCAGATAGCTCTATGTTTAATCTACTTCCAGCTAAAATTACAACACCTGACGCAGTTGCACTCAATTCAGGTTTTGTCCTTGATACTGTTATAGTCACGTGAATATTAGACAGTGCAATAGTCCCATCGAAAAATGTTACGGTACTGGGATATGCCGCACTAACTGATACTCTGTGGCTAGAAATTTTTACCGTTTCAACTATTGTTTTTAACACGTTTGTGAACTTTGAAGGAAATGATAGTTTTGAAATTGCAGAGTCTTTTACTAAGGAGCGAAGTATCGAATCCAGTGGGAGGTTTTTGTTTGGTGTTGTAAGGATCAACAATTTGTCCTTGTAGTGAGCAATTAAAGGTTCAGTGTGAAAGGGAACTGTGATATAAGCTGTGACGCCTTTTGTGATTGAATGCTGTGACATTTTCAGTAATTTGCTCTTAGAAAATTCATTACGTGACAACTCTATATCCCCATCTGCAAATATCACGCCTAACTCTTTGACATTCAGACTACTGAAGAATGGAATGGAAGAAATGTCTAACTCAATAAATGGCAATTTCTTAAATGGAAAATTGTTTAATTCTATGGCAATGGCTTTTGCTGAAGGCGCAGTAGTACTTTTCTTTTGGTAAATAGCGTAATACTTGTTAGTGCCAGAATCACTAATTAGTGTCAAAGTTGTGAATCCATTTTCTGCTATAGTACCTTCAAAACTGAAGTGGGAAGGAATAGATGAAGTTATTGGCAGCGGGAGGCCAATAACACTCTCTATAAAAGTTTTCAAACTAGTGTGTTCACTTGGTGTTAGTTTGATATATATTAATTCTTGGGCTGTGTATGATAGCTCCGCTTTTACATGGAGGGCACCTATGATCCAATTTCCATTCATTTTAATACTTAATGAATGTTCCTTGCTCTTCACGGTTGCTATTGTGTGCACATTTAAATCATCAATTGACATAAAGCTGGGAATTATAGTGGTTTTTCCAGAAGCCACAGTAGTTATTGCGATGGACTTCCTTGCACAATCAATTTTTATTTGTTGAATTTTGATATTTAGCACAGAGACAGGAATGACTTCTTTTAAGTAAATAGTCTCTCCTTTCTTTGGTGTTAGCTCAATAACTCCATCTATGTCAAATATTTATAATTATGACTCACATACATACACACTCAATTACATGTTGGCATGCATACATAAAAACAAACAAACAAACATACATGCATGCATACATACATATATATATATACATACATACATGCATACATACATACACATATACATACATACATACATACATACGTACATACATACATACATACATACATATTAACTGGCTAAAGTTAGAAGTTGTTTCATCACATCATTCATTTGCTGTTTGTTAGCTAAATTTAATGTCTATAGCTTCACACTGGTTATTATAGAAATAAATGGACTAAATGAGGCCTTCCTAGCTTCCCAGGGTTGCTACACTAGACTAAAGGAGCTAGAACATTAACTTCAGGTTAAAATAAATAAATGCAGGATTCTTTGTAGTGCTCTTAAACGTAGAGGTCGCATTTATAATTCAATGCTATTCTCCGTATGCGAAATCTGTGGCCTCATTTACCACATTCTGAACTCCTTCTGGAGGTCTGGGTATAAAAGGAAGAACCCCAGGCATGCCCTTTGACCTTTAGCTCCTATTCAAATTTTTAAAAAAAATAGCCGCGCAAAGAGAACCCTCCATTATGGCTCACCATCCTTTCTAGTCGATCCACACCATGTTTACGAGTGCCCTAACTAAAAAAAAGCAGCTATATGTAATCATTTTTGCGAGTAATACTCAAGTCCATCTATCGATGCCCTGTGTACATACCAAAGTATTTCTTGATTGAAGATGAACCCTTAGGATAGTATCTTGCAGAACTCTGATAGCATGCTGTATATTTTGCTGTTAAATTTAGCTGCGTCAATGGCAAACTGTAATTTTATTTAGAGCCCACCATTCATTGTTGTTGTTGTTGTTGTTTTTCTTGTTTTTTTCCTTCTTGTTTTGTCTTTTGTTAAGATGCTCATGACTTATATATGACATTGTTTCCAAGCTTTTGTGTGCGCTAAGTTGCTGTAATGCTACTAAAATAGTCTCGGGAAGTCGGCGACAAAAACTGTCAGCCACCATTTCCACTTATCGCGAAATATGTCCCCGGCTATGCCCTTTTATGCGACCTTCACGTTTAATGATTGTTTTGGCATAAAAATTTAATTATAAATATCAACAACTTATATTAGAACATAGCCACTTGAATTATTTGTGCAGAAAGGCTCACTTTTGTGCTCAAGCATATTATTTTATATATATATTTGCGTACAGTACATAGTATACTTGTCATAGCAAGTATGCCAGATATCTATAAGGGAGCAATGCTTTGCGAGAACAAGAGAAGAAGGCTAGCCTATTCATAGACTGTGGACTTATTATTATTAACTATAAAGTTCTTCATTAACTCTCAATAAAGTTTGTGAAATAGACAACCAGTACTCATTGTTCAGGTCAGATAGGTACTGACTTGTTTACTCAGCACATTTGTTAGGCTTTGTGTAGTATGCCATTAAGCTGAACCCAAAATTACAGCATTTAGCTCATTATAATTTTATACTGATTACTCTCAATGATTAAATAATAATCTGACTTGCCCTAACTTACTTTGTTCAGAGAATATCCCTTTATTGATCATGATCAATCTTTTTTTCATTGCACTGCATATTTCAGATTGTCCAATCTGTTTGATGAGATTACTCATTCCACTCTAATAGCAAGACATAATAACAAGAACATTTGAATAATGCAAAAAGCAAGCATTGGTTGTATTACTTTCCCTTTCAGTTGTGTAATCCCTTAGTTTCTTTATTGGTTAATAATACTTAAAAAAACAACACCAATGTTGAGCCAAATTATTTGGAAACAATTTTTATAGTGGCAGCATATAGCTTTTATTGTCCAACTTACCTTTACAGCAGTTGTGATGTCACTGAGTATTGGCGATTGAGCCCTGTGCTTAGAGGCATCATCAACTGTCTGTTCCTCGCCCTGTTCATAATGTAGCTCCTCCAGATAGTCCTCAATGTCTGCTTGATAATTCTTAGCTCCTGCAGATAATGCTGCAAGGGCAATTAGTATAGAAAGAACACGAAATGCTGCCACCATAGCTGCAAATCAGATCTAGGCTCTACTAGAATGACTATAATATTCATTTTTATTCGGTGACCATTTCCTAGAAGGAAAAGGAAAGTCACTCTGCCTGCCTTGGCCACAACTCTTTCCCCTCATTTCCACCTGTCATTAACTCTCTCTCTCCCTATATATATATATAATATATATCCCTATATATATCCCTATATATATATATATAATATATATTTATTCAGCCCTAGATATCTTCACAATGATATTTTTAGGTACGCCACCTGTGAAATAACTCACTATATTTCACACTTGTTATTTCATGCTGTATTTTCCATCAAGTTCAACACTTCTCCAGGTTTTTTACAGCTACCTTCCCCTGGTGTAGCTTACTCAATCTTGTTAGAGCAGCTGATAAAATCAGCTGGGGGTTTGGGGAACCCCTACAGCCAACTTTATAGGTGTGAGTCAAGGTCCTAGTACAAGCTACAGTAGTGAAGATATCTAGGGTGGAATAAACCACTTATTACACTCCCTTCAGAGTGATATGGCAGAATATTTCACTCTCATGCTTTATTTTCACTCGCCTCAGGCTCCTGAAAATAAATTATCCTGCTGGTGAAATATTTCACCATATCACACTCTGACTCATGTAATAAGTACTATATATAATACTTTACATTGTCAGAATGTGATATAGTGAAATATTTCACAGCAGGCTAATTTATTTTCAGGAGCCAGAGGTGAGTGAAAATAAAACCCGAGAGTGAAATATCTTGCCATACTACTCTGCTAGATATCTTCACTACAGTAGTATGTACTGAGGTTGTTAACATTCTAAAAACCAGGAAAACTGATGAGCTAGATATCTTCACAGTGTTATTTTTAGGTACAGATATTTCAGCTGTACAGGCAAGCTCATTACCCTAGTAGTTTTACAGCTACCTTCCTCAGGTAAAGCCTACCCAACCCAGTTAAGCTGGGGTGTGAAGATAACTAGGTAGAATAAGCCACTTATAAAACTCTCAGAGTGATATCGCAAGATATTTCACTCTCAGGCTTTATTTTCTCTGGCTAGTGAAATAAAATAGCCTGTTCTTGAAATATTTCACCATCTCACACTCTGACTCATGGAATAAGTATTATATATATATTTTTTTATTATATTTATTTATTTATTTATTTAAATAGGACTAAGTAGCATACACACAATTATTTGTTTGTTTGTTTTTAATAGGACTAATGTTTTGAAAATTAAAAAAATTCAATGTGCACATAATTTTCACTAATATTAATTAGGCAGTTGTTGTTTTTAATTCTAATTCCTATTTCTTGAAATTTAATTTTCCTACATCCTCCCTCAGTCCAGCAACAACTGTCAGGGTGTTTTAGAAGGAAAAATAACGTGTTAAAATAACATAACTCATCAATGTGCATAAACTGGCCAGAATTAAATAATGGTAATATTTAAGGAAAGGATGTATATAGCATACACAAATATGCAATAGATGTAAGTAACTTCATATGATGTTTCATTTATCATGTATTATACTTGTAGCTGAGCAAGTGTCTATCTCCATAAACAGCATATCTTCAGTAATTAGATTTCAGGTAGTCATTATGGTGCTCCTGTTAGCTCTATCTGTCAACAGTGTACTTTTTAAAGGGCACACACAGATTTAAATTATTTAGTCATTTTTGGCTGAAATAATTATAATCATAGCAAATTTTCTTATTCTAGGAGCCAATATTATGTTAATTAAAGCTTAGTCCGATGTTTTGACCTCAGTTGACCCCTGAAGAGGACTTTGGCAAAAAATTGAAACATTGGGTTAAGTATTAATTAACATGATATTGGCAGTTAGAATGAGAAAATGTGTTATTTACAAATTTAAGTAAAAACAACAATAAACGTCTATATGAGCAGTATGATTATAGACTTCTATCTACTATTGGCGCTCGCTCTAGAACAAATGCACTGTTGTGCAAGTCAACTTTGTACTTGTATAGGCTGCCTATGACTATAATATGTTGGTAATTTGTAAATAATTACCTACTTTTGTGCACATACTTCATTAATAATATTGTAATAGTAATCAAGTCCTTTCTCTTTTGCTTTACCATTGACCTGTTTGTTATAAAACAGTGGTAATAATATCAGTAGTACACAACCAAGTTTGCACTACACTCATCACTCAACGTTCAGTTACCTATCATCATTTTATAATAAAGATTTTTTTCCAAGCTTTGTGTCTATTCTGCTATCCTTTTATGAATTTCTAGATGAGCCTAATGGTCTAGTCTTATCAATCTAACTGTCAATCTGTGAAAGGAGGAAAAATAACTGACTTAATTATAGCATCAACAGTGTGTATACGACCTCAGTATGAGCCATTAACTACAAATGCAAGTCATTAATTAGATGAAAAAGATATAACGTAGCCATTACTGACTCTTCTAAATTAGTATTCAACTTGCATTTCAGATTTGTCAAAAAACAAACAAACAAACAAGCCACAATGTAATTTCTGTTATAGTAATCCTGTATGCATTCAGTGGAATAAAATCTTGGAGTGTAGATAATAAAGCTCTCTCTGTGATTTGAAACTTCGGTGCTTTTAGGTGTAATGCTAGCTTAATTCACTTCCTTCCTGATTCCTGATTCCTTTGTTGACATCTAAGCTATTATGATTACATTGAGAAGCTTTGTTGGACCACAGTTAAGCTGTGACCATGACTGGACCATGAAAGTCACTATGGTATTTTCAAGAAGGATCAATTAACAGAATAGCCAGTGGAAGGTCAGTGTTTTAATTTATAAGCATTATGTATGTAATTTAACACACCTCCTGTTGTACAGACCAGATACCATAGAAATTTGTTGTCGTACCTAATCAATTCTGAAGCATCGCTCTTCAGAATCTCAGCAGCTAGAGCACTGGGAATACAGCACACAACATGCATTCATTTATATTAAACACCCGAATTAAATAACTTCATTGGTGTCCTTAGTAATAACTGGATCACTTGCATGTACTCACATAATATTATATTATTAACCAGAGGTTCTATTAAACTCCTAGACCATCAAGTTGCTGGGTTCAATAGCCTGACTAGTTAGCCCCTGGGTGAAGAATTCTCAGAGCCTAGCCTTAGCATGAAAATTAACTGATAGTAAGAACATAACTATGATGACAGCCTACCATTGATCATTCCACCACCATTTATGTCATGACTTGAATGGTATGATTGTCTTAACTGAGGACCTTAGTAGCAGCATTGCTACTTTTAAGTGCCTTAGTTATTTTCAATGTTTATAGATCAATCTAACAGAAAACCATATCATTTCAATTTTACTTCATTGAACAATTATTTATCTCCCATATTTCATTTTATTTGTGATATTTAGGAAATTTCATAAGTATTCAACATTTCTTATAGACATAGGAAACATTTTCATTATTTTCTGAACCATTGAACTGTGGATGTGATGTTTAAACAGTACCAGTACTAGTACTGACAGTTTAAAAAAAATCATTATCCATACTGACCTATAATATTACAACTAGATGTCAACACACAAATGAATGTGTGATTCTAATCTAATAAAAATGTTCTACACTACATTGAGTACAGGAATTGTTTGACACTAATAAGTCTAATAAAAAATATGTTCTACGGTATATTAAAAAAATGATCATTTGTGTTCATTTGATTTTGTTCTTTACAAGTTCGAATAATTTCTTTGCAAAATCTGCAATTCTACGAAGGTTGTATGATATCTTTGGATTCAATTTTTGGTTCCCAAGGAAGTCCATTTCCACTCCACCTGAGAACACTCCTCCATTCGCAGACTGAAGACTAACATCAAACCAGACTCGTTTGATGTGTATTATCGCCTGCAGGCCCCTTTTACGTATATAGTCTAGAAATTTCAAACCAACACGGAAGGTCTTTTCTATATTAACAAGTACAGCTTTAGCCTTTTTCAGGTCATTTTTAAAGCCATTGACTTTATCTTTGGCTTTGTTATATGCTTTCTTGGCTTCGTCAAGTAATTTCGCAGCCTTTCTTATTCCTCTTCTGACTTTCCTGGAGACACGTCGTACAGCCCTTTTAAAACCTACCAGTAAATTAATTTTTAATAAATGTAAAGAACAAAGTATATTATGTATAGTATTGCAAATACACAAATGTTATTTTGATGGGGGTTGTTGGAAATACATACAGTATTACTTTTGCAACCAAAATAGTCAAAACTTGTATCTCTGTCATCCTATTTGGTAAATACTATAGTACTTCCTCATATCACTCGCTTCACTGTAACATCAACTTAATATTAACACTGTCTAATTTTATCGTTATTATTTTTATATACTATTTTTTGTGACTACATAAATACAGTCAACTTACCTTGTGAATAAACTTTCTTGCATCCTTCAGTTTTTGAGCAATTAATTGATTGCGTGGTAATTTTGCCTCCTAAACTTTTCACTTTTTTCCATGCCTTATCTGCCTCGTTTTCAGCACTCTTCAGCAATTTCTCAATTCGTTCTACTTCTTTTTTTGCTTTGTCATATTGCTTTTTTGCTTCATTGGCACTGCTACTAAACAGGCTAAGAGCTGATTGCTTGATTTTATTGAATAGGTCTGATTTAAACTCTCCTTTCACTTGGAAGTGTGCTCTATTTATGCTACCATAGTTCGCAATGATGCTCATGCTTGCTTCGAATAAGTTGAGTACCTTTCCACTAATAAAGTATTGATACTGTGTATTAGTGATTTTCAATTTGGCCTCAAGGGAAATGCCAAGAACCTGCACGTAGCCACTAGCTTCAATGTTCACTTTAAATGTGGGGAGCAGTTGAACTTTGGCCATTAACATTGGTCCCTTGTTTTTATTTCTTCTCGACATGTACATGGCTAGTAAACGGCCAACTTTAATGGGAGGCAGAGCTACTTTTACATCTATTGATTGTGGCAAGTCGATGGTGATATCTCCACTGCCCTGAAGGCCTAGGATGTTCAATGCTCCTTTTAGGCGGAACCCTGCTGGGATACTTACATGAACTTGGGGAAGCTCCTTGCCAGCTGATGAATACGAACTCAAGAAGTCCCTAGGAAACCCACTTTCTGCCAAAGGTTTTGGAATATTTTGATTGATTTTGAAAGCTTTCAACAAAGAGCCTATTGTAACTCTGGTGAACGAGACATAGTAATAGTTTTCAATGGGAGCAATGATGCTTACTCCTATGTAGCCTTTCCCCTTAATCTGGTGGCCAGTGGAGCTATAGCCTAAATGTATCTCTGCACCTACTGCCAGTCCGGTAATTCCTGTGGGAGGGGCAAAGTCGATTGAGCCCAGAAGATTGCATATATTTAACCATTTAGCTCCAAATGCACTTACCCAACAGTTAGTCATGGAAAGTTCCATCGACAGACCTTTTGTACCAGCTGAGATTCTTGCAGAGAATATAAGTGGGGGGCTGTTCAGTTGAACTTCTCCAACAAGACCAATTTGGGATGATGTTCCTCCAACTATTTCAATTCCAGCCTTTCCCAAAACAATGCCAGAGCCTAACTGCAAGTTTTGAAGGGAAGCCCTAATAGGAAAGTATGTAGCTGAAGATATAGTAGCTTCAAGGTTAAAGACAGTGTTTTTACCCACCAGAATTCCAGCAAATTTGCAGAATACATCAGAGCCACAATTACTAGGAAATTGCATGGACCCAACGATAGAAACTCCATTTCTTATGGGCAAGGACACCAGTCTTCCTGTTGTGAACTGCAGTGTATTGGTTGTTATAGGAGAGATAGATACAGCTGAAGTAATGGACTGCTTTAGAAGACTAAACACTCCAAAATCAAATCCAGTTATTGTTTTGAGCAAGTTTGCAAAGTTAAATTTTCCAAGCTCAAATCCAAGAATGAGTTTTGATTTTCCACCTATCTTTATAATATTCGCCTCTAAGGTAACAACTTCAAACCCTTGAATAGTGGGCGTGCCTCCAATCTGTATTCTTTGCATTCCTATGTTATACATCAGCGTAGCTCGGCGGATCGAAAAGTTTAGAAAAGGAATTTTTCGCAAAAAGTTACTAATAGTTCTTGGAAGGACCTCCGCATTGACAGCACTTATGACTTTGGTGATGTCCAGGTTGGACCCATCAGCAGACAAGGTGTACTTATTGTTCTCGTCATGTGACAAACGAGCATTAAATTTGATGCCAGCAAAATTTATGGAACCTGAAAAAGCAGCTTTTACTTTTGGTTTCTTTTTGGATACCGTGAGAGTCAGAGCTACATCTGAAAGCTCAAGAATATTGTTAAAGAAGACTATCGATGTGGAATAGCCAACACTCACTATCACTTCAGTCTTGCTGATTTTTATCATATCAATACTGAGTTTAAACGGGCTTGGTATTTCAGAAGGAAAGGTCAGCTTAGATTTTTGTGCACTTGATATCAAATATTTAAGGAGTTTGTTCAGAGAAAGAGGCTTGCTAGGTGTGGTAAGGACAAGTACTTTGTTTGTGTAAGTAACGGTCAGAGGCTCATCATGGAAAGGAACATTGATGTATGCTGTAAGGCCTTTGTTAATTTTGTATTGGGTTCTTTGAAATAGAACGCTTCCCTTAAATGCATCTTGCAGCTCAATAACTTCATCAGAGCCAAAAGATAAACCCAAATTGTCAACACTAATGGATCCAAAATACGGAACCGAAGAAATGTCAAAGTTAATGACTCGCTGTATTATTGTGCTAAATTTTATTCTTTGGACTTCAACGGCTATACCAGTGGCAGATGGTGCATCACTGCTTTGCTTCTGGTATACAGCATAGAATTTGTTAGTTCCTTGGTCGCTAGACAGCGTCAGAGTTGTGAAGCCATTTTTTGCCATTTGTCCAGCAAAACTGAACCCGAAATTGACTGAAGGATTTATGGGGAGAGAAAGGCCAGTTACACTTTTGATGAAGTTTTTCACACTTGTCTGTGGACTAGGAGTTGCTCTTATTATTGTATTGCCGTTGGAAGTTGTATACGAGAGAGTTACTTTAACCGTGAGAGTTCCTATATTCCAATTTCCATTAATGGAAATCGCTAAAGAATTCTTGAAATCCTTTAAAAGCACATCCACAGCAACCATGATTTGATCAAGAGTCATAAAGTTCTCTATTACTGTTGTAGTGCCAGTTGGTAAAGTTTCAATTATCAGTCGATAACTAGAGCAGTCGAATTTTACAGACTGGATTTTGAGGTTTAGCCCAATGGCTGGAAGTACATCTCCCAGGTTAATAGTCTGTCCACTTTTTGCAGCCAATTCAAACACGCTCCCTGTGCACCAAATAGAGTACAGTCATTTATCATATCTTTTTTTTTCACCCAGGGTTAACGACAAGTTTCTGGTTTGAAAATCATAAATATTATTTTATAAGCTGTCAATACCGTAAGTAACTTTTAGGAGAAAGCTAAATTTTTACCTTATTAGAGAGCACTGTCTTTGAATTATAACATAACTGCATATATAGTAACTTTAACTTAACTCAATGTTTCAACCACTTGTTGAGCAGAGATTAACTGAATACCTATTTTTGCAATTACATTACCATATGGCTAACAATTGATAAGGAGCATAAAACCATCAGCATTTCTGTTAATATGTGTTAGCTTTCTCAGTTAAGAATGCATTTGGATGATATAAGACTAAACTATAGCCTATGACTGGGCGTTGAAATATTTTCTGCCACTTGCTATTATTTAATAAGGGTACTTATACAGCAGAATTATTATTGCTGCTAACTTACCATTTTTGGTGAGAATTCCAGTACTAACTGCCAATTGTTTTCCCATGAATACACACAAGTCATCTCCACCAGCCAGCTTGAGCAGTTCTTGAACACCAAGCTGAGAAAATAATGAGTTCCAGTATGTGATAGCACATTTAATCATAATTATCCATGTAATATAAGACATGTAGGTATTAAATATAGCTCAATAGTTGTGACTCACTTGTAGTTCACTAATGCAATATATAATTGCTTTAGATTACCTAATTAATGAAGTATTTCAGCCAATAGAGCTAGCAATGAAATATTTTTATTAAACATAATGAATACCTGTAGTCACATCTGTATTCTCAATATTAATTTTCAATAGCAGGTGGTTTTTTTAATCTATCATCATTAGCAAAACTCCATTATTTCTGATCTTTTTTCTTTTCCTTAAGCTCAAGTGAATGTTTAAAAGCACACTACAATCGATGTGAATCTTCTCCTTTTAATGTTTTTGTTTCTTTCCTTGGCATTTAGTTTTTTCAAGAGCTATTTAGAGGCTACTAAATTCCGTAAATTATGATCACAACTGGTGTGCAAGCAAACTGTAGAGGGACACTGTGAGGATATAATAGATATTGGCGACTAATATATTATGTTATTTAATTATGTTGGCATAGCACACATCTTTGATGAATTATAAGCAGAATGCAATATATTGTAGCAAATTACAAGTATGAGAACATGTTCTATTTTAGTGAGCAAGTGCGAATAAACCATAACTGTAGCAGGATGAACACATGTACTATGTTATGATTATAATCAAGTTCATCTTATAAAGGTTTAACCTGTACAACAAAGACATTATAATAATACTTTATGGGTGTCTACATTTTAAAGCATATTCAACTGGATCTATTTGAAAAATACTTATAGCGATATAATGATAGAAATTTCATTATCTTTTTTCTTTGGACATGGTTTTAAATAGTGTTAGTACTATTGCATAATTTAGTACTCAGATGCTGAGGTCTGATTTACTCAGCCACACAAATTCACTGTATCTAAGTTTATGTGCGACATAATGACTGCAATTACCTGAATCCCATCTGTGATTAACTTCAGCTGAGATTGAGTCTTAGCCAGAGGCTTATCATGTGAAGATTCAATTTTACTCCATTTATGGCGTAGCTTCTCCAAAGAAAGAATGGCTCTTAGAGCCTCAACCTCTATCTTTGCAGCTTCCAATATTTCAGCTTCTTTATTTCCAGAGCACAATACCACAGACGTAATTACTACCACAAGGACCTGAAGTGGAGCCATTGCAGTAGAAGTGTACCAGCAAGATAACATAATGAGCAGTTTTTATGGATGCAGTGTCCACCAGGTATTGCATCATAAAAACAACATCAACATTTGTTTAGTAAGAGACGAACACTTTCTAAAATCACTCCATAGTATAGTTAACCTTCAAAGATTGCCTTTATCTAGACTAGGTTCATATGTTTTGGTTAATTTTCCTGTTTTCAACAGCTTATATAATGAGCAATCTAATTGTAGTTATAATTTTTTTTTCAGTAGTCTCGTTGATATCATATCCTTTATATTTTACAGTCAGCAATATATTTATCTCTAGTAATTGCAATACATTAGGTAAATTAATTTGCTTGCTCTACAGTCAGCATTTATTATAATAAGCAATTCACTAATAAGCAACAATACAATGGAAAGCATCTACAATAGCTGCGAATACAGGAAATGTGAAAGGCATATATTCAGGTTGTCATATTCACTATATACTTGTAATTTGAAAACAATAGCAACAATCTTTGTGGTCTCGAGATAGCCACCCAATGCTGTATAAATCTGCACAGTGTGTTCACTCACTAATCCGCTCTCCCACAGAATTGAATTGTTATCATGTGTGAATTTTACACACTGTATGCATGTTCCTCGCCACGAAAAATTATTTGGAGCTTGCTGAGCAGAAATTGTTTGCTTGTTTTTATTTGTTTTTATGTATTCTTTATGTATTTTCATACAAATATTTTTAATAGTGTAACATTCTTCAAATGTTTCAGCTCTACAAAAGCCTTTCTCAGTAACTTTGAAGGTGAGAAAAAATGCAAACATTTGAATATTATAATACTCTGAAAGTTACAATAAATAACAACATGTGCATTTTATTTCAAATCTAAATGTATCTCTGCACTTGAGCAGCTGCTGGATAAAACTTTTAGAGCAAGACCAGTCAAACATTTTGGGAGCTATGAACTTATTTTTTGGGTGCATTTCATTTCATAGCCTTGAGAGATGTCAACATATAATTGGCGAGCAAGCAGAGTGAGCGAGACAGTATTAGGGGTGGATAATGCAAAATTGGGTATATATTACTGGTGAGCGAGACACTATACAGTGGTGTCAAATTGAGAATCGGGGATATTTGTTTGTATATGTGGAGGTATGCACGTCATTTTTTACTATGATCCTCACGTATTTTTGTGTTAGTTCGCTGTTTGACCCCGTCCCAAACTTTCACTGAACAGAATCCTCTGGTGTATCGATCATTACCCGTATCATCCTAGAAATTGAATTGTTTACCGCTTTAAATTCATTTGTGGGTGCAGTTAAAACTCGAAAACTTACCAATGTTCTATTTCTATTCGAATTATTGGCGGTGGTAAGTTAATACGCTATTTGTCACAGTTATACGCCCAACGCAACAGTATTTACTTGAAAATTCATTGTCCACTAGAGTAAACCACGAAGGTAAGTCATATGTAGGTATATTCAGTTGTGTGAAATTATTGTGCGTTACAACTTACTACTTAGCTAAATAATATAAAGAAAACATGTAAATAATGTTGCTTGTTTAGTTGCTTTTTTTCCCCCAACTTAAACAGTTGTGGTGAGTGGTTACTATGGCATTGAATCCCCTTTACTGTATATACATAATTAAAAAACTTGACTTTTTTTTAGTAGTTTGAGTGTTAGAAGTTAAAATCAGTCGTTTAACAATAATGTAGTTTTAGGCTCGCTCGCAATTTATGCTCAAACACATCACTAGTATAGATATATTTGTGTATGGATGGTACGTATGCCCCTTAAACGTTCGCGGGGACTTTTTTCTCCTAAAAACACAGCTTTTTAGGCTTAACCACAGTTTCTTCTGATACTGCAGCATTAGGCAAGTCTTACTTTAAACTTAGGCTCAAAATTGTGAGAGAATTCCTGCAAAAATGCTTGTTTTTCAAATTTCAAAAAGTTGATGTGACTGGTTGCTAAGGCATTTAAACCTTTTACCAGACATAAATTCAAAAACTTGCCATTTTTTTGGAGCTGCTAAAGTGCTGCTTGTTGGTTGTCAAGAGCCACTGGTAGTCAGAATGGCTTCTAAAGAAGCTGCCACTACGTGGGGGAGGGGGGGGGTGCTGCTGCTTTTTGTGAAAACATTATACCAGAGCAGTTCCCAGTGCACTGTAAAAATATAACCTTTGTTTATTGTTTCCTAGATACTACACAGGCTAATTTCAACTATTATAGTTGAAGTGCCCAAAAATGTTTTAATCACTCAAAGTTGTTTACAGATTTAAACTGTAGCTACAATGGACAATTCCTGTTGAATCTATACCACATTATCTGATTTCTTTGAAGTTGAATCTATAAAAGGTTGTAGCCAATGTTGTTGCCTTCAAATTACCATGATGGAATGTAATGATCAACTAGTAATAAATTTTGTGTACTAACAGCTAGATGCTCAGTTCAAAATTACTTACTATAATCAGTGCCGACTATACAGCAAACTAATTATACAAAATATTAAAATTATGTGTGCACTTTCTAGTGTATAATACATTGCTGTGCTACACCTAAACTGAAGTCATCACAATAGGACTGTAACCATAAACTGTGTTAGTGAGCAGTCATAGTCACAGTGTCCACCAGGTATTGCTTCCTAAAAGCATCACTACTAGCTTGTTTAGATGAAGACAGACTATTTTCAACAATCATTCTATCTTCAAATTAATTACTGTAGCATTAAAGTTTCTTTTATTGTTGTTTAGTCAATTTCCTGATTCAAACAGTATGTTTAATTTTTTCACAGTAGGATCATCATTTCCTTCAGCAACAATTGTTAGCTTACTTTATAGACTATACAATCAATCCATCACAAATATTACAAAGAGGCTTCTTTTCAACTGTCTAGTTATAGTGCCCGAAAATGTGCTCTAAATGATAAATTCAGATGTAGACAAGAAAATTATTGTATGTAGCTGTAAACTAGTGGTGTGCTTAAGCACAAATGGCAAGCAAGCCTACCTTGTTAGATTGCATAAAACTACAATATTGTTATTACGATGTATTTTACCTGAAGAACCTTTTATTTGACCATTAATTACAGCAAATAAACACAGAATTACATACATTCTTACCTTAATTTCTTGAGTAGTAATAAGCCTGTAGTATCAATTTAAAGCCATTCTGGCTACTTCTTGAACAAGCTCAGATACAACAAAATGGCCAGAGTTATTTTTGGTAATTTTTGCTAACAATATGGAATTATGTACTTATCTCAACTTTCCCCCAGGGGTGATCAGGCTAGAAACACAGCTAGAGGGTGCAGCTATTCATTATCTCCTGCATATCTACAAACTCAATGACTGGATAGTTTGTTTTTGGATCCCTATAATTATTGATGGACTATAGGTGTTTGTGGTTTTGGGCTATGGCCTCTGATGAGTTGCTCATATATACAAACTGCAAGTGTAAGGGAAATTGTAGCAACAGAAATGCATTTTGTAATATGCAGCATGCAAAAACTGTAAATGAATTACATGCAAAGACTATCTTAATGTTCTAACTTTAGAAGAGCTCGACTTGCAATATTATAATTATTTTTTTAAGAAAATAAACTGCAAGAGAGAGATGTGGCTTTTTATTTACCTTAGGTTAGTTCTGCACCAACATTTCTTTGATCATTAGTATAAAACTTCTCTATTTACCCCTACCTAAGAAAGTTTTCATTGTTTACCATATATGGTTGTACGTACTGGACTTTCTAGAGCCACTACTAATTCCCCTAGAGAAACTGAGTTTTAATAATTTAATATGTCTTAGACATCGATCTTTGTGAACACTTTGGTGAAAATTTTCTTGCTAGTAGTATTTCCTGACCATGTATACCACTTTGCGGCCGGGGAAAGGTCCAGTCAGATTCAAGGAGCACCTGTTTTGCTGACCTAGTGTACAATTCAAGTGTCACCTTGATGTGGGAAACCTAAACAGGTCGTTCCATTTGAATTTGACCCGACCCTTTCCCAGTGAAGTGGTAGGTAAAGGATCAGACTAGTTTCAATTGGGAACTCCAATTCCAGCACTCTTGTAAACCACTGAAAATATGAAGCAAAATTACCATGGGCAGCAAGCAATTATTAACTCATGTGAGTACGGCATGACAATAGTGGGCGCTACTAACAATAGCTTACTATCGTATGGCCAAAAAATAACTAGCTTTTTCAGAAAAATAAGTCAAAATAAAAAAAATCTGACTCATTAAAGGGATTTAAAATGTCTAGTGCAATATTTTGATGCCTGTTTCGATCTTCGCGAGGCCGCTGTATTCGAGACCTGCTATTGGTGGAATGACTGACTGACAGACAAACAGAGTACTGTAACCCTCTCATGCATGTGTGCTGAGGGTAATAATGTTTATAACCTCTTCTATTGAAATTCTTCTGGCTTCATAATAACCAGGATGTGTTTGTTAATTTTTATCACAGAGTTTTTTTTAGCAGCCAATGGTGTGATATTGCGTGAAGGTCAGAGTTGATATAGTAACTATAAAACTGAACTAAATACCTGTGCTGGATTTATCCAGCTACAGCAGTGAAGGAGTTAAAAACTACATATGTGATTATTTTGTAGAATTGTTTGTTTGTCATCCAAAGTGTGGAGAGTGGTTATTATGGCATTGAACATGATACATTTTTGGATTTTGGCTGATTTTAGCAGCTGAAAGCTTATTGCCAAGAACTACTGGTACTTCAAATATTAAAAATGACCAAATAGTGCTATTATTGAAGTTCATGAGCTACTTTTGCTCAGGAATTCGAGTAATTTTAGCTAAAATTAATAGTCTATGCCTATATACAATGTATTGCAAGAAAACTACTGAAAGATGTCATTTTAAACTTTATGAGAAGGATCTAATAGTTAACATCGAGTAAAAAATGTTTTTTGTTTTTTTACTTTTGTTTTTTGTTTAAGTGATGTGGATTACTGATCTGCTAGCAGTCTGATATACAGTGGTGAAGGAAGATGTTTCGGTATGGGGGAGCTCCAGGGAATGTGATGTGTACCTTACCAGTGTTTATGTGAAAAAATCAGTTTTAGATTGCGCCCAAAAAATTATGGGGGGTTCCAGAGGTTCCCCCCCCCCCTCTTTCCTACGCCACTGGATATGTAACTGTGAGACCGGGATGTGAAGATAGAGAGAGAGTGAAGGAGGAAGACAGGAAAGAGAAGAAAGATAAAGATACAAAGAGAGTGAAGAAGGAAGAACAGAACAAAAGAGATAAAGACACAAACAAGGTGAAGAAGGAAGATCAGAAGGAGAAGAGCAAAGAGAAGATAAAGAGACAGAATAATTAATAGATGTATGCATGGTCATTTAGAACAGTGTTTTGTTTGTAAGCAGTAGTCAGAGTTCATTGTATGAGTGTATGTAGTTATGTTAAGTTTTATCCCGGACTTCCGGTGAACATAAATCACTTCGCGTGTGTGGCCGACAACTTATAAAGCAAGGTTGCACATGCGCCTGTCTTCTCGTATATTTAGATCTTGACAAAGTCAAAGTAAAGTTCTTAATAAAATCCTTGGTAGCTTAGAGAGTAAGATTCTAAGTGCGTCGGGGTACTACGCAGCAAAGGCCTAGACTCCTTTGTACTGCTTGGTTTCGGGAATTCTGGTGGCGGCGACTTTAGGCCAACCCCGATCGGTCCATAAGAAGACAGAAGCCGGGAGCGACCTTCCATCTAGCATAATACCCCCACAGTAACCTTTTTAATTTTTTTTAACTAGGCTAATTTGCTTCTTCTTTTTTTTTCTTGAGCACACCACCAGTATTTTCAAAGGTGTAGTTGCAAGGAATAATGCAAGCACATGTGTTGAATCCACTTGCAAAAATCAGTGTTGCCTGACACTCTATACCTATTATACTAAACACAGAGGCTAAGATTTTAACAATAAATGGGTATTCAAAATTTGGTGACAAAATGCATTAGGTGCAATTATGTGAGTGTAAGACTGTATATTGTGCTAAACTTTATTGAAGTCGGTGCGCAGGCATTTCTTAAGAGTTTATTTATGGCACTGTTATGTTCATATTGTCAACTTTCCAACTGTTTTCTAATGCCCAAGTTGTGTGTTGGAATATAATGAGGGAATATTTTTATCTGTCACTTTGGTGTGAACATTCTAATGGTACAACCCCCAGATGCATGTTGCCTGCATTGAAAGTTAGTGCTTTCAACCAACTTATTCTAGAGTAAAAGCTCATGAGTGTGTTTTTCACATTTCTTTACCACTAAATTAAATCCAAGAACTGGTAAAGTACCTTCAGAAGAACTGGTAAAGTACCTTCAGAAGAACTGGTAAAGTACCTTCAGAAGAACTGGCAAACACCTTGGGAAGAACTGGTAAAGTACCTTCGGAGAGAATTGGCTTGGGAAGAACTGGAACTGGTAAAGTATCTTCGTAGATAATTGGTATAGTACCTTCGAAGAACTGGTAAAGTACCTTCAGAAGAACTGGTAAAATACCTTCAGAGAGAACTGGTAAAGTACCTTCGGAAGAACTGGTAAAGTACCTTCGAACTGGTAAAGTATCTTCAGAAGAACCGAACTGGTAAAATATCTTCGGAAGAACTGGTAAAGTGCCTTTGGAAGAACTGGTAAAGTGTCTTTGGAAGAACTTGTAAAGTACCTTTGGAAGAAATGGTAAAGTACTTCAGAAGAACCGGTAAGTACTTAGGAAGAACTGGTAAAGTACCTTTGGAAGAAATGGTGAAGTACTTCAGAAGAACTGGTAAAGTACTTCGGGAGAACTGGTAAAGTACCACAGATTAACTTTAACCAACCATTAACTTTAACCAACCATGTTTCCACAGTTGTTGTTTTTTATGCCATGTTGTTAGTCACAGTTTTCCTTCGTGCCACCATGCATGAAGTAATGATATAATGTGTGCTTCCATATTATTGTCAAATATTTATGGGATGATTTCTTCATTAATATGTTCATACTAAAAAACAAAAAAAAATACTACAAAACTAGCTAATCTACATTTAATCTAATAATAGAAATTGTGCATAACCACACAATAACTGATAGCCTAAAAAATTAATTCTGAGTTTCTACAGTTACATTAACAAATCTTTTCCAACTCATCCAAAAATTCTTTTTATTCGTCTCACCATTTTCCTGAACAAGCTTTTTGCCAGGCTTGCAATTCTGCGAAGGTTAAATGATATTCTGAGCTTCAAATTGAATCGACCAAAGAAACGTAAATCTATTCCCCCAGCAAATTTTCCGAGGCTAGCAGAGCCGAGACTGACGTCAAACCAGAGACGCCGGATGTTGATGATTCCTCCAAGGCCATATCTTCTGATATGATTGAATACTTTCAGACCAGCTTTGAATACATTCTTAATACGACTTAGAGCCTTTCTGGCATTCTTTAGTTTATTAGCAATTCTCCTGAAAGCTCTCTTAGCTCGGTTGTAAGCTCCTTTAGCCCAGTTATATAGTCTCTTTGCCTTTCTCTTAACCCAGTTGATTCCTTTGCGAACAAATCTTGCCCCCCTTCGTATGGTCCTTCTAATGAATCTACCACCTCTTCTTATGGTCCTTCTAATGAATCTACCACCTCTTCTTAAGGTCCTTCTAACAAATCTACCACCTCTTCTTAAGGTCCTTCTAACGAATCTACCACCTCTTCTTAAGGTCCTTCTAACAAATCTACCACCTCTTCTTAAGGTCCTTCTAACAAATCTACCACCTCTTCTTACGGTCCTTCTAATAAATCTACCACCTCTTCTTACGGTCCTTCTAATGAATCTACCACCTCTTCGCACAGCCCTTCGAATAAACCGTCCAAATCCTAAAATAATAGCAAAAATTACCACAAAGTGAAAATACAATTTAAAATGTACTTTAAAAATTAAATAGAATTAGAAATATTGTAACATCAGTTGCTGTCACATTGGATGCTGTCATGGGTAGTGAAATTTTTATTTTCAGATTAGACAATACAGACACTATAGTAGTAGTATTAAAGGCCCTCTATACTTTCATGATTGAGGCAATTTTAAAGTACTGTTCAGATTACACAATGGAAAAGTAGCTATAAAAAGTCAGTTAAAAGTCTTGAACTAGTTGGACGAATGCTTAGTTACCAGCGTACTTATGTAATTTCAGTAATCTGTCAATGTGCTGATGCTAGGCATGGTATTCAATACTGTAAGCCAAAGTACCAATCAAAGTATTAATTAGAGCATTCTCACTATAAATAAAACATTTCTTACAAACATTTCCTGTACCTTATACAGAAAACTACACAGATCACATTTAAAGAATAATTCATTTGTCAATTTTTCATTACCTTGAATAGCAACCTTTTTACATGATCTGCCAGAACAATATTCCATCACTTGCACTCCAAATATTCTACGTGCAAATCTTTTCACTTTTCTCCAAGCTCTGCTCACTGCTTGCCTTGCCCTCCTCCATAGTCCCAAAAACTTTTTCACTAGCCGACGTGCTCCATCAAATGCTCGTTTGGCCACGTTTGCTATATTACGGAAAAGGTTTTTAACAAATCGCTTTATACCGTTGAATAAGTCAAGCTTGAATTCTCCTCGTACTCGGAAATGTGCTCGTCTTATGCTACCGTATCGTGCAGTGATGTGCAAACTCGCTTGAAATAAGTGGAGAATTTTTCCTCTAATGAAGAACTCATATTGAGTATTGGTAATCTTCAGTCTAGTTTCCAAAGAGATTCCAAGAACTTGGAGGTAACCTGCAGCTTCAATGTGAACGATGAATCTTGGTAGCACCTGCAATTTAACCCTCAAATATGGGCCTCTTCTTCGATCACGTGGCGATGCATACATAGCCAGAATTCTTCCTATTCTGATAGCAGGTAGGCCTACCTTTATGTCTATGCCCTTTGGCAAGCCAATTGTAATGTCTGCATGACCCTGGAGGCCAAGGATGTTGAGAGTTCCTTTCATTCTGTACCCAACTGGAATACTGACGTGAACTTGTGGAAGTTCTTTGCCAGTAAGAGAGAAAGAGTTTAGATATCCATTAGGAAAACCACTCTGAGCAAGTGGTCTAGGAAGCCTCCACCGAATTTTGAAAGCTTTCAGCAAAGAGCCTATAGTTATTCTGCTAAACCTGACATAGTAGTAGTTCTCAAAAGGATTGATTATACTCAGCCCAATATAACCTTTAGCTATAATCTGGTGGCCGGTTGACTTGTAGCCTAGGCGAATTTCTCCTCCAAAGGCAAGACCAGTAATTCCAGTAGGAGGGGCAAAGTCAATTGAGCCAAGTAAATTACAGACGGCCAGCCAAGGAACACCAAAGGCTCTGTTCCAGCAATTAGTTATAGAAAGCTCAAGTGATAGACCTTTAGTACCCACTGATATTCTGGCAGCAAAGATAAGGGGCGGCTTTCTTAAATGCACTTCTCCTACTAGACCTATTCGCGGTGATGCTCCACCAACAATTTCAATTCCAGCTCTTCCTAGTACAATGCCTCTACCAAGGCGCAAGTTATTGATTGTTGCAGAAATGGGAAAGTATGTAGCTGATGATATGGTAGCTTTCAGAGAGAGGACTGCAGTGTGTCCAATCAGTCTACCAGCAAACTTACAGAATTTGTCTCCCCTGCAATTTCTTGGAAATCTCATAGATGCTATCAGAGACACGCCTCTAGTGACAGTCAACGAGGCCAATTTCCCACTGGAAAAGCGTAATCTTTGTGAACTAATCGGAGAGATCATTACGGTAGAGGTAACCTTTTGATTAAGAATAGGAAACCTTCCAAAGTTGAACCTAGTAATTTTCCTCAATACCTCTGCAAAACTGAATGTACCAAGCTCAAATCCGAGAATTACTTTGGTTCCTCCACTTGTTTTCACGATAAGCGTATCAACATTAGTGACTCTAAAGCCTTGCACCACCGGAGTTCCTCCTATTTCAAACTGCAGTGGTCTTGCTCCAAACACGTACGTTATTCTAGGCTTTAATATTTTAAAATTCAGAAACGGTATTCTGCTTAAAAATCTGCTTATTACTCTGGGAAGAATAGCAGCATGAAGTCGGTTGAATAATTTGTTGATACTAAGCTGGTCCCCCTTGGCAGTTAGGACGTATTTTCGTCGCTCGTTGCGGCTTATGGTGGTATCAAAATTTGCTCCAGCTAGATGTATTATTCCATTGATGTCAGCTGACACTCTAGGACTAGTCTTGGCAATGATTATAGACACTTTCACTTTTGATATTGCAAGAAGTCCTTTGACGAAAGTAATACGTTTAGGATATGACACATCGACTGTTACTGTCTCTTTATCAATCGCAATTTCTTCAATATTTATCCTAAAAATATTGCTAATTTGTTTTGGGAGCGAAAGTTTCCATCTTCCACCTCCAGATATTAGGTATTTAAGAAGTCTGTCAAGACGAAGATTTTTTTTAGGCGTTGTCAGAATGAGAACTTGGTCTTGATAAGTTATCAACATGGGATCATTGTGGAAAGGGACGGCAACATAAGCTGTTAGTCCTTTATCGATCTGGCCATCCATTCTTTGAAGCATTTGACTATTCTTGAAAGCATCCTTTTCTAAGTCAATTATGTCATTGGTGGCATATGCAAGGCCTAATTCTTTGACTGCCAGTCTACCAAAAAATGGAACTCTAGAAATGTCAAGATTGATCACTTTCTTAATTATTGTACTCAGTCTTAATCGCTTGATATCTACTGCAAATCCTTTAGCCGAGGGAGAGTTGCTGTCCTGTTTCTGGTATATAGCATAAAACTTATTTGGTCCTGTATCACTGGTCACTGTTAGAGTGGTGAAACCATCCTTACTGATATAGCCAACGAATTTAAAATTAAAATTTACTGAGGGGTTGATAGGAATGGAAAGGCCTGTTATGCTCTTAATGAAACTCTTGACACTAGTTCCTCTCTTTGGAGTAGCAGTCACCTCTGTATCCCCATTAGAACGACTATAGAACAGATTTACTGCAATATTGAGATTCCCTACTTTCCAGTTTCCATTCATGTCTAGCTGCAGAGTGTTGGCTGGGTCAGTTAAGGTGACGGTCAGGGAGACTTTCAAGCCATTTAGGGACATGAAGCGAGGAATGATGGTCATTTTCTTACTAGGGAATGTGTCAACTGTGAGTTCATTACTAGAACAATCGAATTTCACATATTGAAGTTTTATGTTGAGCCCTCTGATTGGAATGATTTCCTTCAAGTATATGAATTCACCCTCATTGGGTTCTAATTCTATGACGTTATCTAATATATGAATTAGATATATCGTATCATAAATATACCAAAATAATATTATTTCATGCTTTCAGGAATTTTGGTCTGGACTATTTGTGACAGTATGACTACACTAGTGGTGTGCTTAAGCACAAATGGTGAGTGAGCCTCCCTAGTTAGGCTACATAAAGCTACAATGTTGGTGATTAATTCAAACTCCTAACATTCCAGCCACTAAAATATGATCGAGTTTTTAAATTTTGTTTAATATGGTCAAGATTTTTCAATGCCATAGTAACCACTCGCCGCAACCGTTTGACTTAAAAAACAAAAAACAATAGCAGATGTTTCTAAGGAATGATTGCACAGGTTAGTACCTAACCCTATATTAAATTAGCTTGTTAAACGTTTACTTTGTGCTATTCTTTAGCTAAGCAATAGCTGTAATGTATAACACTTTCACACACACTATATCACTGGACATGCCAACACAACACTTATGTTTGTGGTTAGACTATTGGGCAATGGATTTTCAAGTAAGGATTAACACTGTTTCGTAAGGTGTATAAATGTGATAAATAACACATTAACTTATCACAGCCACTCATTGAAAAGAAAATGAACTCCATAAATTTGTAAGTTCTAACTGTTCCCGTAAAAGAGAATTCAAAGTGGTAAACAATTCAATTCCATTGGATGATACGGGTAATGATCGCTAAACCAGAGGATTCTGTTCAGTGAAATTTAGGACGGGGTCGACCACCGAGCTAGCACAAAATATGCGAGGGTCAAAGTACAAATGACATATGTACGTCCACACATATATACAAACAAACAAAAGAATATTCCCGATTTTCAATTGTGTTACCCTTGATAGTGTCTCGCTTGCTTTGCTCGCTTGCCAATAATTGTTTGTAGACATCAAAAGAAATTCTTAACATAACCATTTTATTTCAGTATTTATGCCTTTTAAGGATTTAGGTAAGTTACAGTTTTATTCTCAACACAGAAAATACCAGCTCAGATGCTGATACTTCCTTGGAAGTGGATATGAAATTTATTCACTGCAAATGGAGCAATCTGATTGGATGGTTGAAATAACCATGGTACAATACTAACCTTCCTCAAAGAAATTTCCTCGATCTTCATCAAATTTGGATATTTGTTTTCTCAAGTAGTTGCATGGTGCCTGTCCAATCTTTGTGCGTAATTTGTCTATGGCATCCTAAATTAAAAAAAGTGTGATAACAAAATAGAAATCACTACGGTATCTGAATAAATAATTCAGTTGTTAGATTTCTATAGACAGTCAATATTATTATACCCTCTAAGTTTAATCTCCTGTATTTTAGCACTTTAGTGTATATATGTTCCAGCCACTTCCAAACTTCATACTATAATGTTAAACAACTGATTTTTTTAATGTTTTTCTATTTGACTCTGAAAAAAAAAGCATAGTAGGAATTTAGATAATAAGCACAGGTCACGGAATAACAAGTGTGTAAATAGAGATCTAGTGTATGTATAGCTTCATGTGCATCATATATATATATAATGAAATGTGTAAAAATTATCAGCTAAACGACAACGTAAGTAGACATATGAAATCATCTCAGAAGTAGCTCAATGACAAGGACATTATTATATGTTTTGTTAAGTTTGAATAAAATATTACTTGATATCACTTACATTGAAGGCTTTGTTGATGGTATCAATAACTGATTGGGTTTTAACCAATGAGGTATCATCTACTTCTTGGAGCTCACTTTGCTCTTTTATCACCTGTTCAATTTGGACAATATTTTGTAAAGCATCTTTTAGTGGTTTTCGATCATCACTGTGGGGCTCTGCGACTGCTGCACAAAGTAGAAAGAAAATACTCAAAGCTGCAAGAGCCTGATGAGCAATCATCTTTGCCAATCAGGTCTCATGAGCTGGCGATACTAAATGGCCTTTATATTTGAAGAGGAAATTTACAGGACAGTTTTTTTTAACAGACTCTTTGTGTTAACTGTTGTTGGTATTAAATACACAGTGCGTGCCGTTCTCTGAGAAAGGAAAAGGGAGATGTTATTTCTATGGCTTCAGCTACAGTGTCTGCAGCTGTAAGTTCTGCATGAATGTGAGCCCAGCACTTGTGCATATATCATAATAATAAAATGACAACAAAAAAAAATCTACCTAACTTATCCTAAATTGAAAACTTAGGTAAAACACTATTAGTAGAAAAGCTAAATGAGAATGGAAGACAGTTAATTGTAATTTAGGACTAAGAAAAATGAAATAGTAAAAATATTTTGTATGCCACTATTTACTACTGAATTTGTTGGTATGGATCATTGGTATCAAAACCTATAGCATCTGTTCTAATACACTCATCACCATATTATATACTTAATTTAATTACAAACCCGTTGTAAATGCCATGCCAGAGCAGATGTACCTAATCAAGATATTAAGATTTATTGCATCTGAAAATGGTCCCTCAAATAAAAACATGAACTTAAAAACTAAAATATATTGCACACAATACTTTTCTGAGCACATTTAAGTTCTTTATAAGTACCAGTCATTCCCTTTAGTCCTTAGTTCACCTTGATAGGAGAGGGTGGCAAAAGTTGCTGTTTTGTAGCATTAACTATCTTGTCTGGCAGTCTTTGCATTCATGCACAGCAAGGCCACCTCTAATTCTCAACCATATCCCACATTTGCGCCATTGGACTATACATGCATTCAACCGCAATACTTGTTCCTATTATGTATGCAAACTTTACAGTTTAATAACAAACTGATAGTTCAGGAAAAGCTAACTCAATCAAGGAAACCACTGTGATTGTAGTCTTCGAGCAGTTGTTGTTTTAAACACATCAGGCATAACATGCTCTTGGGAGGCTCCACCCATTTTGGGTGTGTCCTGTTACAACAGTCATGCACACACAAAAAAATCAAGTTCTTGTTGCCGAGAAATTATTTTTGTAATTATATAGAACTATTATTCAATTTTATTGCATAGAACATACAGTGAACATGGAAGACAAGCTAGTCTAGCTATCATGGACTCCGACATTTTCAAATTAGCTTCAGGAATCCCCCCCCACTCCCTCCTCCTCAATATCTTCTACTAGATTATTACTTGTAAACACTGGAACAGTGCTAGTTGTGCAAATATTTCTTGTAGTAACTTCTGGGAGAGGATCCAGGGTGGAGGGAGGGCCAAGGGGGCCAGAGCCCTCTCCGTTCTATGAAAATTTAACATGTTTAACTATAACCCTCATGCGCATGCACGCTGTGGGTTTATTGTAATGTACAAGAAAACCAACAAAGGCAAATTAGTTTATAGGACAATGACATGCTCTTCATTAAATGTCCAAATAATTAATATAATTTAATAAATTTCGTAGTTTTTGTCTATATATATTTTGGCCCATCCCTGCTATTAGTGATGGATATGCCCCTGGATTTCTTGCACTCAATTATATGGTCAAGGATACATTGCATTTAATAAATCAATGAAATAATGATGGTGCTTCAAATGTAAATGCTGATTGGTACACATTTTTCATAGATTAAGTGCTACCCTTTACCATTTGCCTAAACAGTTGCACCATCATGTATCATATTTCATATATAAACATAAAATATATAGGTAAAAACAATATTAATTCTCCACAATGAAGTTCAGCTACCTGACAATTTTACGGGATAAATGGGAATACCTTCTGGGATTTGGGACAAATGTAAAAAATTTAGGACAGTTACGGAATAGTGAAAGTGTGTGGTAGAATACCTACCACATTCCTATAAACCGCACCCCTGAACACTCCCACTAGAAACACTAAACACATCAGATTATTAGCATGCCTTATTATTCTGTTGTTTCTGCAATAGTTAATTACTTATTCCATGTATCTCCCACTTCCCATTGCATCATTCCTTTCCTGTGTCACCAGACTTTCATTGAGCATGCCCAGACTGGTTTTATATATAGTGGCTGGTCTGAGTATGTGTTTCTCAGTGTAATGCTTTACCACACTTAACTCTTGTGAACCTTCTGTTCTGCTTTAAACAGCAGCAGCTGGCTAGCTAAGGGCCTAGGGCTGTGTAAGTGCTCTCTGACACTCTGGTGGCAGCCTACTTGGTTCTCTCCCAGCTGCTTCCACCACAAAGTGTATAAGCTATTTTTCAGATTTGTTATTAATGATTTCAAGTTTTCATGCATATAGAATTTCTAGGAGTAATGAGTTAACTAATAGAGAACTTACTCTTCACACATGAATAGATAAAGTTTTGTATTTATAGTGAATGACCTGTTGCGAACTGTACTACATTCCATTACATAGCTGGTGTTTGTTTTAAAAAAGGAAGAATTTAAAGTAGCTTCTTGTAATCATACTGGGATGCAGATGGAAGTGCTTATAATTGTCTGACCTGCCCCTCTTCATCCCTCAGAATTGATAAATTGGACACACAAAAACACAATAAATTGTCTTAGTGTCATCAACGGATTATGCAATAAGTCACAACACCATGTGGCATGGAGTCAAATGTAAGATATTGGTGATGATCAGTACTGGTCATGACACAGTGTGGCATGGAGTCAGGTGTGAGATATTGGGGATCACCAGTACTAGTTACAACACTGTGTGGCATGGAGTCAGGTGTGAGATATTGGGGATCACCAGTACTAGTTACAACACAGTGTGGCATGGAGTCAGGTGTGAGATATTGGGATCACCAGTACTAGTCATAACACAGTGTGGCATGGAGTTAGGTGTAAGATATTGGGGATCACCAGTACTAGTTACAACACAGTGTGATGGAGTTAGGTGTAAGATATTGGGGATCACCAGTACTAGTTACAACACAGTGTGGCATGGAGTTAGGTGTAAGATATTGGGGATCACCAGTACTAGTTACAACACAGTGTGATGGAGTTAGGTGTAAGATATTGGGGATCACCAGTACTAGTTACAACACAGTGTGGCATGGAGTTAGGTGTAAGATATTGGGGATCACCAGTACTAGTTACAACACAGTGTGATGGAGTTAGGTGTAAGATATTGGGGATCACCAGTACTAGTTACAACACAGTGTGGCATGGAGTCAGGTGTGAGATATTGGGGATCACCAGTACTAGTTACAACACAGTGTGGCATGGAGTTAGGTGTAAGATATTGGGGATCACCAGTACTAGTTACAACACAGTGTGGCATGGAGTCAGGTGTGAGATATTGGGGATCACCAGTACTAGTTACAACACAGTGTGATGGAGTCAGGTGTGAGATATTGGGGATCACCAGTACTAGTTACAACACAGTGTGATGGAGTTAGGTGTGAGATATTGGGGGATCACCAGTACTAGTTACAACACAGTGTGGCATGGAGTCAGGTGTAAGATATTGGGGATCACCAGTACTAGTTACAACACAGGGTGGCATGGAGTCAGGTGTGAGATATTGGGGATCACCAGTACTAGTTACAACACAGTGTGGCATGGAGTCAGGTGTGAGATGGGGATCAGGTCAGGGTGGCTGGAGTCAGGTGTATTGGGGGATCACCAGTACTAGTTACAACACAGTGTGCATGGGTCAGGTGTGGATTTGGGGGATCACCAGTACTAGTTCCAACACAGTGTGGCATGGAGTCAGGTGTGAGATATTGGGGGATCACCAGTACTAGTTACAACACAGTGTGGCATGGAGTCAGGTGTGAGATATTGGGGATCACCAGTACTAGTTACAACACAGGGTGGCATGGAGTCAGGTGTGAGATATTGGGGATCACCAGTACTAGTTACAACACAGTGTGGCATGGAGTCAGGTGTGAGATATTGGGGGATCACCAGTACTAGTTACAACACAGTGTGGCATGGAGTCAGGTGTGAGATATTGGGATCACCAGTACTAGTTACAACACAGTGTGATGGAGTCAGGTGTGAGATATTGGGGATCACCAGTACTAGTTACAACACAGTGTGATGGAGTCAGGTGTAAGATATTGGGGATCACCAGTACTAGTTACAACACAGTGTGATGGAGTTAGGTGTAAGATATTGGGGATCACCAGTACTAGTTACAACACAGTGTGGCATGGAGTCAGGTGTGAGATATTGGGGATCACCAGTACTAGTTACAACACAGTGTGGCATGGAGTTAGGTGTAAGATATTGGGGGTCACCAGTACTAGTTACAACACAGTGTGGCATGGAGTCAGGTGTGAGATATTGGGGATCACCAGTACTAGTTACAACACAGTGTGGCATGGAGTCAGGTGTGAGATATTGGGGATCACCAGTACGAGTGACAACACCAGTGTGATGGAGTCAGGTGTGGAATATTGGGGTTCACCAGTACTAGTTACAAAACACAGTGTTATGGAGTTAGGTGTGGAATATTGGGGATCACCAGTACTAGTTACAACACAGTGTGGCATGGAGTCAGGTGTAAGATATTGGGGATCACCAGTACTAGTTACAACACAGGGTGGCATGGAGTCAGGTGTGAGATATTGGGGATCACCAGTACTAGTTACAACACAGTGTGATGGAGTTAGGTGTAAGATATTGGGGATCACCAGTACTAGTTACAACACAGTGTGGCATGGAGTCAGGTGTGAGATATTGGGGATCACCAGTACTAGTTACAACACAGTGTGGCATGGAGTTAGGTGTAAGATATTGGGGATCACCAGTACTAGTTACAACACAGTGTGGCATGGAGTCAGGTGTGAGATATTGGGGATCACCAGTACTAGTTACAACACAGTGTGATGGAGTCAGGTGTGAGATATTGGGGATCACCAGTACTAGTTACAACACAGTGTGATGGAGTTAGGTGTGAGATATTGGGGGATCACCAGTACTAGTTACAACACAGTGTGGCATGGAGTCAGGTGTAAGATATTGGGGATCACCAGTACTAGTTACAACACAGGGTGGCATGGAGTCAGGTGTGAGATATTGGGGATCACCAGTACTAGTTACAACAAGGGTGGCATGGAGTCAGGTGTGAGAATAGGGATCACCAGTACAGTTTAGTTACAACACAGTGTGATGGAGTCAGGGGTGGATATTGGGGATCCACCCTGTAATAGTACAAAACAGTGTGATGGAGTCAGGTGTAAGATATTGTGGATCCCGTAATAGTTACAACAGTGTGTGGATGTTAGGTGTAAGGATATTGGGGATCACCAGTTACTAGGTTACAAACACAGGTGGCATGGAGTCAGGTGTGATATATTGGGGATCACCAGTACTAGTTACAACACAGTGGCTGGAGTTAGGTGTTAGATATGGGATCAACAGTACTAGTGTTACAAACAGTGGGATGGAGGCAGGTGTGAGAGATGGGGATCACCAGTACTAGTTACAACACAGTGTGGCATGGAGTCAGGTGTGAGATATTGGGGATCACCAGTACTAGTTACAACACAGGTGGCATGGAGTCAGGTGTGAGATATTGGGGATCACCAGTACTAGTTACAACACAGTGTGGCATGGAGTTAGGTGTGAGATATTGGGGATCACCAGTACTAGTTACAACACAGTGTGGCATGGAGTAGGTGTAAGATATTGGGGATCACCAGTACTAGTTACAACACAGTGTGGCATGGAGTCAGGTGTGAGATATTGGGGATCACCAGTACTAGTTACAACACAGTGTGGCATGGAGTCAGGTGTGAGATATTGGGGATCACCAGTACTAGTTACAACACAGGGTGGCATGGAGTCAGGTGTGAGATATTGGGGATCACCAGTACTAGTTACAACACAGTGTGGCATGGAGTCAGGTGTGAGATATTGGGGATCACCATACTAGTCATAACACAGTGTGGCATGGAGTCAGGTGTGAGATATTGGGGATCACCAGTACTAGTTACAACACAGTGTGATGGAGTTAGGTGTGAGATATTGGGGGATCACCAGTACTAGTTACAACACAGTGTGATGGAGTCAGGTGTGAGATATTGGGGATCACCAGTACTAGTTACAACACAGTGTGATGGAGTCAGGTGTGAGATATTGGGGATCACCAGTACTAGTTGCAACACAGTGTGGCATGGAGTCAGGTGTGAGATATTGGGGATCACCAGTACTAGTTACAACACAGGGTGGCATGGAGTCAGGTGTGAGATATTGGGGATCACCAGTACTAGTCACAACACAGTGTGGCATGGAGTCAGGTGTGAGATATTGGGGGAGATATTGGGGATCACCAGTACTAGTTACAACACAGTGTGGCATGGAGTCAGGTGTGAGATATTGGGGATCACCAAGTCACAACACAGTGTGGCATAGAGTCAGGTGTGAGATATTGGGGATCACCAGTACTAGTCACAACACAGTGTGGCATGGAGTCAGGTGTGAGATATTGGGGATCACCAGTACTAGTTACAACACAGTGTGGCATGGAGTCAGGTGTGAGATATTGGGGATCACCAGTACTAGTTACAACACAGTGTGATGGAGTTAGGTGTGAGATATTGGGGGATCACCAGTACTAGTTACAACACAGTGTGGCATGGAGTCAGGTGTGAGATATTGGGGATCACCAGTACTAGTTACAACACAGTGTGGCATGGAGTCAGGTGTAAGATATTGGGATCACCAGTACTAGTCATAACACAGTGTGGCATTGGAGTCCTTTTACTTTCTCCAGTGACTTTGAATCCATAACCTTTTCTTGAGTTATTTTATGAATCCCGCGCACACGTCTTTGCTTATTGAATGGCCAGCGCGGATGCTTTTATGATGGCTTATTATTCAGCCAGGTTAATAAAAGTTACTCAATTTTTACACTACAATCACCCCTACAACAATACTATATGAAACCCTGTTGATGGTAAAAAGAAATTCTCGGTCTGTCATTTAATTACCGTGTTTATCAGTTTTTGCAGAAAATTATCATGATTTATTTCCTATATAACTATATAAACATAATTATTTCCTATATAACTATATAAACATTGCAGTCAGGCTGTTATGCAAGGAAAGACCTAACTATAAAGCCATCTGAGTAATAGTAGCACTTATTGTAAAATGTTTACTTAGTTGATTTTGGTTTCCAAACAACTGATTTTGAGCATCAAATCATAGCTATACATTAATTTAACAGTTGTTGTATTTGATATATGGCTGCATGTGATCTGTCTCTGACATATGGTAGTATGTTATCTATTTTATTATGACTTGTGATATTTTTTTCAAACCACAGGATCAATTGTGAGGAAGCCAAGAATTGAAAAAATGCACTTTTCAGGAGATTCAATGTCAAGTGTTGCATGTCTTATTTCAAAATTAATTTCCATATTACTGTGAAGTGAAATGAAATGGTACAGCTAATGGTGGCTGTAGTGAATAGTTTAGAAAAAAAGCTAACGATTATTGATGCCCAGAAATGAGTTTATACATAACCGCACGCATGCGTTTAAAGGACACACATACCATTCATAAAAATAAGTATTAAAATGTTTAAAGGTTTTGGATATCTTTTAATGATATACACACTTTATGTCCAAAACTGTTCTGTTTCTAAATATTATCTGTAGCTAGCAGCTGAAAAGCCGTGCAACCACTATTTCCAGTACGTACAGGTGTGGATAGACTTCTTCAAACTTGCTTTTTGGTCCTATAGTTGCTGGTATAAATTATTCCAATTTTCACTTGTTTTTATACAAAATAAAATGTAAAAAAATCCAAAAATGTTTGAACAACTTGTAGACTTGCAACTGCAAATCTTGTAAAGTCAGGGTGACTTTAATAAAAAAAAAATATATACACTAGTAGGAGCTAGCTAGTAAGATTGCTATATGCAGTACTTGCTATATGGTTGCAGGGTCATCATGGAAAGGAATAGTTTTTATTATGAAGAACATTGTAATTGTTCTACGTGGTATAGCTATTCAGTGTAGACAAAGCTGTGTACTATGGGGTATATCAGGAAAACCAAGCATTTTGGGCCTGAGTCAAATCAGCATTGTCATTTCCATGAAATTTGGGGGCAAAGTGTGTATCTATAAGAGTCATATTAAAACCATTGGGATGCTAGTTGATAATAGTGACAAAATAAACAAATAGAAATAGTGACAGATAAACAAATAGATATAGTGACAGATAAACAAATAGATATAGTGACAGATGAACAGATAGATATAGTGACAGATAAACAAATAGATATAGTGACAGATAAACAAATAGATATAGTGACAGATAAACAAATAGATACAGTGACAGATAAACAAATAGATATAGTGACAGATAAAAAAATAGATATAGTGACAAATATTACAACTTACAAATCACAGTAATGGCTTGACAATAAGATATTTAAATGTTTACTGTTCAGTTATTTCTCATGGAAATATTGGTTCTTTTAAATATTTTTCTCATCTCCTATTAGTCCCATTATCTCTTACTTGCCAAGTACGATTGATATTCAGTCATTGCATTAAAGCAAACCTTATGACTACAACCTTTAGTTTTAATCAAATATTTAAAAATTAGAGTTCCCTTCTTAAACCTAGTAGCTAAAGTTAACAGGTATGAATGATTAATGAAAAGTTACACTGTCCAATTTTGATGCCGAATAAGAATTTATTTTGTTTTTAAGCTCAAACTATATAGCTGAATTCAGCTTGAAAGCAGCTTGGTAGATATATATGGGTACTTATGTGAAATTCCAGCTTGCCACTGGATACCTGGGTAATTTATTTACACCAATAATGTACGAATATTTGTATATGTGTATATATAATAATATTATATGTATACATGCATTACATACACATAATACACACATGCATGGTGGCATTTCGTACCATAAAAGGTAAAGGATCATTTATTCTTTTTTGTTCATTTGTAGTAGTTTTTTTTATACTAATGCTTTTTTTTTTTAGCTCAGGACAATAAACCAGGGGAGCAGCTTGAGAAATGCTACTATCAATGTGATTGACAGCTATCAAAATACTTAATTCAGGAGAGTTATATCTAGGGGAACAGCTTGGGTCACGTTACATTATGATTGATAGTTTTGTGTAGTTAATTGCCTTGCATTATGTTTTTATGAATAAAGTAACTTTAATTTTTAATGTAAGAGCTTGAATATACAATTGAAATTGATTGGTTCATCACACTAATGTAGCTCTTCACAATGACACACCTTACCAACAGCACAAATAGCAAGCATTTGTCCCAGTACATTTTACCAACATTTGGAAAAGCAAACTGTATCAACACTCACTTTACCAACTCAGAAAGGCACACTTACGTCGAAATAACAAGAACAAGAATAACTGAACCTCAACAGCTGCCAGCACCAGATCAATGATGTGACGTACATGTGACTGATCTGCATAATAATGTTTGTGGTTGTATCATTGTAGTTTCTTGCGGTGTGACTTGTAGGTGCAAGGTAAGGAAATACTACTTCACAAATTACAAATGTTGGTTAGAATAAAAAAAAATATCCTCTCTGTTATTTTATGTGATTAATGAATATTTTTCATGTGAATAACATCACTATTACACTCTACTATTGTCATATATACTGACTCTATTTATATTCTGACATATTATATTCTACATGTTCAAGTATACTCTATTAAATCTAGTTGTCTACTCCATATTGAAGGCATTAAATGTCACCCAAAGATTCTCTTGATACGTCCAAATATTTTTCGGAATATGCTTCTGGCCAAGTTTGCAGTTCTTCGGAGATCAAATGATACTCTTATCTTAGGTTGAATCGCCAGAAATATTGTAAATCTTTTCCACCGGAGAATCTTCCAAGACTGGCAGAGCCGAGACTGACATCAAACCAGAGTTGTGTGTTGGAATATAATGAGGGAATATTTTTATCTGTCACTTTGGTGTGAACATTCTAATGGTACTGTGGGGGGACGACTCGAGAAGAGGGGCACGAATGCGTAACTCAGCCGAGGAGTCTCTCACCAGGTGTAATGCCGCAACCAGAGTTCTAATGCAGTTAGCTATCTAGCTGACTTCACTAGGATAATGCAACTAGTCATCGAGATAGGGCTGTAAAAGGTAGAACTCAAGAATGAATAAGTGAATTCCAATATTATATACCCGAACCAGCGGCATCCCAAAATGCCATATACTTCAGGTGGTGCCATGAGTCTACTTAAAACAATAAACAAAATGATGCCAACATGGATACAAAATATAATGACCAATGTTAATTGTTCAGACTTCTTGTTCATCTCCATGCTTAGGACTCCACATTCCTTATTGTCGGGGCTGGTACCACAGGTACAAACCCCAGATGCATGCTGCCTGCATTTAGTGCTTTCAACCAACTTATTCTAGAGTGAAAGCTCATGAGTGTGTTTTTCACATTTCTTTACCACTAAATTAAATCCAAGAACTGGTAAAGTACCTTCAGAAGAACTGCCAAAGCACCATTGGAAGAACTGGTAAAGTACTTTCAGAAGAACTGGTAAAGTACCTTCAGAAGAACTGGTAAAGTACCTTCAGAGAGAGTTGGTAAAGTAACTTCAAAGAACTGCTAAAGTACCTTCGAATAAACTGGTAAAGTATCTTCAGAAGAACTGAACTGGTAAAATATCTTCGGAAAACTGGTAAAGTGCTTTTGGAAGAACTGGTAAAGTACTTAGGAAGAACTGGTAAAGTACCTTTGGAAGAACTGGTAAAGTACTTCGGGAGAACTGGTAAAGTACCTTTGGAAGAACTGGTAAAGTACCTTTGGAAGAACTGGTAAAGTACTTCGGGAGAACTGGTGAAGTACCTAAGATTAACTTTTTTTTATGCCATTTTGTTTGTCACAGTTTTCCTTTGCACTATTATGTAGTGAAGTAATAATATGATGTGTGTTTCCATATATTGTCAAAATATTATTATGGGATGATTTGTTCATTAATAATTATGTTCATACTAAAAACAAAAAAAAATACTACAAAACTAGCTAATCTACATTTAATCTAATAATAGAAATTGTGCATAACCACACAATAACTGATAACCTAAAAAAAATTAATTCTGAGTTTCTACAGTTACATTAACAAATCTTTTCCAAGTCTCATCCAAAAATTCTTTTTATTCGTCTCACCATTTTCCTGAACAAGCTTTTTGCCAGGCTTGCAATTCTGCGAAGGTTAAATGATATTCTGAGCTTCAAATTGAATCGACCAAAGAACTGTAAATCTATTCCACCAGCAAATTTTCCGAGGCTGGCAGAGCCGAGACTGACGTCAAACCAGAGACGCCGGATGTTGATGATTCCTCCAAGGCCATGTCTTCTGATATGATTAAATACTTTCAGACCAGCTTTGAATACATTCTTAATACGACTTAGAGCCTTTCTGGCATTCTTTAGTTTATTAGCAATTCTCCTGAAAGCTTTCTTAGCTCGGTTGTAAGCTCCTTTAGCCCAGTTATATAGTCTCTTTGCCTTTCTCTTAACCCAGTTGATTCCTTTGCGAACAAATCTCGCTCCCTTGCGAATAGTCCTTCTAACGAATCTACCACCTCTTCTTAAGGTCCTTCTAACAAATCTACCACCTCTTCGCACAGTCCTTCGAACAAATCTACCACCTCTTCGCACAGTCCTTCTTACAAATCTACCACCTCTTCGCACAGTCCTTCTAACAATTCTACCACCTCTTCGCACAGTCCTTCGAACAAATCGTCCTACTCTACGTCCCCATCCTAAAATAATAGCAAAAATTACCACAAAGTGAAAATACAATTTAATATGTACTTTACAAATTAGAAATATGGTAAGATGGGTAGTGAATTTTTTTTCCTTCAGATTAGACAATACAGACACTATAGTAGTAGTATTAAAGGCCTTCTATACTTTCATGATTGAAGCAGTTTTAAAGTACTGTTCAGAGTACAAAATGGAAAAGTAGCTATAAAAAGTCATTAAAAAGTCTTGAACTAGTTAGACGAATGCTTAGTTACCAGCAAAGTTAAATACTTGTACGTATGTAATTTCAGTAATCTTTCAATGTGCTGATGCTAGGCATGGTATTCAATACTGTAAGCCAAAGTACCAATCAAAGTATTAATTAGAGCATTCTCACTATAAATAAAATACATCTTATAAACATTTCCTGTACCTTACACAGAAAACTACACGATCACATTTAAAGAATAATTCATTTGTCAATTTTTCATTACCTTGAATAGCAGCCTTTTTACATGATCTGCCAGAACAATATTCCATAACTTGCACTCCAAATATTCTACGTGCTAATCTTTTCACTTTTCTCCAAGCTCTGCTCACTGCTTGCCTTGCCCTCCTCCATAGTCCCAAAAACTTTTTCACTAGCCGACGTGCTCCATCAAATGCTCGTTTGGCCACGTTAGCTATATTACGGAAAAGGTTTTTAACAAATCGCTTTATACCGTTGAATAAGTCAAGCTTGAATTCTCCTCGTACTCGGAAATGTGCTCGTCTTATGCTACCGTATCGTGCAGTGATGTGCAAACTGGCTTGAAATAAGTGGAGAATTTTTCCTCTAATGAAGAACTCATATTGAGTATTGGTAATCTTCAGTCTAGTTTCCAAAGAGATTCCAAGAACTTGGAGGTAACCTGCAGCTTCAATGTGAACGATGAATCTTGGTAGCACCTGCACTTTAGCCCTCAGGTAAGGGCCTCTTCTTCGATTACGTGGTGACGCGTACATAGCCAGAATTCTTCCTACTCTGATAGGAGGTAAGCCTACCTTTATGTCTATACCCTTTGGCAAGCCAATTGTAATGTCTGCATGACCCTGGAGGCCAAGGATGTTGAGAGTTCCTTTCATTCTGTACCCAACTGGAATACTGACGTGAACTTGTGGAAGTTCTTTGCCAGTAAGAGAGAAAGAGTTTAGATATCCATTAGGAAAACCGCTCTGAGCAAGTGGTCTAGGAAGCCTCCACCGAATTTTGAAAGCTTTCAGTAAAGAGCCTATAGTTATTCTGCTAAACCTGACATAGTAGTAGTTCTCAAAAGGATTGATTATACTCAGCCCAATATAACCTTTAGCTATAATCTGGTGGCCGGTTGATTTGTAGCCTAGGCGAATTTCACCTCCAAAGGCAAGACCAGTAATTCCAGTAGGAGGGGCAAAGTCAATTGAGCCAAGTAAATTACAGACGGCCAGCCAAGGAGCACCAAAGGCTCTGTTCCAGCAATTAGTTACAGAAAGCTCAAGTGACAGACCTTTAGTACCCACTGATATTCTGGCAGCAAAGATAAGCGGCGGCTTTCTTAAATGCACTTCTCCTACTAGACCTATTCGTGGTGATGCTCCACCAACAATTTCAATTCCAGCTCTTCCTAGTACAATGCCTCTACCAAGGCGCAAGTTATTGATTGAAGCAGAAATGGGAAAGTATGGTAGCTTTTAGAGAGAGGACTGCAGTGTGTCCAATCAGTCTACCAGCAAACGTACAGAATTTGTCTCCCCTGCAATTTCTTGGAAATCTCATAGATGCTATCAGAGACACACCTCTAGTGATAGACAACGAGGCCAATTTCCCAGTTGTAAAGCGCAGCTTTTTAGAAGATACTGGTGAGATCATTACGGTAGAAGTGACTCTTTGATTAAGGATGGGAAACTTTCCAAAATTAAACTTGGTAATTCTCTTCAGCACTTCAGCAAAGCTAAATGTGCCAAGTTCAAATCCAAGGATCACCTTTGTTCCTGATCCTAGTTTTACAATAAGTGAATCAAGATTGGTGACTCTGAAACCTTGAACAATAGGAGTTCCTCCTAGTTCAAATTGCAAAGGTTTTGATCCGAACACATAGGTTATTCTGGGCTTGTTAATTCTAAAATTCAAGAAAGGTATTCTGCTTAAAAATCTGCTTATTACTTTGGGAAGAACGGCAGCACTAAGTCTCCTGAATAGTTCATTGATGCTCAATTTGTCACCTATTGCTGTAAGCACATATTTTCCACGTTGGTTTTTGCTTAGAGTAGTTTTAAAATTGGCAGCTGCTAGATGTATTATTCCACTAACGATAGCAGACACCTTAGGTTTTGTTTTTGCAATAGTTATGGAAATTCTTACATTTGATAATGCTAGAATATTTTTGAAGAAGGTGATTCGACTAGGATATGCCACATTGACTTGCACGGTCTTTTTATTAATTGTAATATCCTCAATATTGAATTTGAAGATGTTTCTAATCTGTGATGGCAGTGAAAGTTGACGTCTACCACCACCAGATACTAAATAATTTAGAATTCTGTCAAGACGAAGATTTTTTCGTGGAGTTGTTAAAATGAGAACTCTGTTTTGGTAAGTTATCTTTATTGGGTCGCTATGGAAGGGAACCGTGATATAAGCAGTAAGGCCTTTGTTAATGCGACCATTCATTCTTTGAAGCAAAGGACTGCTTTGAAAGGCCTTTCGATTTAAATTAATGATGGTACCTGTACTGTATGCCAGACCGAGATCTCTCACGCTTAGTGTACCAAAAAATGGTACTCTGGATATATCTAAGTTGATCACTCTCTTGATTATGGTACTTAGTCTTAATCGCTTCACATCTATTGCTATTCCTCTGGCTGATGGCGTGTTTTTTCTCTGCTTCTGATATATGGCATAAAACTTGTTCTGTCCTCTGTCACTAGTAAGTGCCAGAGTGGTAAAGCCATTTCTGTTGATGTAGCCTACAAATTTGATCGCTATGTTTACTGTGGGATTAATAGGTAGGGAAAGGCTAGTGATGCTTTTTATAAAACTTTTGACACTAGTTCCTCTCCTTGGTGTGGCGGTGACTCTAGTATCCCCACTAACACGGCTGTATATCAGATTTACGGCGATCTTGAGATTTCCAATTTGCCAGATTCCATTCATGTTAATCTTAAGGGTGTTAGCAGGATTAGATAAAATCACTTGTAAACTTAGTCTCAAGCCACTGAGAGACATAAAGTGAGGGATGATGGTCTGTTTCCCAGTAGGAGCTGTATCAATAGTGAGGGCATAGCTGGAGCAGTCGAATTTCACGTATTGAAGTTTAATGTTGAGCCCTCTAATGGGAATGATTTCTCTGAGGTATATGTACTGTCCTGGACGTGGCCTCAGTTCTAGGACGTTTCCTAACAGGAATATAAAACATATCTGCAAATATGCATGATGAACACTACACTACTGCTGCTACTACTACTACTTAAAAAAACAACAACTACTACTACTATTACTACTAACTACTATTACTACTAACTATTACTATTACTACTAACTACTACTGCGATTACTACTACTGCTATTAGTACTAACTACTGCTACTATTACTACTAACTACTATTACTACTTACTACTAACTACTATTACTACTAACTACTACTATTACTACTGACTACTACTATTATTATAGCTGCTATTACTACTAACTACTGCTACTATTACTACTAACTACTACTATTATTATTAATACAACTGCTAACTACAACTACTATTACTATTACTATAATATTCAATAGTGCTTACTTATAAATTCTATTTGGCTCCAAATAATTCAGGTATTGTATTAAAGTTAAAAATAGCCTTCAAGAGTAGATTAATGTAATTTAAGTTATCTTTAATTCATTTTTGATGCTAGCCTTTTTTATTAATTTTTTGTGTGTTGGATTAGATTTATAAAGTGCATTTTGTTTAAAACTAATCCAATACTTTTATTAAATAAATCAAACCTTGCTGACGAAAGTTTCCTCTGTTAATTCTGGCCATTTTTTTCCCGAGAATGTTACAGAATCCTTTTCTTATTCTTGCCTTCAATCGGTCAATACCACCCTGGATACAAAAGAGAAAGGATACCAGTGCTATTAAAAATATCATGTCAAATATAACATCGTCATTGTCTGGGTCTAATAAACAAAATTTATGACACTCTTGGGAAATCTATTGACTTACATTAAGAGCATTTTTGATAGTATCAATGGCGGACTGAGTTTCTGCCAATGAGAAATCATCTACTGCTTGGAAATTTGCCTGTCCCTGAAATTTCTGTTCCTCTATAAGAATATCTCGAAGAGCATCTTTCACTGAGGGATCATTGCTAGCCGTTTCAATTGCAGCTGCTGCACAAAAGAAAATACAAGAGACTACCGCAACAAGAACACGATAGCCAGCCATCATTGACAGCCCAGTCTTGTCTCAACTTTGACGTTAAAGTTTTGGTATTTATCCTGTTGCATTGCTTGTTCTAACAGCATCTTTGTTAACTTGTTCACATTTAAAAAAGCAACACATGTATTTCCGTGTGCTCGATTTGGACTGAACAATCATAGTAAAGAGGAAGTTCTAACTACATATTAGTATTGGTCTCACTTTCGATGCTCATAACAGCACGGTGAAGGGAGAGGGGGGTGGGGAGAGGAGGAAAGAGGACAAGAGTTAAACAACACTGCCGAAGCTGCATGCTAGAGACAGTTAATTTGCACAATGTATCCATAGGCTAAGCAACATCCTTGTTTTTTTTTTTGTTTTTTTGTTTTTTGGCTATAGGGTAACTCTGTGGTGACACATACGATAACACATGAGCACAGATGGTATTAATGTGATATGCAAGGTATGCTACATGGCCACCTGGAATTCACACAAGAATTAGAAAATAGGCTAATTTTGCTGAATATGCTTAAGTTCAAGTATACATTATCTTGATGACAAAGAAATTGTGGTGGCTTTTTCACATTGACAAGCTGGTAAATTACTAGGTGTTTTAATGCACTATTGTTGTATAATATTTTCAGCATTTTGGCCTACAAAACGTGTTCTAATAAATAAGAAATTTATACAAAATTGTGTATAAAGAGATGGAAGCTATTCTTTTGCCAAGTTCTGTTCTATTAGCTGATTTCATTATTATCTAAATTTTTTAAAAATTTGTCCGCTGTAGCTATACCAAATTAAAAGCATACTATCATATTTTGATTAGAATGTCTAAAACAATTCCATGTCTAAAAATTTCCGCTTAAGATGCAGAACTTTTCAAGGAGTCCTTGTACTTTCTCCAGTGACTTTGAATCCATAACCTTTTCTTGAGTTATTTTATGAATCCCGCGCACACGTCTTTGCTTATTGAATGGCCAGCGCGGATGCTTTTATGATGGCTTATTATTCAGCCAGGTTAATAAAAGTAACTCAATTTTTACGCTCAAAATTATTCCCCCCTACACACACACACACAAACACACCCCACCCTAAAACAATACTATATAAAACCCTGTTGATGGTAAAAGAAATTCGTCATTTAATTACCGTGTTTATCAGTTTTTGCAGAAAATTATTACGATTGATTTCCTATATAACTATATAAACATTGCAGTCAGGCTGTTATGCAAGGAAAGACCTAACTAAAGCCGTCTGAGTAATAGCAGCACTTATTGTAAAAATGTTTACTTAGTTGATTTTGGTTTCCAAACAACTGATTTTGAGCATCAAATCAATAGATGTTAATTTAACAGTTGTTGTTGTATTTGATATATTATGGCTGCATGTGATCTGTCTCTGACATAATGGCAGTGTTATTATTATGACTTGTGATATATTTTTTCAAACCACAGGATCAATTGTGAGGAAGCCAAGAATTGGAAAAATACACTTTTCAGGAGATTCAATGTCAAGTGTTGCATTTCTTATTTCAATATTAATTCCAATTATAATTGTATTACTGTGAAGTGAAATGAAATGGTACAGCTAATAGTGGCAGTAGTGAATAGTTTAGAAATAAAGCTACTAATATTGTTGCCCAGAAATGAGTTTATACATAACCACACGCATGTGTTTAAAGGACACACATAGCTACATTCATAAAAAAATAAGTATTAAAATGTTTAAAGGTTTTGGATATCTTTTAATGATATACACACTTTATGTCCAAGACTGTTCTGTTTATAAATATGATCTGTAGCTAGCTGCAACCACTATTTCCAGTACGTACAGGTGTGGATAGACTTCTTCAAACTTGCTTTTTTGTTCTATTGCTGGTATAAATTATTCGTTTTTATATAAAATAAAATGTAAAAAAATCCAAAAATGTTTGAACAACTTGTAGACTTGCAACTGCAAATCTTGTAAAGTCAGGGTGACTTTAATAAAAAAAATACACTAGTAGGAGCTAGCTTAGTTGGCGAGTGAGCGTAGTGAGCGAGACACTTACAGGGGTAACGCAATTGAAAATCGGGGACGTTTTTTTATTCAGCGAGCGAGCGAAGCGAGCGAAGCTGACTCTCAGTCATGTTCAATTGAGATTTCAGATATATATATACTAGTGGTGTGCTTGAGCACAAATGGCGAGCGAGCCTTAAACTACACTGTTGTTAAATGATTGATTTTAACAACTAACACTCAAGCTACTAAAACTAGTGATGTGCTTGAGCACAAATGGCGAGCGAGCCTAAAGACTATACTATTTTTATATGAATGATTTTGACTTCTAACTGAAGCTACTGAAAATAAGGTCCAGTTTTTAAATTTCGCATACACGGTAAAGGGATTTCAGTGCCATAGTAACAACTCTCTGCAACTGCTTCAATTGAAGGAAAAAAACAACAACATAACCATACACGTTAATTTAACGTTTTCTTTGTGATATTCTTTAGCTAAGTAGTGGTTGTAAGACACAATGTTTTGACACAACTGGACATGCACCTGCACAGACTTACCTTAGCGGTAGTCTAGTGGACAATGTATTTACAAGTCAATACTGTGGCGCACGGCTTATAACCATGACAAAGAGCGCATTGACTTACCACCGCCACTAACTCGAATAGAAACGGAAGTTCCTTAAGTTTTCAAGTTTTAACTGCACCCACAAAAGAATTAAACAATTCAATTTCTAGGGTGATACGGGTACTGATCGATATACCAGAGGATTCTGTTTAGTGCAATTTGGGACGGGGTCGACCACATAACTAACACAAAAACGTGAGGGTCAAAGTACAAAATGTCATACGTACGTCCAAACATATATACAAATAAACTAGTGGTGTGCTTGAGCACAAATGGCGAGCGAGCCTGATAGTTAGGTAACATAAAATGTTACTATGTTTTAGCTTACTTCATGCAAACACTATAATAGCAGTTATGTCATTTGATTTCAGCAAATAAATACAAAATCACTCTCTTACCTGATTAATGGTAATTTTTTAAGTATCAAACATCAACCATTCTGATAATCTAAATCACCAGTAACTCTTGAACAAGCTCTCAGCTACGATAAAAAATAAACCAGTGTTATTATTTGTAATTTTAGCCAACAAATATGGAATTACTACTTACATCATTCTTGAGTATTGATAACTTCTGTAGTATCAAATTTAAGTTACTTGGACCATCTGAATTGCCTTGAATTCTTGACAACAAGCTCTCACCTACAAAAACAAAAGACAATCAATTTTAGCACACAAATACAAAATTACTTTCTTACCTCATTTTCTTCAGCAGTGGTAACGTTTGTAGTACCAAATTGGAGCCAATCTGACTATTTGAATTTACCAGTCACTGTTGACAAGCTCTTAGCTACAAAAAAGAAAGGCCAGAGTTAATTTTGCATATTTAGCTAACAAAATATAGAATTATGTACTTATCTCAGCTTCCCTTGAGAAGTAGCTTCCTTAGCATTAATACTACGGCATTCTGGCTACCAACGGCTCTTGACAACCTACAACCGGCACTCCGTATCCCCCCATAAAATGGCGAAGTTTTGAAATTAAGTCTGGAAAAGGGTCTTCAATGCCATAGTAACCTGTCGAATCAACTTTTTGTGTCTTGAAAAGCAAGCGTTTTAGCAGGAATTTTCTCATACTTTGGAGCTTAAGTATAAAGTAAGGTTTGCTTAATGCTGTAGTTTCAGAATAAACTGGAGTCAAGCCTAAATAACCGTGTTATTAGGAGAAAAAAGTTCCCCGCGCGCGCGTTTAAAGAGCATACGTACCATCCATACATACATACATATGTAACATATACCCAATTTTGCATTATCCACCTCTAATACTGACTCGCTCGCTTTGCTCGCTCGCCAATAATAAATAAATAAACATCCCCGATTTTCGATTGTGTTAAGTGTCTTGCTCGCTACGCTCGCTCGCCAATAAAGTCGAGTTTTTAAAATTAAGTATATGCGGTAAAGGGGTTTCAATGCCATAGTAACCGCTCCCCGCGAGCGAGACACTACAGGGGTAACACAATTGAAAATCGGGGATGTTTGTTTGGACGTACGTATTTTTCCTTACAAGCAGTTGCAGAGAGTTGTTACTATGGCACTGAAATCCCTTTACTCTGTATGCTAAATTTAAAAACTGGACCTTATTTTCAGTAACTTCAGTGTTAGAAGTCAAAATCATTCATATAAAAATAGTATAGTCTTTAGGCTCGCTCGCCATTTGTGCTCAAGCACATCACTAGTTCAGATATATGTTTGGACGTATGTATGTCATTTTGTACTTTGACCCTCCGTATTTTTGTGTTCGCTCGGCGTTCAACCCCGTCCCAAACTTCACTAAACAGAATCCTCTGGTTTAGCGACCATTACCCGTATCACCTTAGAAATTGAATTGTTTACCGCTTTGAATTGTTTTGGGGTGCAGTTAAAACGCAAAAACTTATGGGAGCTCCATTTCTATTCGAGTTAGTGGCGGTGGTAAGTTAATACGCTATTTGTCACAGTTATATAAGCCCTACTCAACAGCATTTACTTGAAAATTCATTGTCTACTAGACGAACTGCGAAGGTAAGTCTTGCATAGGTATGTTCAGTTGTGTGAAAGTATTGTGCGTTACAACTACAATTAAGAATATCACAAAGAAAATTTTAAATAAAGTGACTTGATTTTGTTGCTTCTTTTTCAATTCAAACAGTTGGGGGAGCAGTTACTATGGAATTGAAACCCTACTGCATAAACTTAATTTAAAAACTCAACTTTATTTTAGTAGCTTGAGTGTTAGTTGTTAAAATCAATCATTTAACAATAGTGTAGTTTAAGGCTCGCTCGCCATTTGTGCTCAAGCACACCACTTGTATGTATACTAGTGGTGTGCTTGAGCACAAATGGCGAGCGAGCCTAAAGACTATACTATTTTTATATGAATGATTTTGACTACTAACACTGAACATACACGGTAAAGGGATTTCAGTGCCATAGTAACAACTCTCTGCAACTGCTTGAATTGAAGGAAAACAACAACAACAAAACCATACGTTATTTAAAAGTTTTCTTTGTGATATTCTTTAACTAAGTAGTGGTTGTAACACACAATGCTTTGACACAACTGGACATGCACCTACACAGACTTACCTTCGCAGTAGTCTAGTGGACAATGTATTTTCAAGTAAATACTGTGGCGCACGGCTTATAACCATGACAAAGAGCGCATTGACTTACCACCGCCACTAACTCGAATAGAAATGGAAGTCCCTTAAGTTTTCAAGTTGTAACTGCACCCGTCAAAACGGTAAACAATTCAATTTCTAGGGTGATACGGGTACTGATCGATAAACCAGAGGATTCTGTTTAGTGCAATTTGGGACGGGGTCGACCACATAACTAACACGTAAACGCGAGGGTCAAAGTACAAAATGACATACATACGTCCATATTTATATAGAATTAAACTAGTGATGTGCTTGAGCAGAAATGGCGAGCGAGCCTAAAGACTATACCATTTTTATGTGAATGATTTTGACTTCTAACATTGAAGCTACTGAAAATAAGGTCCAGTTTTTAAATTACGCATACACTGTAAAGGGATTTCAGTACCATAGTAACAACTCCCTGCAACTGTTTGAATTGAAGGAAAACAACAACAACAAAACAATACACGCTATTTAAACGTTTTCTTTGTGATATTCTTTAGCTAAATAGTGGCTGTAAAGCACAATGCTTTGACACAACTGGACATACACCTACACAAGATTTACCTTCAAGTAAATACTGTTGCATACGGCTTATTACCATGCGAAAGAGCGTATTGACTTACCACCGCCACTAACTCGAATAGAAATGGAAGTCCCGTAAGTTTTCACGTTTTAACTGCACCCGTAAAAGAATTCAAAACGGTAAACAATTCAATTTCTAGGGGAATACGGGTACTGATCGATAAACAAAGGATTCTGTTTAGTGAAGTTTGGGACGGGTCGACCACCGAACTAACACAAAAACGCGAGGGTGAAAGTACAAAAATGCCTTACGTACGTCCAAACATACATTGGTGTGCTTGAGCACAAATGGCGAGCGAGCCTGATAGTTAGGTAACATAAAATGTTACTATTTTTAGCTTACTTCATGCAAACACTATAATAGCAAGTTATGACCTTTTATTTCAGCAAACAAATACAAAATCACTCTCTTACCTGATTAATGGTAACTTTTGTAATATCAAACATCAACCATTCTGATAATCTCAATCACCAGTAACTCTTGAACAAGCTCTCAGCTACGGTAAAAAATAAACCAGTGTTACTATTTGTAATTTTAGCCAACAAATATGGAAGTACTACTACCTCATTCTTGAGTATTAATAACTTCTGTAGTATCAAATTGAAGTTACTTTGACCATCTGAATTACCTTAAATTCTTGACAACATGCTCTCAGCTACAAAAACAAAAGACAATCAATTTTAGCACACAAATACAAGAACTACTTTCTTACCTCATTTTCTTGAGCAGTGGTAACTTTTGTAGTACCAAATTGGAGTCATTCTGACTATTTGAATTTACCAGTCACTGTTGACAACAAGCTCCTAGCTACAAAAAAGAAATGCCAGAGTTATTTTTGCATATTTAGCTAACGAATATTATATGGAATTATGTACTTACCTCAGCTTCCCTCGAGTAGTAGTAGGTTCCTTAGCATTAATACTGCGGCATTCTGACTACCAATGACTCTTGCAGACAACCAACAAGCGGCACTCCATATCCCCCCTATAACGGCGAAGCTTTGAATTTAAATCTGGAAAAGGGTTTTCAATGCCATAGACTGGTTGCAGCAACTTTTTGTTTCTTGAAAAGCAAGCGTTTTCACAGGAATGTTCTCACACTTCTGAGCTTAAGTATAAAGTAAGGCTTGTTTAATGCTGTACTTTCAGAATAAACTGGGGTCAAGCCTAAAAAGATGTGTTTTTTTGGAGAAAAAAGTTGCCCGCACGCGCATTTTAGGGGCATACGTACCATCCTTACACACATATATACATACTAGTGGTGTGTTTGAGCACAAATGGCGAGCGAGCCTGATAGTTAGGTAACATACACAGCGCCAAAAAGCGAAGTTTACAAATTGCAAACTAGCTCGTTAACTACTAGTTCCCGCGTAGTTACCGAGCGGTTAACAAATTTTGGAACTCCGTCGTTGACGCCTGGAACGGACACTAGTTAACAAGCTAGTTAACAAACCTCGCAAACTTCTCTGAAAACTCGCTGTTAACCACGCGGACAAGTCTGTAATGTTTTGGTAACCTGCATGACAAGTCTGCAACTTTTTGGCAACTACTTTGACAAGGCTGCAACTTTTTGGCAAACTACTTTGACAAGGCTGCAACTTTTTGGCAACTTCTTTTTGACAAGTCTGTAACTTTTTGGCAACTTCTTTGACAAGGCTGCAACTTTTTGGCAACCAATTTGACAAGGCTGCAAACTTCTTGGCAATTGATTTAATTTCTTAGAAACATCATGTTAACCACTTTGACAACCATATAAAAAATATCAGGAAAAATCAATATGGTCATATAATTTAAATACATAGTAATATTATTAATTGTTAATGAATGATCTATAATTATGACAACCATATAAAACTATTAGAAAAAATCAATATGGTCATTAATATAATTTAAATACATAGTAATATTGTTAATGAATGATCTATAATTAAACTTTTTAATCGTTCTTTTCAAAAGAGAATTCAGTCACTCCATCTACATACACGAACAACATCATTGATAAATAGACAAAATATATAATAGGCTACATTAAAACTGTGTCTTACCACTTCCATCTTCACTTTCATTATTTTGTCCTGGAAAAAAAAAACAACATAGTTAATGATTCAGTGATAGCTAAAATATAGTTCAAATAAGTGAAAATACTATACTTGGCCAAACCATTTTATTATAGCTAATAAAGTTATCTTAAAACTGTTACTTAGCAAATACATTGATGAGTTTATAGCTTTCTTTAATACAGACATTATATGGGAGTGCATTAAAATTAAATTTAACTGACATTTGGACTTTTGCCGAAGTCCCTCAGGGGTCAACTCTCTTTGGTGGTGTAATATACACAATATAAACAGTAAGATTATTGGTGGACCCTGAAAGATTTTTCGTGCAGCATAAACCAGCCATGGCAATTCAACTGTACTTCACCCAATTCAACCATGAATTGATGCCTTCTCAAATCTAACTTAACTCAGTCCATGCTTAAGCAAATTGATGGCAAACCATACTTTACCCAATTCATGGCCTCTTGTACTTCACACAATTCATGGTCACTGTACTTTACCCAATTCATTATCACTGTACTTTACCCAATTCATGGTCACTGTATTTTACTCAATTCATGTTCACTGTACTTTACCCAATTCATGGTCCCTGTACTCTACACACTTCATGGTCCCTGTACATTACCCAATTCCAGACCTCTCAACTCTCGAATGCGTGAGTCACACGCATTCCATCATTTAATCACGCTCACACGCATTGAAGTTAAAGTTATAGTCTCTCGCAAATTAAGTAGATTTCAATAATGTGGGCGTGGTTGAACTATTGCGCAACACGAATCGAAAATGACTAGTGCTGGTGAAGAATTTTAACTATTTGAGACCAAAATATAAGGGAATAGAATAATAGGTAAGAGAATAGTAGTAGCTTTTGCTCTATAGGATTCTTAATAATCATTTTTCTATTCTCCTACAAAGAATTAGCTAGCTGTTGAACTCGAACGGTTCTTGTGATTCAGGTTCTCAAGTCAGATCTTTAACAAGCTGTAGAACCTTCTGTGACTGTCAATACTAGCAGTGTTCACTCTAGACCTGCCAGGTATTCCATCATTGGTTGCTTACATGAAATAAAATTAGCCCCATGCTCAACAAATCAATATAATTCTACCATAGCAAACAAAGGTGCATGGGCGTGTATCACCAAGCATGACTGTTTTCCACATCTCACTCATTTGACACTCGTCTCACTCATTTTACACTAAACTGTCACTCTTTTGCAAATATTGAGGTTGAGGTCTCTGCAATTCATTATCACTGTATTTTACCGAATTCATGGTACCTGTACTTTACTGATCACTGTAATTGACCCACTTCATGGTCACAGTACTCTACCCTATTCATGGCCACTCGTACTTTACCCAATTCATGGCCATCAGTACTTTACCCAATTCAAGGTTTCTGTACTTTACCCAATTCATGGTCCCTGTACTTTACCCAATTCAACTGTACTCTACCCAATTCATGGTCCCTGTACTTTACCCAATTCAACTGTACTCTACCCAATTCATTATCACTGTACTTTACCCAATTCATGGTCACTGTACTCTACCCAATTCATGGTCACTGTACTCTACCCAATTCATGGTCACTGTACTCTACCCAATTCATGGTCACTGTACTTTACCCACTTCACGGTCACTGTACTCTACCCAATTCATGGTCACAAATACTTTACCCAATTCATGGTCACTGTACTTTACCCAATTCATGGTCACTGTACTTTACCCAATTCATGGTCACTGTACTTTACTCAATTCATGGTCACTGTACTCTACCCAATTCATGGTCACTATACTTTACCCAATTCATCATCACTGTACTCTACCCAATTCATGGTCACTGTACTTTACTCAATTCATGGTCACTGTACTTTACCCAATTCATTATCACTGTACTCTACCCAATTCATGGTCACTATACTTTCCTCAATTCATGGTCACAGTACTCTACCCAATTCATGGCCACTCGTACTTTACCCAATTCATGGCCACTCGTACTTTACCAAATTCATGGCCACCAGAACTTTACCCAATTCAAGGTTTCTGTACTTTACCCAATTCAACTGTACTCTACCCAATTCATGGTCCCTGTACTTTACCCTTGATTCAACTGTACTCTACCCAATTCATTATCACTGTACTTTACCCAATTCATGGTCACTGTACTCTACCCAATTCATGATCCTTGTACTTTATCCAATTCATTATCACTGTACTCTACCCAATTCATGGTCACTGTACTTTCCTCAATTCATGGTCACTGTACTTTACCCAATTCATGGTCACTGTACTTTACCCAATTCAACTGTACTCTACCCAATTCATTATCACTGTACTTTACCCAATTCATGGTCACTGTACTTTACCCACTTCACGGTCACTGTACTCTACCCAATTCATGGTCACTGTACTTTCCTCAATTCATGGTCACTGTACTCTACCCAATTCATGGTCGCTATACTTTACCCAATTCATGGTCACTGTACTCTACCCAATTCCTGGTCACCGTACTTTACCCAATTCATGGTCACTGTACTTTACTCAATTCATGGTCACTGTACTTTCCTCAATTCATGGTCACTATACTTTCCTCAATTCATGGTCACTGTACTCTATCCAATTCATGGTCACTATACTTTCCTCAATTCATGGTCACTGTACTTTACCCAATTCATTATCACTGTACTTTACCCAATTCATTATCACTGTACTTTACCCAATTCATGGTCACTGTACTCTACCCAATTCATGGTCACTGTACTTTACCCAATTCATGGTCACTGTACTTTATCCAATTCATGGTCACTGTACTTTACTCAATTCATGGTCACTGTACTTTACCCAATTCATTATCACTGTACTCTACCCAATTCATGGTCACTGTAGTTCACCCAATTCATGGTCACTGTACTTTACCCAATTCATTATCACTGTACTCTACCTTATTCATGGTCACTGTACTTTACCCAATTCATTATCACTGTACTCTACCTTATTCATGGTCACCGTACTTTACCAAATTCATGGTCACTGTACTTTACCCAATTCATTATCACTGTACTCTACCCAATTCATTATCACTGTACTCTACCCAATTCATGGTCACTGTACTCTACCCAATTCATGGTCACTGTACTCTACCCAATTCATGGTCACTGTACTCTACCCAATTCATGGTCACTGTACTCTACCCAATTCATGGTCCCTGTACTTTACCCAATTCATGGTCACTGTACTTTACTCAATTCATGGTCACTGTACTTTACCCAATTCATTATCACAGTACTCTACCCAATTCATGGTCACTGTACTTTACCCAATAATGGTGACTGTACTCTACCCAATTCATGGTGACTGTACTTTACCGAATTCATGGTCACTGTACTTTACCCAATTCATGATCACTGTACTTTACCGAATTCATGGTCACTGTACTTTACTCAATTCATGGTCACTGTACTTTACCCAATTCATGGTCACTGTACTTTACCCAATTCATTATCACTGTACTCTACCCAATTCATGGTCACTGTACTTTACTCAATTCATGGTCACTGTACTTTACCCAATTCATTATCACTGTACTCTACCCAATTCATGGTCACTGTACTTTACTCAATTCATGGTCACATACTTTACCCAATTCATGGCCACTCGTACTTTACCCAATTCATGGCCACTGTACTTTACCAATTCAACTGTACTTTACCAATTCAATGGTCATTCTGTACTTTACCCAATTCATGGTACTGTACTTTACCCAATTCATGGTCACTGTACTCTACCCAATTCATGGTCACTGTACTCTACCCAATTCATGGTCACTGTACTCGACCCAATTCATGGTCACTGTACTCTACCCAATTCATGGTCACTGTACTCTACCCAATTCATGGTACTGTTACGTTTACTCAATTCATGGTCACTGTACTCTACCCAATTCATTGTCACTGTACTTTACCCAATTCATTATCACTGTACTTTACTCAATTCATGGTCACTGTACTCTACCCAATTCATGGTCACTGTACTTTACCCAATTCATGGTCACTGTACTTTATCCAATTCATGGTCACTGTACTTTACCCAATTCATGGTCACTGTACTTTACCCAATTCATTATCACTGTACTCTACCCAATTCATGGTCACTGTACTTTACTCAATTCATGGTCACTGTACTTTACCCAATTCATTATCACTGTACTCTACCCAATTCATGGTCACTATACTTTCCTCAATTCATGGTCACAGTACTCTACCCAATTCATGGCCACTCGTACTTTACCCAATTCATGGCCACTCGTACTTTACCAAATTCATGGTCACTGTACTTTACCCAATTCATTATCACTGTACTCTACCCAATTCATGGTCACTGTACTTTACCCAATTCATTGTCACTGTACTCTACCCAATTCATGGTCACTGTACTCTACCCAATTCATGGTCACTGTACTCTACCCAATTCATGGTCACTGTACTCTACCCAATTCATGGTCACTGTACTCTACCCAATTCATGGTCACTGTACTCTACCCAATTCATGGTCACTGTACTTTACTCAATTCATGGTCACTGTACTCTACCCAATTCATTATCACTGTACTTTACCCAATTCATTATCACTGTACTTTACCCAATTCATGGTCACTGTACTCTACCCAATTCATGGTCACTGTACTTTACCCAATTCATGGTCACTGTACTTTATCCAATTCATGGTCACTGTACTCTACCCAATTCATGGTCACTATACTTTCCTCAATTCATGGTCACAGTACTCTACCCAATTCATGGCCACTCGTACTTTACCCAATTCATGGCCACTCGTACTTTACCAAATTCATGGCCACCAGTACTTTACCCAATTCAAGGTTTCTGTACTTTACCCAATTCAACTGTACTCTACCCAATTCATGGTCCCTGTACTTTACCCTTGATTCAACTGTACTCTACCCAATTCATTATCACTGTACTTTACCCAATTCATGGTCACTGTACTCTACCCAATTCATGATCCTTGTACCTTATCCAATTCATTGTCACTGTACTCTACCCAATTCATGGTCACTGTACTTTCCTCAATTCATGGTCACTGTACTTTACCCAATTCATGGTCACTGTACTTTACCCAATTCAACTGTACTCTACCCAATTCATTATCACTGTACTTTACCCAATTCATGGTCACTGTACTCTACCCAATTCATGGTCACTGTACTTTACCCACTTCACGGTCGCTGTACTTTACCCAATTCATGGTCACTGTACTCTACCCAATTCATGGTCACCGTACTTTACCAAATTCATGGTCACTGTACTTTACCCAATTCATTATCACTGTACTCTACCCAATTCATTATCACTGTACTCTACCCAATTCATGGTCACTGTACTCTACCCAATTCATGGTCACTGTACTCTACCCAATTCATGGTCACTGTACTCTACCCAATTCATGGTCACTGTACTTTACTCAATTCATGGTCACTGTACTCTACCCAATTCATGGTCACTGTACTCTACCCAATTCATGGTCACTGTACTCTACCCAATTCATGGTCACTGTACTTTACTCAATTCATGGTCACTGTACTCTACCCAATTCATGGTCAATGTACTCTACCCAATTCATGGTCACTGTACTCTATCCAATTCATGGTCACTGTACTCTACCCAATTCATGGTCACTGTACTTTACCCAATTCATGGTCACTGTACTTTACTCAATTCATGGTTACTTTACTTTATCCACTTCATGGTCTAATCCACTCTGTCCCTTTACCAAGTCCATATTCTCCCCTTACCCAGTGCACACTCTCCCTCTACCCAGTCCATACTCTCCCTTTACCCAATCCATATTCTCCCTTAACCTATCCATACTCTCCCTTTACCCAATCCATATTCTCGCCCCATCTCCTCCACCTGGACTTTTAATGAAACTAGCCCCCTATCACTTCCCATTAAAAGGTCATATCCTGTATATTCTCTCCCCTCCCCCCCCCCCCCCCCCCCCCCCCCCCCCCCTGCACACCACACAGCAACAACTGGAAGGTCACAAATATCACCTAAATCAGGTATGCACTGGGCATCATCATAAAATATTTTGAACACTCAAATGAGACTACATATACCACAACTTGAGACTTACTTGATTCAGTCTATACTGAGGACTTTGTCAAGAACAAACACTTGCCAGTAATTGTTGCCTCGCAGGTTGATTATGAGCCAGCTTGTCTGAAGTCAACTACGGCAAGACCTTCAACTTGCCAGTCAGTCCAGTAAACCTGAGTGTTTTATTCACATGGTCATAATAACCGATAGTAGATAAAATATTATTTGTGACACAATCTGGACAGTGTGTAGAGGAGGCTATAGGAGTAACGTCACCGTGATTGATATCAGCAGCGTCGTAGGACACATTCACAATTTTAAACCCCCAATCCCAATGCCCTTGGAGCCCCCTTTACTAAACATCTTCCAACACCGCTGATCTGTCGTGTGACCACTACAAATACTAATGGCTAGCACAAGTTTTCAACAACAGGCTTCAATTGTGTATTCCACAGAATATTTGTAATGTTACTCTGGACTATTGACTGCCTTAATGTACAACACTTGAATTTAACTTAACTAAAATGTTAGTTTAAACCTACATGACTAACACTTACGCAACTCATTCAAAATAGTATTTCACGTTAACCCACCCTACACCACTGCCACATTAAGTCATGCAGTATCTAACGCCAGAGCCTACCTATTCAATATAACAGACCACTGTAGCTCGTCAAGCCTCTTAGTCTTCTCCCACCATATTTCTTTCATGCGCTGCGTGGGCACTGGATCTGAACAAATGACGACCGTTGTTTTACCTAATCTTGTTGGGCGGTACCTTTCTGTTGCTATAGTTATAAGAGAAGTATAAACAATAACAAATCCATCATTGTGCGAATTGGCAAGTTAAAGCGTATAAGGAAAGCTACGGAGGTGTTTAGAAGGATCAATCCGTCACTAAATTGAGGAGTGTCGGGCCTGCAGGTATCTTCTGACGAGTAATGCGGCATACATTACACCAAATAGTTATCTGACCCTCAGTAGGAATAGCTACTTCATTATTTTTGCAAAATGCATTGCTTCTATTAAACTATAATATGCAATAAAATATATTGCTGTTTCTGCTGATAATATACACAATCTGTATACTTCAAATGGCATGATAAACAAAACTATTTTCATCAGAATGGTTTAGGTATACCAGTCGATCTAGAACTTTATAGCTACATACTCTGAGACTTCAAAAATTCATAATCTTGTAACTGGACTAGATAATAGATAATACAAACAATGCAGTGATTTATAATAATGGTATCTATAAGTTACTGATACGACATCCAGACTTTATCCCTACCAATTGTAACATTGTATGTGAAAACTGTATATCAGACACTAACATTGCACTAAAGTGAATTGAAGTTTCCAGTCACTCGTCAACAGAGAATATATTTTTTGGGATATTACTCAATATAGCTTGTGCTTCCCAAGTGAAGCAAATTTGAAAATGCCCACTCTAAGACTGCTTCTACATTTCCTTGCTGTAACTGTGACAGCAACACACACACACAACAATTTAAGTTGCTTTTGGTGGCTAAAAATACTTTTCTTTCAAATTCTGTAATGAAGGGTAGAGGGACTAACTGTGCCCGACATTTCTATAACTATAGTTAGTTAAAATAACAATGGAGGCTTACTAATCGGATCTATTACTTTGCACACTTCTTCATCGCTTGGACTGCTACTTGACTGGCTTTCAGAGCATGCCTTTTTTTTTATTACCAGACATGAAAGTATCAGGGGAAATTTTATTCCATTCTGATGTCTACCACTGTTCCATGAAACCAAGGTTATAACTTCTGACCTTTGCCATCAGACGTCGACAGACCACAAAAATATTGTACATGAAGCTTATGACACAAGTCAATACTTTTGATGCTAGTTTCATATTCAACTTTTAGCAGAAATATTCATTTCAATAGTTAGCTTTTAATAATAAAGTCTCAAATTTTAAGAAAACAAAAATGAATACATAAACTATATGAAATGATGAATACGCCATGATATAATTCAGAAATTAAAAGGAGTAGGTGAGTACAATGAAACGAAGGTGCAATATTCTCTTTCAGGATACAAATTATGAACATGATGAATGTATAAATTAATATTCACACAAAACAACTAAAAATATTTTTTCCAGCATTATGATCAGACATTCTGTTGTCAAAGTTAGAAGTGCAGTGTTGTCGGACCAGAAAGAAGACATTTATAGGCGTCAATTTGCACAGCTGAGCAGGAAATTTTCTGTACATTTCATAATGAATGACCTTATCATGCCATCTTCTCCTAGAGAAACTTCGCTTGACGTCAACTAAATCTAAAATAACAAAACAAAAACAAACAAATAAACAAAAAGACTGATAATCATGTGTTTATAGTTGTCTGGGTTTCATATAGAGTATATAGAAACCTAATAATTATAGTAATTAGACTAAAGTGAGTTGTAAAATCATGCATGTGATCGATTAAGCACTGATCAGTATAAATACTCTCATATAGCAGAGTGTGATACAGAAGGATGGAGGGGGGAAACTGAAATTTTCCCTCTCAAACCGAGTTCTTCCCCCCTCCCCCCACCCTCTCCAATTACAGTCGCCCTTCTCCATGATGCAGTGTTGAAACATGCTGTAAATTACAAATGGATCAAAAAAATAATAATATCAAATTGACTCAATTTTCTCTTTCTGGAGTGGGAGGGGGGGAAGTTGACGTAAAAGTGGGAGGAAGACATGTGCATCGAAGTAATACTGGTTTCAATTGGTTGTGCTTCAAGAACTACACATGGGCACATTGGAGCATTCATTATGCAACGTTTAGTATGGGAGAATATTGAACGTTTAGTATGGGAGAATATTGAACGTTCATGTGGTTCAGAAATTCTTATACTCAGTAGTTACTATACCCACTTTCAGAACAAATTGGGTCATTATATTTAGCATGTGGGTATTGAGGGGTTCATTTAGGGGGGGCCAGGGGGTGTTCGCCCTCCCCTTGAAATATTTTAAATTTTCGTAAGCAAAAAGCAAAGTTAAAATATGAATGATGAAGATGGAGTGCTTTAGAGAAAAAGTATATATGTATGTGAGATGGTATATGGCTTACAATTAGATTGTGCAATAGTGTTTTTAGTTCACTGGCATAATGAAGCACCATAAGTGCGAACCCTCAGCGCCACTATACACTAGCAAGCTATTTACAAAATCATCTTAGGACCAAAAGAATGATTTATTGGCTATTCTAATTAGGTATCACTATAGCTTGAACAACAGAAATGGTATATGTAAAAGCTGTCTTCATAAGCGAAGAAGCTAACAGGCCAGAGACATTTACCAGTATCCATTTTCAATGTGAACTCCAATTCCAGCACTCGTTAACTTTAAAGTACTAAGCCAAACCACGATGGACAGCAAGAAATTTGACGTGATGATAGGGGAAAAACTAGTACTGATGCAGAGTTGACAGCTTCATTTTTCTCAGCCCAAAATTTCAAAAAGTGGCACCGTAAAAGGTCTTAAATGGTTGTTCTGAGTTTGCTCATACCTAAATTAACAGTTAAGTGTCAGTAATTGAGCATGACAGACAAACAGACAGAACAATTACTATAATCCTTTTGCACACACGTGGTGAGGGCTAATAATGAAAGTTCAGTGAGATATAGTTGTAACTCCATACTGAATGTTGTTCATTCATACTCTTTAAAATATTGTACTAGCTGTTTGGGCGAGCTATTGGGGAGGGAAAGGGGGAGGACGGAAGTTGTTTAATAATCAAGTGAGTAAGTCACGAGGTTAAATTCTTGTGATAGTGATAAAATAATACAAGATGAATGCATGATTTGTGATAGTATTGAAGGAGATGTGGGACACGCTCCCCCCCTCTCTCTCCCCTCCCTCACACACACACACTCTGAGTGTACCACTCATGTGACTACAACAACATGATAAATCAATCCCACTAATTCCATCCCCAAGCACAAAGCAGATTATTAAGGATATAGTCTGTGAGAATGTGAGACACTGAAATCCACACTTACTGTAAATAGGAAATATTGTTCTTGTTCTTTATGTCTACACATGGGTGAATGACTATTACGTCTATGTTTTCTGGTACGTGTGTTTCATACAGTGTCCATCTGACATTTCCACTTATCCATTATCCGAAAAAATTACTTTCAGATAAACGGAAGTTATGGATAATTGAGGCTTATAAATATTCACGAGTTACTGCACCTAATTACATAATATCGTTATTGATTGTATAATGGATGGTGCTTATAAATGGTGTGAACAGGGTTGTTGTTGTTGTTTGCTTGTTTGTTTGATTGCACTGACACGGGAACTATAGAAGGATTGATACTAGCCGAGTGAATTTATAGCAGCATGCTGAACTTAATAGAAAAAATCTAAATAAAAAGTTGGTGTAGAGCAAGTCCCAATCAACAACAGCAGCAAAAAAATAACAACATCAAAGCATAATTTTTGCTCTCACTGGGCAGGCAAAACTTGTCTAATGACCAACCACGAGCATAATTGTCAGTGCTAGTTATAATAATGAATATACTTTATGTATTATTTTGTGTGTGCGTTTGTGAGTGTGTATGTGTGAACGCGACATGAACGGGAATAGTTCTAATCGACCAACAAAGCTAAACTATAGCTCTGACATCACCAAAGGGTGAAATCTGCTACTCAGACTCAATGCATTGGATCACAAGGTTAAATCATAATCATATCAAAGCTTAATTACAGAAATGGTAGAACTTGCTAGTTTTTTCTCACTGCAAAGGAAACCTAAAGGATCAAAATATTCAATCATCTGGTTAAATCAACCCTCGTAATTTCTATTTACCTGCTGACTAATTGAGTTACATGTCAAGGGCGATCACAACAGTTCAGTACAATATTATTCCCCAACTAATATTGATTTGCTGTCAAGAGCATGCTGGATACTTCGAGCGTTTAATTGAGGTTCTTCATCAGGGCTTCATACAGGCTTTTTTTCTGGGGGGGGGAAACTTTTTTATTCCTATTTAGGATAGCATGTGGCTAAACAAGCCACAGAGAGGGGAGGGGCGGGTCCTCAAGTTTGGAGGGGGTTAGTGCTAATATGAGCTGCTTTGTCCACTGTTAAACTTCAGAGGTATATGGGGATTTTTTCAGAAACATTTAAACTTTTGAATACACTCCTCGTCCTTCCTTGGAACAGCATCAGTTGAAAGATCTTCCAGCTACATATGGAATCTAGGAGCTTGAACAACCATTAAATATACGCACTGAGTTATTTACTGGATGAACACAATAAAATTCTATAATGACATTCACGATCATGTGACATCTATAGAAATAAACTGTGTGGACATTTGCTCTTTGCATTCTTCAGATACTTGAGCAAAATTAAATCACAATCTATTACGTGAACCTAATCAATATCCTCTTTTACCCTGGTTGTATTTTATACTTTCCAATACATACCTGTTCCCTCCCAGTTCCAAGGTGACAGGTGTGAGGTTCTCAGCGGCATGCTTCATGACAATCTTACCCACTTGAGCGGACCCAGTGTAGAAGATGTAGTATAATCTCTCCTTCAATAATGCCTACCCAACATCCACCTCACCAGGCAATACTACATAGCAATCCTACAAAAGTAATGTGACATCATGTGACATCATGTGACAGTACGAATATTTAAAATTATTGTATCATTCCTATGGCTAATAAGTGATTGAAGCACCAAAGGTGCGAACCCTCAGCGCTATTAAACACTACCTAGCTATTACACTATGATCTCCTTCCAAAAGAACAAGCAATCTGTTAGTTATTTTAATGAGGCATCAATATAGCTCGAGCAATGAAAATGGTACATGGCTAACACTGTCTTCATAAGAGAAGAAGCTAAACTAGCCAGAAACATTCATCAGTATACATTTTCAATGTGAAACTTCACTTCTTTCAACTCCGTTAACTTCCCTGAGCATAAAGTAACGCTGGCTGCAAGAAATTATTTGCTCACGTGATTATGGCGTGACGCTAGGGGGCATTACCCACAAAAGCTGGTACCTGCGCAGTGCTGAAAGCTTCACGTTTTCTCAACAACTAGCCCGAAATAAAAAAAAAGTAGCACAATAAAAGGTCCTAAATCTTGTCCTGAGTAAGTTCATACCTACATCAACTATCTCCAAAATCTGAGCGTGACAAACAGACAGACAGACAAGATGACTACTATAACCCTCTCGCACATGCGCGCTGAGGGTTAATGATTGCGTAAATTTTGATTTAACACGTGACTTAGCTCACTACTTGAAGAAGAAAATGAACAACAATAAAACAACACAACATTATATTAAAATGGATCAACTATACAGATCTACCACATTATAATACCATAACAGTGGTATAGTTTCAGTATGGGGGGGGGGGGCTCCAAAGGCATGTTGTTGTTTTTTGTGGTTAAAAATTGTTCATGTGAGAAATCATTTCATGAGATAGTGCCCCAAAATTATGGGGGGGAGTAACTGACATGCTACGCCCACATACCCCACTCACATGCCAATATTGGTCTATGCTATTATAGAACTTACCGGGTCTAAGTATTTGGGAATGAGTTCATTCATCAAATTAGATGATGCCACAGCTGCTTCAGATGGCTTTATGACACAGCAATTGCCTAATAAAAAGGATGATAAGGTTGAAGGTAATAATAATGATAATAATAATAATAATAATAATAATAATATGGCAGACTGCTTCACAACAATGAAGGGGAAAAAGGTGACTAGAACTACAATTCTAGAGTTTGTTTACTCATTCAAAAAAAAAACAGAGGAGAGGAAGGGGGCGGATGGGAGGAAGGGTGTAGCCAGGGATGTATTTCGCGATTAGTGGAAAATGGCGCCTGCCAGATTTTGTCACCAACTTCCCAGAGACTATTATAGTTTGCACTACAGTTACTTCGCATACAAAAACTGGGAACAATAGCAATAGAAAGAAATAAGTCATGAGGACTTTAACAGATGGAAACAAACAAACAAACAAACAAATGGCAGGCTATACATGTAAATAGAGAAAGAAGAAGAGTACTGTTTGCCATTGACACACTCAAATTTAACTGCACAGGATGTACAGCGTGCAGTCAAGAGTACTGTAGATACTATCCTGACGGCTCATCTTCAATTAATAAATACTTCAATACACATACACACGGGCATTGACAGGAGCTAGACTTGATTATTCTATTATATCACTCACAAAAATGATTACATACAGCAGTTCGAGTTGGGGCGCTCATTTTAATCATGGTATGGATTGAATTGAAAGGATAGTGAGCTATGATGGAGGGTTCTCTTTGCGTGGCTACTTTTTAAAATTTGAATAGAAGGAGCTAGAGGTCAAAGGGCATGCCGGGATTCTCCTTTTTATACCCAGACCTCTGGAAAGAGTTTAGAATGTGGTAAATGAGGCCACAGATTTGGCGTACAGAGAATAGCATTGAATTATAAATGCGACCTCTACATTTAACATAATTTATATGACTGTTAAATTACAACCAAAACATAAACAAAGTAAACAACAACAAACCTCCTGACATCTGATTAACTAAGACAACCATATGCAAGGACCACATTAGGAGGTGTTGGGGGGGGGGGGCAAAATTTTAATGAAATTTAATACTTTAGGCTAAGAAACGCCTCCTGGCGGTTACATAGCCGAGCTAACATGTTGTGGTGTTTTAGTCACGTGTAGTTTCACAAATGAGGCCCTTTCACGGTCAGATTTATGGCGACCAGTTTGGTAATATGAAAATGTATGAATTCTATTCAGCAAGAGGTGAATTTTTAAAGCAAGTAGCGACAAACTATATTATGCGCATGTACAGAGTAAAACTAAAATCTCAGACTTACAGTTAAATACAATAACCATATGCTCAATTTCTGATAGTCTCAGAACTGGTACAAGGTTCAAACAGAGTGCACAGCTTATTCACCTTCTAGTTGTTGCATAGGTGTCCAGAAATGCTGTAAAATGTCCATCCCATCCCTCAGTCCCATGGAATCGTGGGACAATCCATGGGATGTCCACCTTTCGAGTGTGTCCCTCTGTCCATCCCATCCCACGATCTCATGGGGCATTCCACAAGATGTCCACCTGTCCCTCCTATGGATGCATGTGTATCTATTGTCTATCACACGCTGGACAGCACTCATTCTGATCTTCAAAGCCCCATAATGGGGTTGACAGATAATTGATTGGTGAGCATTTCAGCAGCCATATTAAAACAAAGTTTTAAAAATACCAGTACTCTCATTTCGATTATTTTAATACAGGAAGTACTATGTCAGAGAAATGTATAAACAAAAAATGGGAATGTTCCTTAGATAATCAATTTATTAACAAGACGACTACTATAACCCTCTCATGCATGCGTGCTGAGAGTAACAAAGAATGGCCAACCAAAAGTGTCATATAGCGCTATGGACAATGAAATGGTTAATTTAATTTTGGCATACATCCCGTAGGACTCTTCTATTGGTCCGACCTTAGTCCTATAGGACAACTGATAGCAATACTGGACAGAGAAATAGACAACTGGCGGTACAGTTCAATATCCTATAGCAACGTAGATTTTAACAAACAAGTAAACACTGATCATGGACCAGGAGTAACATAAAGTGTACCAAACGTTTATAATTAGGTGCAGACTAAGATATTAGGGCACCTGTGCATGTTCTGAATTAATTGACCAGCTAATTGATATATAAACCAACTAATCAATATGCAACATAGGATGATAATACAACTACAGATAATTAGAATACGTATCAAATCTTGAACTGAAAAAGTAAATGTTAGTTACTTATTAAACATACACATTGTATTGGTTATGTGATCGTATTTAGCACTTCAACATTATATTGGCTTTCAACACAAACATGCACCATGGGTGGTGATGGTGGTAGGTGGGGTACTTCCAAAAGGTGCACACCACAGTTCACCTTCATATGAAAAAATCATAATAAAAATAAAAACCTGGCTTACTTTTAATAGCACAGAGCTATTGCTACAACTCAATTATAGCACAGAGCTATTGCTACAACTCAATTATAGCACAGAGCTATTGCTACAACTTAATTAAGTCTTATTTCATGCCACATTGGCTTCCTCGTATGGCTTAGTGCATTTACGACTTATTGTAGTTGGTAAAGGGTTTACTACACAAGACGTACTCAATTCTTACCACAACCAATTAACTTTTGATTGTTATGTAGTAATACTATCTTCATTAAAATTAAATCACCCGTGCTGCTTATAGAGAAAGGGGTCTAGGAGCACTCTAGAGTTTAGTCACTTCCAAAAGTTATCATTACGAGAACAAAATACACGCTAACTGTAACTTACCAACTATTTCAGTGGTTAAGCTCTCGCAGATTCCCATCCTCATATTCTCTGCCGCCAATTCAATCTTCTGTCGCTCCGGGAGAGAAACTCTAGTTAGTAACGCGTTTTTGTTACGGATCGCTAATTTTGTCAGTTGCACCTATTCCTTTGGTGACACCGTACCTATTTCATGATATTTGGTATGGGTCACTTTCAATACAACACTAATTTTGTCAGTTGCACCTATTCCGTTGGTGACACTGTACCTATTTCATGATATTTGGTATGGGTCACTTTAAATACAACACAGTTGCACTTATTCCTTTGGTGACACCGTACCTATTTCATGATATTTGGTATGGGTTACTTTTAATCAACATACACAATAATCTAACAAACATTTCCACAACAAATAATAAAATGAAAATTATAATATTAAATAAATAAGTAAATAAATAATGTAATTATGAAAGTCGGGCCGAGCTGGAGGTGTTGCATCCCTGGCCGAAGAAAGGAAGTCTGCCAAGTATGCACATCTGGCACCTCAGTTTATTATACAGCCAGTCGCCATAGAGACCTCAGGCGCCATAGGGCCCTCTACCCTATCTTTTCTAGAGAAGTTAGGCAGACGCATCCACCTGGCCACGGGAGACCCCCGCTCTACACAGTTCCTCCTTCAGCGGCTGTCAGTAGTGGTACAACGGGGAAATACGGCAGCAATTTTAGGCAGTACACAGGCAACTAACTTATTCATCATATTTAATAAATAAATTTACCATTATCTATTTATTATTATGTTAATTAATACATCATATTATATAGATTAATAAAATAAAAAAAATAAATAAAATAAATAAATAAATACAATCAAATAAATATACAAGTAAATAAATATTTTTTATTTTTTATTTTTTATTTTTATTATTTAATTTCATTCTTTTATTATTATTATTATTGTTGTTGTTGTTATTGATGTTATTATTTATTCATTTTTGTAATTACATGATCTTTTGTCTTGCCCGCAAAATGTTAGATGTGTAACGAAATAAATACATAAGTAAAGAAATAAAATAAATAAAGAATTAATTAATAAATAAAAAGTAAATGTATAAATAAAAATACATAATAAATAGAAACATAAATAAGCAACATATTAAAATAAATAAAGCATAATATAAATGAATATATATAAATAATTTTATAGACCATCATAAAATCAGGATATCATATTCATTCCTTTATTTTTGCCAAAGTTTTGTTAGTGCACAATTTCAATTTATTAAATGCTTTATTTATTTCTTATTATTTATTTAGTTGTTTGTGAGCTTGCTTGTCTATCAATTTATTTACTTACTCACTTATTTACTTATTTATCTACTTATTATTCTTATTTATTTAGCTATTTACTTATATATTTATTTGGTTAGTATGTTTTTAAATTACTTATTTATATTACTTTATTTTTCTTTATTATTTACTTATTCATCTATTCATTTGTGTTTTTTACATTACTAGATATTTAAAATTTTATTAATTTATTTATATATTTATATATTATATATAATATATATATATATACATTTACTTATTTGCTTCTGTACTTATTCATGTTATTTGTATTGTTTTATGAAATATATATTATATATAATATTTAGTTTTCCTTTATTAATCATCATAGTTAACAAAGAGTTTTCCAATTTGTTACAAGACATACACAACTGAGTTCACAGCTGAGTTAAAGAACACTTTGTCAACTACTATGTAAACTTCCACTGAAGAGTTTACAAGCAATTTGCAGGGCCGTCCATTGTGAACTACTTGCACACTTTTTGGCAACTACTTGTAAACCTTGAACACTTGTTAACTCGTTGCAAACTTCAAGTTCACAATTTGCAAACTACCCTTGTAAACTTGGGCTTTTGGCCCTGTGATAAAACTAAGTATTGTTACTATGTTTTAGCTTAGTTCATGCAAACACTATAATAGCAGTTATGACCTTTTATTTCAGCAAACAAGTACAAAATCACTCTCTTACCTGATTAATGGTAACTTTTGTAGTATCAAACATCTGATAATCTCAATCACCAGTAACTCTTGAACAAGCTTTCAGCTACGATAAAAAATAAACAAATGTTATTATTTGTAATTTTAGCCAACAAATATGGAATTATTACTTACCTCATTCTTGAGTATTGATAACTTCTGTAATATCAAATTTAAGTTACTTCGACCATCTGAATTACCTTGAATTCTTGACAACAAGCTCTCACCTACAAAAACAAAAGACAATCAATCTTAGCACACAAATACAAATTACTTTCTTACCTCATTTTCTTGAGCAGTGGTAACTTTTGTTGTACCAAATGTGAGTCATTTTGACTATTTGAATTTACCAGTCACTGTTGACAACAAGCTCTTAGCTACAAAAAAGAAAGGCCAGAGTTATTTTGCATAATTAGCTAATAAATATGGAATTGCGTACTTACCTCGGCATCCCTCGAGTAGTAGTAGCTTCATTAGCATTAATACTTTATGTGCTTACATACGCTTTTCAGAAGTTTTCTTAGTACTGACTACAGGTGGCTCTTGACAACTAGTAACGAGCCGCACTTAGCCGGAAAAAAAGGCGAAGTTTTGAATTTAAATCTGGTAAAGGGTCTTCAACGTCATAGTAACCGATCGAATCAACTTTTTGTGTCTTGAAAAGCAAGCGTTTTCGCAGGAATTTTCTCACACTTTGGAGCTTAAGCATAGTAAGGCTTGCTTAATGCTGTAGTTTCAGAATAAACTGGGGTCAAGCCTAAAAAGCCGTGTTCTTTAAGAAAAAACGTTCCCCGCGCGCGCGTTTAAAGGGCATACGTACAATCCATACATACATACATATATACATATATACATACTAGTGGTGTGCTTGAGCACAAATGGCGAGCGAGCCTGATAGTTAGGTAACATAAAAATAAGTATTGTTACTGTGGGGAGGTAGGTACCACGGTCGCCAATTGTGGGTTGCGGCTCGACACAGCCCAGCTCAGCACAGTCACCAACGACAAGAAACGGTAAAGTCGTCACTCAGCTTACTCGTACACTCTGGTAACTCGCTGCCACCAGAGTTCCTTGTAGCTATGTCCGCCCTTCCCTGAGCTCTCGATCAGTTTGGGGTTAAGACTAAAACTATGGGGAACTGATGATACGCATGCGTGTCTAAGGTTATGTAGCCGAGGACACGCACGCGCACACAAAATGAGGGAGTGGTCACGGAACATCCGGACAGAACTAACACACATAATCATGACATGCGCATACATACACTTTAGAATACATACAATAATAATGACACACTGCTAATAATAAATACACATATAATTGACTTTCATGACACACACAGTTCATTCATCTTCTTCATTCATCTTCTTCTTTCTTCTTTATCTTTCTCTTCATCTCTTTCTTTATCTCTCTCTGCTCACCCTTCATCATGCCAGCTCACCCTTCATCATGCCGCCCACAACTCCCCCCGCCAAGCTTTGGCCAGAAGGCAAAGCTGATAAACCAGAGGCGGCTTCTGTCTGGGTGTCTGTGTCTGCTTCCCAGGACTGCCTGCTCATAGCATCGGCGTTTTCATGGCTCTTTCCGGGCCGGTATTCCAAGGAGAGAGAAAATTGTTGGAGAAGCAGAGCAAATCTCAGCAATCTTTTGTTGAGGGTGGAGCCATCCATCAGGGCCAGACACGGCTTATGATCCGTGACGACTTTCACTTGCTTTGTGTAGACAAAATACTCAAAGTGCTTGAGTGCTGAAATTATCGCAAGGCTCTCAAGCTCTGTCACGCTGTAGGTTTTCTCGGCTCCTCGGAGCTGTCTTGAGAAGAAACCAGCAGGTAGCTCTTTCCCATCTCGATAAACATGTAGGCAACCTCCAACACCAGAGCCAGAGGCGTCAGTATATAGAATGAAAGTGTCATCTGGGGTGGGAATGACCAAAACACAAGAATCACACAACAACTGTTTTAACTTACAAAATGCCTCGGTCATGGCATCCGTCCAGGCAACCCGGAGTGGACTCTTGAGAGAAGTAGCTGGAGTCAGAAGGCTCGAGCAATCTGCAAAACCTGGGATAAAGCTACGATAGTATGAGGCCGATCCTAGGAAGGATCTCAGCTGCTTTTTGGTCTTGGGCTTGGCAAAATTTGCAAGGGCTTGTGTTCTCATCTGTGGCACAGCTAAGGTACCACCACCAATTCTATGTCCTAAATACAATAAGTGCTTTCTCCCAAATGTGCACTTCTTACGTTTAATAGTGAGACCAGCCTTACCAAGGCAACAAATGACCCGTTGCAAATGATCTAAGTGTTCCTGCCATGTACTGCTATAAATGACAACGTCATCCACATAGTTTTTGCTAAAAGCACTCACTGGCTGCAGAACATTCTCTACCACTGCCTGAAAGATGGCAGGAGCGTTCTTTAACCCAAAGGGCATCCTGACATACCGAAAGCGACCAAATGGGCATACAAATGTGGTGAGCTCACTTGACTCCGGCTCCATTTCCAACTGGTGGAAGCCAGCAGTCAAGTCTAAGGTGGACAAACACATACTTGGCCCGACCTGCTCAAGAATTTCAGTCAATGAGGGTAGCCAGTACCTTCTCAAGGGAGTAAGGACATTAAGTTGTCTGAAGTCGACGCAAATCCTGACACTACCATCCCTTTTTCTAACAGGGACAAGTGGGCTGGCCCAGGCAGATTCCGATTTGACAATTATACCTTGGGCAAGCAGTTTATCTATTTCATCCTTAACTGCCTGTCTAATACCTCCAGGGATCTGCCTAGGAGGGAGATTTACAGGGACAGCGCCGCCTACCAGACAAATCCGGCAGGTACCTGTCCTGCAAAGACCTGGGATATCGCTAAAGTGTTCAGACACACTACTAAGGGCATTGGAAAGATCATCTGCTCTATAACCTGGGCACACCTCATCACTCAGGGAAGCCTTAGAGGCTAACAGATCAGGAGCAATGCCCTGCTCCTCAGCCACCAATGTTATAGCATTGACTGCAAGTGGCCTAGGGGTGTACACCTTCAGATTGTCACGGTGTGCTAACCTTGTGGGGTGACCCTCACCTTTGGATATTTGGTAGGACACCCGGGAAGACCTATTAAGAATGGTATAGGGGCCCTCCCAAGCTGCCTGTAGGGCAGCCTTCATGCCGGGAATTCGCATGAATACCTGTGTGCCAACCTCTAGCACTCCATCTGTTTTGTTTCTATCATAGACTTCCTTTCTTTTTTCACTGGCTTTGGACTGATTGGCTACTACTAAGTCATTCAGGATGGCTAGCCTGTCATTTAAGGTGACCAACCACTCATCAACCTCCATAGGTTCAAACTCTTTATTGACCCACCCATTGTACAGTATATCAAGAGGTCCTACTACATTTTTACCGTACACTAAACAATGGGGAGACACACCTAAATCTCTATTTGGTATTTGCCTGATAGCAAAAAGGGCAAGAGGAAGAAAATCAGCCCAGTCAATGTCTGATTCAATGGCTTTGGCCAACATGGGCTTTAGCGTCCCATGTAGTCTTTCAACTACACCGTTACTTTGTGGCCTGTAGGGGGAAGAAGCCACTTGGTCTATGCCTAGCGTCTCACATAAGCCAGACATCAGTTTGCTCAGAAAGATGGTGCCCCTATCAGACAGAACTCTAAGTGGTATGCCAGTCCTGCTGATAATATCTGTAAAACACTGAACTGCCTCAGCTGCAGCTGCCGTCCTCATGGGCACTGCCTCTGGCCACCTAGTGGCTAAGCACACGTAGGTGAAGAGGTATTTAACTCCTCTTCTGGCCTTAGGCAGAGGTCCTACAAGATCAACAGCTACACTTTCGAACGGAACACTCACAATACGCCTCTCAATCATGTGGGATTTCTTGTTGCCTGCTGCATTGACTTTTAGACATACCTCACACGACTTGACAAAATTTACAATGGAGGAATGAATGCCGGGCCAGGTAAAGTGACGACCTAGCAAATGCCTCATGCCTCTAACTCCTGTGTGGGAGGTCTTATCATGAGCTAATGTAAGGATCTTACGTCTGTAACTCATTGGGACAACTACTCTATATATTGGGACATTCTCAATCAAAACCGTATGGATTAGGATACCATTAGGGTCATAGGAATAACCATTCTCACTTCTAGCTGCTAATTCTCTGCAAGAATGTAAGGTGACATCAATTGCTATTGCTGCTTTAAGTTTGTCAACACTGGAAGAATTTGACAACACTGGACTTGATATGTCCAAATTAGGAATTGGGTCATTCACATCAACAGAAACATCTGAGGAGGAATTTACTGAGTCAGTAGACTGGCTAGGTTGGGGAATATCTGCAACACCTTGGGGCCCTTCACTGTCAGCACTGCCTGCAACACCAGCCCCACCCCAATTTACGTCAGCACCTGTCAGAAGCTCTGCTCCAGAAGAATCCAAACTACTAGACCCAACACCTGAATCAGGGGGTGAATATGAGAGATCAATATTAGCTAACCTGGCAAACTCGTTGTCAAAGGGTAGGGGATCAGCTTCAACAACACTTTGTGACTGGTATTTGTTTTTCCTTCTCCTCGTCTTATTGGACATTGACCTTGTTACTGCATTTACTTGTGCTACCTCCTGGGTAGTGGACAGATCAGTGGAGGTTTCTGGGGCCTCCACCGAAACTCCACCAGAGCAGGCATCCACCTGAGTGGATGGCTGGATGTCTGGGGTATCACCAGAGTGCCCTGCCCCAGAGGTTAACAAGTCATTCTCTGAGGCAGCATTTAGCAGGAGCTGTGCGGCCTTATCTGAATCCATGGGGACAGAGAATAAAACAGACCCACACAAACAATCAGCAAGAGCTACAGCAACTTTACACAGAAAGGACTTGCCATCAATTCTAAAGTCAACCACTGCTGTATTTAGAGTTACAGGGTTACTATCCCAACCTCTGACCTGAACAGTTTCCTCACACAGTTGGTCATCATATACCAGGCTACCTGGTACAATAGTTATTTCGGCACCAGTGTCCGGGACAATTTTGCATTTAGTACCATTCACAAAACCTTCAACAAATCTAGAACCATCCCTGACAGCCACCCAGCTAGTGTTATAGGTTCTGCTCTTCTTGACATTTAACTTTCTCCCACTCTCAGACCTGGTGTCGGCAGAGCTGCTGCTGCTGTCATTCCTTTTAGTGGGACAGTCAGGAGATTTGTGTCCCACTTCATGACAGGTGAAGCAGACAATGGGAGGGGCTCTGGCTCCAGGGTTAGTCACATTACTTCTACACTCAAAGGCCCTATGGCCAAATTTATGGCACTTAAAACACTCATAAGTTGAAGTACTACTACTACTAAGAGAACCTCTATATTGCCTACTATGACTATTACCACTGCTAGATTTGTCTGGCTCAGCTGTATTGAGTGACAAAGCAAATGATTGCAAATCATTAAACGATTTGATGGTCCACTGGTCCATCATACATCTCTGAGTCGGAGGGCGAGATGCCCTGTAAGTGGCTCGAGCAAAGAAGAGAGCCAAATCGTCTACGGTATTGCATTGCATCAAAATAGAGTCTATGAGAGCTTTGAGGTGCAGATAAGAGTCCTGAGGAGACATAGTACGGGTAGTACTGGAAAATTCTGTAGTTAGCTTAGCACCTAAAGTAGTGAGACTGGTGCCTAGAGCACAAATGAGCAAAGCTTTTAGCTGGTCATACGAAGTACGGTCTCGGTCAACTGAAGCAGCAATGCCAGAAGCAGATTTAGACTGTAATTTCTGAAATAACACCATTTTCCAGCGCACACGGGGACAACCTAAATCTTTAAGATCATCCTCTAACTTCTTAATGTATTTAGAAATGTCATGGCCTTCCTTGTGAGGAGCCAAGGCATCCATACGCCGAGTCAGACTATCCTCTCTTCTATCACCACCAGATCTATCACGGCTTTCTTCAATTTTACAAACCAACCTCGTTAGCATGGCTTCCATAGCCGGGGTAACCACTGGTACCTCATCAGCCGAGGCTTCATGGGCCGCTGTCTCATCATCTGACATTCTAGGGTACTCAAGAGTTGTATCGGTCTCCAAAGCAATCTTGTCTAAGATGGAAGCAATGAACTCTGAACCCTCCCTGGTATCTAACGCAGGTGTGGCTTTAAGACTAAAAGGTGAACTCAACTCAGGAGGGGACTGATCAGACACAAAAGGTGTATGACCCACTGAACACGGAGATCTAAGTGTGCGAACACTACTACAATATACAGAACTAGCTGGTAATAAAGTTGTATCTGAAATACCACCAATGGAACTGCCGGGTGAGGAGGGCGCAGCTGTACTATCTGCCGTATCCCTGGAACGCAAATTGCTCTTGCACTTCCTATCCAACCACTCTCTCCTGTTCATCCAAGGTGCACTGAAGGACACACTGACCTACAGCACACACACACACGAAAGAATAAAAATTAACACGGCACGCAAGCAATTACAGGAAATATTCACGACAGAGTGAACACTAACAACAACAGATGACTGAACTCAAGGCCTAATGAATAACAAGCCAACAACAATGTCACTAATTGCACCACAACAACTCAGTATATGAAGCAAACAATCAACACCACTACAACCACAAGTGACAACAAAAAAATGACACTTCAACTTAGCAAGTTCGGTAATGAGGGAAAATAAATTTTTTTTCCGCGTAGGTGATCCACGTGTGGTGAGCGTTCAATGGGAATAGAGGAGCTGGATAATGGCGTCCGAGAGAGAGGTAAGTAGACGAGTCAGGCCGCCGAGAGACTTCCGAGTGTTAAATTGGTAGTTGCTGCGACACAGAGACACGAACGTAGACTTCCAAGAGCACCAGCGTAGACGGTCCACCCGAGTGTTAAATCGGAAGTGGTAGTCCAGGTAGCGGCACTAGGTAGCAAAAAAAAGCACTTCGAGACGTAGGAAAGATTCGGATTCAACCACCGCTGCCGCCAATTGTGGGGAGGTAGGTACCACGGTCGCCAATTGTGGGTTGCGGCTCGACACAGCCCAGCTCAGCACAGTCACCAACGACAAGAAACGGTAAAGTCGTCACTCAGCTTACTCGTACACTCTGGTAACTCGCTGCCACCAGAGTTCCTTGTAGCTATGTCCGCCCTTCCCTGAGCTCTCGATCAGTTTGGGGTTAAGACTAAAACTATGGGGAACTGATGATACGCATGCGTGTCTAAGGTTATGTAGCCGAGGACACGCACGCGCACACAAAATGAGGGAGTGGTCACGGAACATCCGGACAGAACTAACACACATAATCATGACATGCGCATACATACACTTTAGAATACATACAATAATAATGACACACTGCTAATAATAAATACACATATAATTGACTTTCATGACACACACAGTTCATTCATCTTCTTCATTCATCTTCTTCTTTCTTCTTTATCTTTCTCTTCATCTCTTTCTTTATCTCTCTCTGCTCACCCTTCATCATGCCGCCCACAGTTACTATGTTTTAGCTTAGTTCATGCAAACACTATAATAGCAGTTATGACCTTTTATTTCAGCAAACAAATACAAAATCACTCTCTTACCTGATTAATGGTAAATTTTGTAGTATCAAACATCTGCCATTCTGATAATCTTAATCACCAGTAACTCTTGAACAAGCTCTCAGCTACGATAAAAAATAAACCAGTGCTATTATTTGTAATTTTAGCCCAACAAATATGGAATTACTACTTACCTCATTCTTGAGTATTGATAACTTCTGTAGTATCAAATTTAAGTTACTTTGACAATCTGAATTACCTTGAATTCTTGACAACAAGCTCTCACCTACAAAAACAAAAGACAATCAATTTTAGCACACAAATACAAAATTACTTTCTTACCTCATTTTCTTGAGCAGTGGTAACTTTTGTAGTACCAAATTTGAGTCATTCTGCTACTATTTGAATTTACCAGTCACTGTTGACAACAAGCTCTTAGCTATAAAAAAGAAAGGCCAGAGTTATTTTTGCATATTTAGCTAACAATATGGAATTACGTACTTACCTCAGCATCCCTCGAGTAGTAGTAGCCTTAGCATTAATACTTTATGTGCTTACATACGCTTTTCAGAAGTAGTGATAGCTCTCTTAGTACTGACTCTACAGGTGGCTCTTGACAACTAACAAGCCGCACTTAGCCGGAAAAAGACGAAGTTGAATTTAAATCTGGTAAAGGGTCTTTAATGTCATAGTAACCGGTCGAATCAACTTCTAGAAAAGCTAGCGTTTTCGCAGGAATTTTCTCACACTTTGGAGCTTAAGTATAAAGTAATGCTGTAGTTTCAGAATAAACTGGGGTCAAGCCTAAAAAGCCGTGTTTGTTTAAAGAAGAAAGTTCCCCGCGCGCGCGTTTAAAGGGCATACGTACAATCCATACATACATACATATATACATATATACATATAACATATACCCGATTTTTTTGCATTATCCACCCCTAATACTGTCTCGCTCGCCAATAAATAAATAAACTAGTGATGTGCTTGAGCACAAATGGCGAGCGACCTAACGACTATACTATTTTTATATAAATGATTTTGACTTCTAACACTGAAGCTACTGATAAGGTCCAGTTTTTAAATTTGGCATACACGGTAAAGGGATTTCAGTACCATAGTAACAACTCTCTGCAACTGCTTGAATTGAAGGGAAAAAACAACAACAAAACAATGCACGTTATTTAAAAGTTTTCTTTGTGATATTCTTTAGCTAAGTAGTAGTTGTAACACACAATGCTTTGACACAACTGGACATGCACCTACACAGACTTACCTTCGCAGTAGTATAGTGGACAATGTATTTTCAAGTAATAAATACTGTTGCGCATGGCTTAACCATGACAAAGAGCGCATTGACTTACCACCGCCACTAACTCGAATAGAAATCGAAGTCCCTTAAGTTTTCAAGTTTTAACTGCACCCGCAAAATAATTCAAAACGTTAAACAATTCAATTTCTAGGGTGATACGGGTACTGATCGATAAACCAGAGGATTCTGTTTAGTGCAATTTGGGACGGGGTCGACCACATTACTAACACAAAAACGCGAGGGTCAAAGTACAAAATGACATACATACGTCCATACATATATACAAATAAACTAGTGGTGTGCTTGAGCACAAATGGCGAGCGAGCCTGATAGTTAGGTAACATAAAATGTTACTATGTTTTAGCTTACTTCATGCAAACACTATAATAGCAGTTATGGCATTTGATTTCAGCAAACAAATACAAAATCACTGTCTTACCTTTTTAATGGTAACTTTTGTAGTATCAAACATCTGCCATTCTGATAATCTCAATCACCAGTAACTCTTGAACAAGCTCTCAGCTAAGATAAAAAATAAACCAGTGTTATTATTTGTAATTTTAGCCAACAAATATGGAATTACTACTTACCTCATTCTTGAGTATTGATAACTTCTGTAGTATCAAATTGAAGTTACTTTGACCATCTAATTACCTTGAATTCTTGACAACAAGCTCTCACCTACAAAAACAAAAGACAATCAATTTTAGCACACAAATACAAAATTACTTTCTTACCTCATTTTCTTGAGCAGTGGTAACTTTTGTAGTACCAAATTTGAGTCCTTCTGACAATTTGAATTTACCAGTCACTGTTGACAACAAGCTCTTAGCTATAAAAAAGAAAGGCCAGAGTTATTTTGCATATTAAGCTAACAATAATATGGAATTGCGTACTTACCTCGGCATCCCTCGAGTAGTAGTAGCTTCCTTAGCATTAATACTTTATGTGCTTACATACACATTTCAGAACTAGTGATAGCTCTCTTAGTACTGACTACAGGTGGCTCTTGACAACTAGTAACAAGCCGCACTTAGCCGGAAAAAAGGCGAAGTTTTGAAATTAAATCTGGTAAAGGGTCTTCAATGTCATAGTAACCGATCGAATCAACTTTTTGTTTCTTGAAAAGCAAGCGTTTTCGCAGGAATTTTCTCACACTTTGGAGCTTAAGTATAAAGTAAGACTTGCTTAATGCTGTAGATTCAGAATAAACTGGGGTCAAGCCTAAAAAGCCGTGTTTTTTTAAGAAAAAACGTTCCCCGCGCGTGCGTTAAAAGGGCATACGTACAATCCATACATACATACCTACATATATATATACTAGTGGTGTGCTTGAGCACAAATGGCGAGCGAGCCTGATAGTTAGGTAACATAAAAGTATTGTTACTATGTTTTAGCTTAGTTCATGCAAACACTATAATAGCAGTTATGACCTTTTATTTCAGCAAACAAGTACAAAATCACTCTCTTACCTGATTAATGGTAACTTTTGTAGTATCAAACATCTGCCATTCTGATAATCTCAATCACCAGTAACTATTGAACAAGCTTTCAGCTACGATAAAAAATAAACAAATGTTATTATTTGTAATTTTAGCCAACAAATATGGAATTACTACTTACCTCATTCTTGAGTATTGATAACTTCTGTAATATCAAATTTAAGTTACTTCGACCATCTGAATTACCTTGAATTCTTGACAACAAGCTCTCACCTACAAAAACAAAAGACAATCAATCTTAGCACACAAATACAAATTACTTTCTTACCTCATTTTCTTGAGCAGTGGTAACTTTTGTAGTACCAAATTTGAGTCCTTCTGACAATTTGAATTTACCAGTCACTGTTGACAACAAGCTCTTAGCTATAAAAAAGAAAGGCCAGAGTTATTTTGCATATAAAGCTAACAATAATATGGAATTGCGTACTTACCTCGGCATCCCTCGAGTAGTAGCTTCCTTAGCATTAATACTTTATGTGCTTACATACACATTTCAGAACTAGTGATAGCTCTCTTAGTACTGACTACAGGTGGCTCTTGACAACTAGTAACAAGCCGCACTTAGCCGGAAAAAAGGCGAAGTTTTGAATTTAAATGTGGTAAAGGGTCTTCAATGTCATAGTAACCGATCGAATCAACTTTTTGTTTCTTGAAAAGCAAGCGTTTTCGCAGGAATTTTCTCACACTTTGGAGCTTAAGTATAAAGTAAGGCTTGCTTAATGCTGTAGTTTCAGAATAAACTGGGGTCAAGCCTAAAAAGCCGTGTTTTTTGAAGAAAAAACATTCCCCGCGCGCGCGTTTAAAGGGCATACGTACAATCCATACATACATACATATATATATACATATATACATATAACATATACCCGATTTTGCATTATCCACCCCTAATACTGTCTCGCTCGCTTCGCTCGCTCGCCAATAAACATCCCCGATTTTCGATTGTGTTACCCCTGTAAGTGTCTCGCTTGCTACGCTCGCTCGCCGATTACTACTACTACTAGTGGTGTGCTTGAGCACAAATGGCGAGCGAGCCTGATAGTTAGGTAACATAAAATGTTACTATGCTTTAGCTTACTTCATGCAAACACTATAATAGCAGTTATGACCTTTTATTTCAGCAAACAAATACAAAATCACTCTCTTACCTGATTAATGGTAACTTTTGTAGTATCAAACATCTGCCATTCTGATAATCTCAATCACCAGTAACTCTTGAACAAGCTTTCAGCTACGATAAAAAATAAACCAGTGTTATTATTTGTAATTTTAGCCAACAAATATGGAATTACTACTTACCTCATTCTTGAGTATTGATAACTTCTGTAGTATCAAATTGAAGTTACTTTGACCATCTGAATTACCTTGAATTCTTGACAACAAGCTCTCACCTACAAAAACAAAAGACAATCAATTTTAGCACACAAATACAAATTACTTTCTTACCTCATTTTCTTGAGCAGTGGTAACTTTTGTAGTACCAAATTTGAGTCCTTCTGACTTTTACTTTAGGTCCTAGGTCCTACATTGAGCGCATCGCGTCGCGTCACCTTGTGAGCGCATCGCGTCGTGTCACCTTACAAGTGATCGGGTTCAGCTATAAGATTGATGGCGTCAAAGTGTAATTAGTGGAATTTCAATGATATTAAGTAAGATATAAGGGTTATATAGAACCAAAATTGGTTGATTAAAGTGGGTATTGTTCCTTTACATGCTCCTCACTGTTGACAACAAGCTCTTAGCTATATAAAAGAAAGGCCAGAGTTATTTTGCATATTTAGCTAACAAATATGGAATTGCGTACTTACCTTGGCATCCCTCGAGTAGTAGTAGCTTCCTTAGCATTAATACTTTATGTGCTTACATACGCTTTTCAGAAGTAGTGATAGCTCTCTTAGTACTGACTACAGGTGGCTATTGACAACTAGTAACAAGCCGCACTTAGCCGGAAAAAAGGCGAAGTTTTGAAATTAAATCTGGTAAAGGGTCTTCAATGTCATAGTAACCGATCAAATCAACTTTTTGTTTCTTGAAAAGCAAGCGTTTTCGCAGGAATTTTCTCACACTTTGGAGCTTAAGTATAAAGTAAGGCTTGCTTAATGCTGTAGTTTCAGAATAAACAGGGGTCAAGCCTAAAAGCCGTGTTTTTTGAAGAAAAAACGTTCCCCGCGCGCGTGTTTAAAGGGCATACGTACAATCCATACATACATACATATATACATACTAGTGGTGTGCTTGAGCACAAATGGCGAGCGAGCCTGATAGTTAGGTAACATAAAATGTTACTATTTTTAGCTTACTTCATGCAAACACTATAATAGCTGTTATGACATTTTATTTCGGCAAACAAATACAAAATCACTCTCTTACCTGATTAATGGTAACTTTTGTAGTATCAAACATCTGCCATTCTGATAATCTCAATCACCAGTAACTCTTGAACAAGCTCTCAGCTACGATAAAAAATAAACCAGTGTTATTATTTGTAATCTTAGCCAACAAATATGGAATTAGTACTTACCTCATTCTTGAGTATTGATAACTTCTGTAGTATCAAATTGAAGTTAATTTAACCATCTGAATTACCTTGAATTCTTGACAACAAGCTCTCAGCTACATAAACAAAAGACAATCAATTTTAGCACACAAATACAAAAATTACTTTCTCACCTCATTTCATGAGCAGTGGTAACTTTTGTAGTACCAAATTTGAGTCATTCTGACTATTTGAATTTACCAGTCACTGTTGACAATAAAAAAGAAAGGCCAGAGTTATTTTTGCATATTTAGCTAACAAATATGGAATTACGTACTTACCTCAGCATCCCTGGAGTAGTAGTAGCTTCCTTAGCATTAATACTTTATGTGCTTACATAAGCTTTTCAGAAGTAGTGATAGCTCTCTTAGTACAGACTACAGGTGGCTCTTGACAACTAACAAGCCGTTTAAGTCTGGTAAAGGGTTTTCAATGCCATAGTAACCGGTCGAATCAACTTTTTGTCTCTTGAAAAGCAAGCATTTTCGAAGGAATTTTCTCACACTTTGGAGCTTAAGTATAAAGTAAGGCTTGCTTAATGCTGTAGTTTCAGAATAAACTGGGGTCACGCCTAAAAAGCCGTGTTTTTTAAGAATAGTTCCCCGCGCGCGCTTTTAAAGGGCATACGTACAATCCATACATACATACATATATACATATATACATACTAGTGGTGTGCTTGAGCACAAATGGCGAGCGAGCCTAAAGACTATACTATTTTTATTGACTTCTAACACTGAAGCTACTGAAAATAATGTCCAGTTTTTTATTTTAGCATACAGGGTAAAGGGACTTCAGTGCCATAGTAACAACTCTCTGCAACTGCTTGAATTGAAGGAAAACAACAACAACAAAACAATACACGTTATTTAAAAGTTTTCTTTGTGATATTCTTTAGCTAAGTAGTGGTTATAACACACAATGCTTTGACACAACTGGAGATGCACCTACACAGACTTACCCAATGTATTTTCAAGTAAATACTGTTGCCACGGCTTATAACGGTGACAAAGAGCGCATTGACTTACCACCGCCACTAACTCGAATAGAAATGGAAGTCCCTTAAGTTTTCAAGTTTTAACTGCACCCGCAAAAGAATTCAAAACGGTAAACAATTCAATTTCTAGGGTGATACGGGTACTGATCGATAAACCAGAGGATTCTGTGTAGTGCAATTTGGGACGGGGTGGACCACATAACTAACACAAAAACGCGAGGGTCAAAGTACAAAATGACATACGTACGTCCATGCATATATCTAAACTACTAGTGGTGCGCTCGAATAGCGCAAATGCATGGCGAGCGAGCAGACTCTTTTTACAGAAAAATAGGACAGAAATTACATCTAACTGTAGTGCACAGTGTAACCCTTTCCATTCTCAGTTAGCATCAGAGAATCTAAAGTCTCTGATCCCAGACTACGGAAGTGGACCCATGCATTGTAGCCCTCTTCTCTGTTTTAGCAGCTAATAGCAATGATTAGGCATGAAGAGTTAACAATAACAGAATTACCTGAATAAACTTCAAAAGCAGTGGCAAAGAAGCGCAGCTTGACAAAGACTTTACAATTGTTTCAAGAAGAGAGTAGCTATAAACTTTTTGGTTGAAACAAAGTTGCATTAGGCAGTGCAGCAGGATTCTCCGCGCTCGCTAATTGAAAAATACTGGAACTGTGAACGCTTTACCTAACTTACGTAATTAGAAGCGCGGGCGAAAACTTTTGACGTACGCATACATACCTATACATATATATATCTGAAATCTCAATTGAACACGACTGAGAGTCAGCTTCGCTCGCTTCGCTCGCTCGCTGAATAATAAACTAGTGGTGCGCTCGAATAGCGCAAATGCATGGCGAGCGAGTAAATATATGAGTATAGGTAAAGATGATTTGTGAAGGAAATCGCTAAATAATAGCAATGATTAGGCATGAAGAGTTAACAATGACAGAATTACCTGAATAAACTTCGAAAGCAGTGGCAAAGAAGCACAGCTTGACAAAGACTTAACAATTGTTTCAAGAAGAGAGTAGCTATAAACTTTTAGGTTGAAACAAAGTTGCGTAAGGCAGTGCAGCAGGATTCTCCGTGCTCGTTATTGAAAAAATACTGGAACTGTGAACGCTTTACATAACTTACGTAATTAGAAGCGCGGGCGAAATTTTTTGACGTACGCATACATACCTATTATATCTGAAATCTCAATTGAACACGACTGAGAGTCAGCTTCGCTCGCTCGCTGAATAAACTAGTGGTGCGCTCGAATAGCGCAAATGCATGGCGAGCGAACAGACTCTTTTTACAGAAAAATAGGACAGAAATTACATCTAACTGTAGTGCACAGTGTAACCCTTTCCATCATCAGAGAATCTAAAGTCTCTGATCCCAGACTAAACTAACAGAATTACCTGAATAAACTTCGAAAGCAGTGGCAAAGAAGCGAAACTTGACAAAGACTTCACAATTGTTTCAAGAAGAGAGTAGCTATAAACTTTTTGGTTGAAACAAAGTTGCAGCAGGATTCTCCGCGCCAGTTAATTGAAAAATACTGGAACTGTGAACGCTTTACCTAACTTACGTAATTAGAAGCGCAGGCGAAATATTTTGACGTACGTATACATACATATACTAGTGGTGTGCTTGAGCACAAATGGCGAGCGAGCCTATACTATTTTTATATGAATGATTTTGACTTCTAACACTGAAGCTACTGAAAATAAGGTCCAGTTTTTTAATTTCGCATACACGGTAAAGGGATTTCAGTGCCATAGTAACAACTCTCTGCAACTGCTTGAATTGAAGGAAAAAAACAACAACAAAACAATACACGTTATTTAAAAGTTTTCTTTGTGATATTGTTTAGCTAAGTAGTGGTTGTAACACACAATGCTTTGACACAACTGGAAATTCACCTACACAGACTTACCTTCGCAGTAGTCTAGTGGACAATGTATTTTCAAGTAAATACCGTTGCGCACGGCTTATAACCATGACAAAGAGCGCATTGACTTACCACCGCCACTAACTCGAATAGAAATGGAAGTCCCTTATGTTTTCAAGTTTTAACTGCACCCGCAAAATAATTCAAAACGGTAAACAATTCAATTTCTAGGGTGATACGGGTACTGATCGATAAACCAGAGGATTCTGTTTAGTGCAATTAGGGACGGGGGTCGACAACCGAACTAACACAAAAACGCGAGGGTCAAAGTACAAAATGACATACATACGTCCATACATATATCTAAATAAACAAACATCCCCGATTTTCGATTGTGTTACCCCTGTAAGTGTCTCGCTCGCTACGCTCGCTCGCCAATTATATATATATATATCTGAAATCTCAATTGAACACGACTGAGAGTCAGCTTCGCTCGCTTCGCTCGCTCGCTGAATAAGTAAACAAATAATGATAACTAGTGGTGCGCTCGAATAGCGCAAATGCATGGCGAGCGAGTAAATATATGGGTATAGGTAAAGATGATTTGTGAAGGAAATCGCTAAATAATAGCAGATTAGGCATGAAGAGTTAACAATAACAGAATTACCTGAATAAACTTCGAAAGCAGTGGCAAAGAAGCGCAGCTTGACAATTTGCCATTCAGTCTTTCGCCAAGAAGAGAGTAGCTATAAACTTTTTGGTTGAAACAAAGTTGCGTAAGGCAGTGCAGCAGGATTCTCCGTGCTCGTTAATTGAAAAATACTGGAACTGTGAACGCTTTACCTAACTTACGTAATTAGAAGCGCGGGCGAAATTTTTTGACGTACGCATACATACCTACATATATATATATACTAGTGATGTGCTTGAGCACAAATGGCGAGCGAGCCTAAAGACTATACTATTTTTATATGTGACTTCTAACACTGAAGCTACTGAAAATAAGGTCCTGTTTTTTTAATTTAGCATACAGGGTAAAGGGATTTCAGTGCCATAGTAACAACTCTCTGCAACTGCTTGAATTGAAGGGAAAAAACAACAACAAAACAATACACGTTATTTAAAAGTTTTCTTTGTGATATTCTTTAGCTAAGTAGTGGTTGTAACACATAATGCTTTGACACAACTGGACATGCACCTACACAGACTTACCTTCGCAGTAGTCTAGTGGACAATGTATTTTCAAGTAAATACTGTTGCGCACGGCTTATAACCATGACAAAGAGCGCATTGACTTACCACCGCCACTAACTCTAATAGAAAAACTGCACCCGCAAAAGAATTCAAACGGTAAACAATTCAATTTCTAGGGTGATACGGGTACTGATCGATAAACCAGAGGATTCTGTTTAGTGCAATTTGGAACGGGGTCGACCACATAACTAACACAAAAACGCGATGACATACGTACGTCCATATATATAAATAAACTAGTGGTGTGCTTGAGCACAAATGGCGAGCGAGCCTGATAGTTAGGTAACATAAAATGTTACTATTTTTAGCTTACTTCATGCAAACACTATAATAGCAGTTATGACATTTGATTTCAGCAAACAAATACAAAATCACTCTCTTACCTGATTAATGGTAATTTTTGTAGTATCAAACATCAACCATTCTGATAATCTCAATCACCAGTAACTCTTGAACAAGCTCTCAGCTACGATAAAAATAAACCAGTGTTATTATTTGTAATTTTAGCCAACAAATATGGAATTACTACTTACCTCATTCTTGAGTATTGATAACTTCTGTAGTATCAAATTGAAGTTACTTTGACCATCTGAATTACCTTGAATTCTTGACAACAAGTTCTCACCTACAAAAACAAAAGACAATCAATTTTAGCACACAAATACAAAATTACTTTCTTATCTCATTTTCTTGAGCAGTGGTAATTTTGTAGTACCAAATTTGAGTCATTCTGACTATTTGAATTTACCAGTCACTGTTGACAACAAGCTCTTAGCTATAAAAAAGAAAGGCCAGAGTTATTTTTGCTTATTTAGCTAACAAATATGGAATTACGTACTTACCTCAGCATCCCCGGAGTAGTAGTAGCTTCCTTAGCTTTAATACTTTATGTGCTTACATACACTTTTCAGAAGTAGTGATAGCTCTCTCAGTACTGACTACAGGTGGCTCTTGACAACTAACAAGCCGCACTAAATCTGGTAAAGGGTCTTCAATGTCATAGTAACCGGTCGAATCAACGTTTTGTTTCTTGAAAAGCAAGCATTTTCGAAGGAATTTTCTCACACTTTGGAGCTTAAGTATAAAGTAAGGCTTGCTTAATGCTGTAGTTTCAGAATAAACTGGGGTCAAGCCTAAAAAGCCGTGTTTTTTGAAGAAAAAAGTTTCCTGCGCGCGCGTTTAAAGGGCATACGTACAATCCATACATACATACATATATACATATAACATATACCCGATTTTGCATTATCCACCCCTAATACTGTCTCGCTCGCTACGCTCGCTCGCCAATAAACAAACATCCCCGATTTTTTCATTTTTACCCCTGTAAGTGTCTCGCTCGCTACGCTCGCTCGCCAATTATTTTTATCATCATCATCACCGTCATTACTACTGTAATGTGGCCATATAATATGTGACCGGCTCTGACAAAACATACCATTTGGAGCAAAAAATTTTTTTTTCTTTTTAGGCACTTGAAAATCCATTCAATTGTCTTCAAAATGATATTTAAAGTTCGCTTTTATAGAATAGTTCAAAGGCTGGTTATATCCGCTTCAAACGCAGTGCGTCAAAAACTACTCTTTAGAGAAATCGACGGCTAAATTCAATGTTTACTTTGGGCTATAAAGCCCCATGTAACTCCGTATATTATCGTGCGGTACGCTGCGCCCCACGTGTATAAATAAAGCAACTAACAAAACAAAGTCGTAGCAACAAGAACAGTGAGAAAATATTTGAACTTAAAGCTAGCTAACATTTTCTTCCTGCTCACAGTCGAGGTAAGTGGTTTGCGGACAGTTTGTAAGCTGTAAGGTCAGTACTGTCAATTAGAATTTTTAGCTATAGCTTAGTTATAGTTAGCTAACTAGATTTAAATTATGAATACTACTGACTAATTGCCACTGTTGCAACTTGACGATATAAAATTTAGTATTATTTTCCATTCTACGCAATTTCCATTAACCGTTCACGCGGAGTCGATTGCTGGCTTCTAAAAAGGGAGTCGTTTTACAGCGCTGCGTTTGCGGATTCTACGAGGAGTTAGAGGCTAAAATTTTTTCAGAAGCTAGCTTAAGTGTTGGACTTTAGGGTATGATAGTAAAAAAAAAAAATTAACTTTCACAGCTTTTTTTGCGTATATCTTAAATTTAGTTTTGCGAGAAATGGTATGTTTTGTGGGAGCCAGTCACATATATATATGAAATAAGTTAGTTTTACCCTTTTTGTTAACCCAAATTTTCAACTCCAATCACTTCTCAAACTTTCAATATGACCTCTATCATGTGACATGATAGTCTGGCATAGCCAGACCCTTTACCTAACTGCTACACGGAGAAATAGTTGTTTAAGCTTTAATCAAGGCCTAAGCCTAAGACATAACTCTCATACACATTCACATTATCATCATTATACATGCACACTATATTTCCTGTAGGTCAGGGGCCATAATTTAAGGGTCATGCATAAAGGCTGACATGCTCACTACTCCTAACAACATTGTTTTAGTTTCTGTAGTTACCTTATAGTATTAGTATCTAAAACTCATTGTGTTATCTATCTTGGTGGTACTATAGTGGGTAATTGTTTGGTTGGAATATCAAGGAGGATTCTGAAGGTCAGAGATAACTACTCCCATTCACCTTCTGCCTGACTATCATTTATCCAAACAAACCCCTACAATAGTCTGGGGACAATCATTCACCCTGGCTGTTCTAGAGCCAAGAATTTGGGACGTGGTTAATTAACTTTTTTTTTTGTCGTCTTTTAGGCAGTTCTCAGTGAAATGAGTGGGCATCTTATCACCACAAATGTAAATAACGGAGCCCACGTTCCTGAACTATTAAAACGTTGGTGATTACTGCACCTGCGCAAAATATTCTGTAGTTGTGTTCGGGTCAGCTCGTCCAGAAATAGTGGGCGCTTAAAAAGTTATTAAATAACCACTACCACATTCCTCGAGAACAGCCAAGGTGCATGAGTGTCCTGAGACCCTTTCTCCGTGTAGCAGTTAGGTAAAGGGTCTGGATATGCCAGACTAGTGACATGGTACATGACTATACTACTACTTTTAACCTGGTGTGTGTGCATGATTCAATAGTCATTCAGGAATAGAAAATAGTTACATTCATATTACTTTCTTTTTATATTGCTATTGTTTTTGTTTTGGAATATGGCAAATACTATCCTAGACATATACCTGTGAAGCCAATTGGCATTTCTATACATGTATATTTATTAGATTGTTTCCACCTGTCTGATTGTCATGGATTTCTCAACATTTCAATTGTTGCTAAAAATGATGCTGAGTGTTACCTCTGATATTACCACGGAAGTGACTCGTTCGGCCAAGAACTGGTAAAATAAGAAGGGAAAGAAAGGGGCTAAAGTTATATTTTTATTTTTTTATTGAATTAGCAAGAATATTAGAAAATTTAATAGAGTTGTTGAATATGTTCTGTAAAGAGCTCATTTTTTGGAGAGCTAAGTTATAGCCACAGCCATAGTGTAACATGAATAAAAGAGGAACAAGTTCAGTAACCTGTGGCCTAGCACTGCTACACAGTTCCCTCGCTGGACAGCAACTGACAGACACGCTGGATCAAAAATCTATCTGTCACGGTCAGGGCGGGTTTGGGGGGTTTCTGTCTTTCCCACTCAGTGTGCACAGTGATGACAGCAAAGTAGATTGCTGCCACTAGGGTTGATGCAAGATTTGAGTAACTACCACAATGTACTCCCTTCACACTGCTGGTAAAGTTGAGTTTTACAAAGTAACAATACCAGCACTTAATCATTGAAATGAAGGTACATCAACTGAAGTCTGGACATGTGCTCCAGTCATATATTTTAAACTCTTGCACATGCCCAGTGGGTGATACAAAAATAGCATGTCCTAAATATACATATTTCCTAGAATAGATGTGTTGTCACAAATGACGTGTCAATTGTGTGACCATATAATTAAGTTACTTGTTCTGAATGTGGGTTTGGATCCCACACTATCGATCTTCGTATTCCTTTTTTTTTTGTTGTTGAAACACTGACAGTAAATAAGTATTTTGGCCAGAGGGACATAAATAATATCAATACTTTTCATAATTGTTATTATTTAATTGGATATAGTTCTGGTGTTTTAATGATACGAGAGAGAGTAGGATTGTAGTTAGCAGCTTAGCTACGTGTCCTATGTTAATTATGTCATACAAAATCCATAGCCGGTCAATGCTCCCTGCCATGTCATAGTCAAACCAACGCACCTGTCTATAAGTGTTTTAGCTTGTGGAAGCTCTATAATTTAGAAGTATCTTTTTTCACGATCAGTTATATATCATTATATGACTACAACCTTTAGTTTTAATCAAATATTTAAAAAATATAGTTAAACCTAGTAACGTTAACAGGTATGAATGATTAATGAAAAGTTACACTTTCCAATTTTGTTAAGGCTGAATAAGAATTTATTTTGTTTTTAAGCTCAAACTATATAGCTGAATTCAGCCTGAAAGCTTGGTAGATATATGTGACATACTTGTGTGAAATTCCAGCTTGCCACTGGATACCTGGGTAATTTATTTACACCAATAATGTACGAATATTTGTATATGTGTATATATAATAATATATGTATACATGCATTACATACACATAATACACACATGCATGGTGGCATTTCGTACCATAAAAGGTGAAGGATCATTTATTCTTTTTTGTTCATTTGTAGTAGTTTTTTTTTATACTAATGCAATTTTATTAGCTCAGGACAATTAACCAGGGGAGCAGCTTGAGAAATGCTACTATCAATGTGATTGACAGCTTTCAAAATCCTTAATTCAGGAGAGTTATAGAACAGCTTGGGTCATGTTACATTATGATTGATAGTTTTGTGTAGTCAATTGCCTTGCATTTTGTTCTTATGAATAAAGTAACTTTAATATTTAATGTAAGAGCTTGAATATACAATTAAAATTGATTGGTTCATCACACTAATGTAGCTCTTCACAATGACACACCTTACCAACAGCACAAATAGCAAACATTTGTCCCAGTACATTTTACCAACATTTGGAAAAGCAAACTCTACCAACACTCACTTTACCAACTCAGAAAGGCACACTTACGTCGAAATAACAAGAACAAGAATAACTGAACCTCAACAGCTGCCAGCACCAGATCAATGATGTGACGTACATGTGACTGATCTGCATAATAATGTTTGTGGTTGTATCATTGTAGTTTCTTGCGGTGCGACTTGTAGGTGCAAGGTAAGGAAATACTACGTTACAAATTACAAATGTTGGTTAGAATAAAAAAAAAAATCCTCTCTGTTATTTTATGTGATTAATGAATAATTTTCATGTTACACTCCACTATTGTCATATATACTGACTCTATTTATATTCTAACATATTATATTCTACATGTTCAAAAGTTTTCTACTCTATTAATTCTAGTTGTCTACTCCATATTGAAGGCATTAAATGTCACCCAAAGATTCTCTTGATATGTCCAAATACTTTTCGAAATATGCTTCTGGCCAAGTTTGCAATTCTTCGGAGATCAAATGATACTCTAATCTTTAGGTTGAATCGCCAGAAATATTGTAAATCTATTCCACCGGAGAATCTTCCAAGACTGGCAGAGCCGAGACTGACATCAAACCAGAGACGCCGGATGTTGATGATTCCTCCAAGGCCACGTCTTCTTATAAGATTAAACACTCTGAGCCCCGCTTTGAACTTTCTCTTGATATTGTTCAGATATTTTCCTGCGTTCCTGACCTTGTTCACAATTCTAGTCACAGTTCTTCTAGCTCTATTATATGCTGACTTGGCCAAAGCAACTAATCTCCTTGCTGCACTCGAAATAAATCTGATTCCTCCTCCAACAGTTCGTGTCACAGTTCTTCCTACTCTTCTAGCAGTTCTTGAGACGGTTCTAGTCACTCTTCGTGTGATTCTTCTGAATGAACGTCCCCATCCTGTGTGGGATTAAATAACGCATGTGAAAATATAAGAATGCAACTGATTACTCTAACTATAGCAATTTTATAAAGAGCATTGCTGTAGATACAAGTATTTAGGTAACAAAGTAAATATATTTTAAAGATATGCAAAGCCAATAAAACCAAGTGATTTTTTTATGAGTTTACCACATATAAGCAGAAGTACATTTTGTACCTACTATTTTAGTTGTTGTTTATAAGTTGTTATTCTACTATTAATTTAAATGAACTCATATTTTATATATATATATATAATACTTGTTTTTATAATTAGCCATTTTACACTACCTTGAATAGCAGCCTTTCTACATGCTTTTCCAGCACAGTAGTATTCCATCACTTGAACCCCAAAAAATTTACGCTTTAATCGTCGAAATTTATTCCAAGCTCTGCTGACTACTCGTCTGGCATTTGCCAGCTGCCTCTTCACAGTTTGCAGTGCTCGACGACCTAAATCGAATGCCCGCTTGGCCACACGAGCAATGTTGAGGAAAAGATTTCCTACGATCCGCTTAATACCGTTGAACAAGTCTAGCTTGAATTCTCCTCGTACTCGGAACGATGCTCGTCTTATGTTACCGTATCGTGCAGTGATGTGCAAACTGGCTTGAAATAAGTGGAGAATTTTTCCTCTAATGAAGAACTCATATTGAGTATTGGTAATCTTCAGTCTAGTTTGCAGAGAGATTCCAAGAACTTGGAGGTAACCTGCAGCTTCAATGTGAACGATGAATCTTGGTAGCACCTGCACTTTTGCCCTCAGGTAAGGGCCTCTTCTTCGATTACGTGGTGACGCGTACATAGCCAGAATTCTTCCTACTCTGATAGGAGGTAAGCCTACCTTTATGTCTATACCCTTTGGCAAGCCAATTGTAATGTCTGCATGACCCTGGAGGCCAAGGATGTTGAGAGTTCCTTTCATTCTGTACCCAACTGGAATACTGACGTGAACTTGTGGAAGTTCTTTGCCAGTAAGAGAGAAAGAGTTTAGATATCCATTAGGAAAACCGCTCTGAGCAAGTGGTCTAGGAAGCCTCCACCGAATTTTGAAAGCTTTCAGCAAAGAGCCTATAGTTATTCTGCTAAACCTGACATAGTAGTAGTTCTCAAAAGGATTGATTATACTCAGCCCAATATAACCTTTAGCTATAATCTGGTGGCCGGTTGATTTGTAGCCTAGGCGAATTTCACCTCCAAAGGCAAGACCAGTAATTCCAGTAGGAGGGGCAAAGTCAATTGAGCCAAGTAAATTACAGACGGCCAGCCAAGGAGCACCAAAGGCTCTGTTCCAGCAATTAGTTATAGAAAGCTCAAGTGATAGACCTTTAGTACCCACTGATATTCTGGCAGCAAAGATAAGGGGCGGCTTTCTTAAATGCACTTCTCCTACTAGACCTATTCGTGGTGATGCTCCACCAACAATTTCAATTCCAGCTCTTCCTAGTACAATGCCTCTACCAAGGCGCAAGTTATTGATTGAAGCAGAAATGGGAAAGTATGTAGCTGATGATATGGTAGCTTTCAGAGAGAGGACTGCAGTGTGTCCAATCAGTCTACCAGCAAACGTACAGAATTTGTCTCCCCTGCAATTTCTTGGAAATCTCATAGATGCTATCAGAGACACACCTCTAGTGATAGACAACGAGGCCAATTTCCCAGTTGTAAAGCGCAGCTTTTTAGAAGATACTGGTGAGATCATTACGGTAGAAGTGACTCTTTGATTAAGGATAGGAAACTTTCCAAAATTAAACTTGGTAATTCTCTTCAGCACTTCAGCAAAGCTAAATGTGCCAAGTTCAAATCCAAGGATCACCTTTGTTCCTGATCCTAGTTTTACAATAAGTGAATCAAGATTGGTGACTCTGAAACCTTGAACAATAGGAGTTCCTCCTAGTTCAAATTGCAAAGGTTTTGATCCGAACACATAGGTTATTCTGGGCTTGTTAATTCTAAAATTCAAGAAAGGTATTCTGCTTAAAAATCTGCTTATTACTTTGGGAAGAACAGCAGCATTAAGTCTCCTGAATAGTTCATTGATGCTCAATTTGTCACCTATTGCTGTAAGCACATATTTTCCACGTTGGTTTTTGCTTAGAGTAGTTTTAAAATTGGCAGCTGCTAGATGTATTATTCCACTAACGATAGCAGACACCTTAGGTTTTGTTTTAGCAATAGTTATGGAAACTCTTACATTTGACAATGCTAGAATATTTTTGAAGAAGTTGATTCGACTAGGATATGCCACATTGACTTGCACAGTATTTTTCTTAATTGTAATATCCTCAATATTGAATTTGAAGATGTTTCTAATCTGTGATGGCAGTGAAAGTTTACGTCTACCACCACCAGATACTAAATAATTTAGAATTCTGTCAAGACGAAGATTTTTTCGTGGAGTTGTTAAAATGAGAACTCTGTTTTGGTAAGTTATCTTTATTGGGTCGCTATGGAAGGGAACTGTGATATAAGCAGTAAGGCCTTTGTTAATGCGACCATTCATTCTTTGAAGCAAAGGACTGCTTTGAAAGGAATTTCGGTTTAAATTAATGATGGTACCTGTACTGTATGCCAGACCGAGATCTCTCACGCTTAGTGTACCAAAAAATGGTACTCTAGATATATCTAAGTTGATCACTCTCTTGATTATGGTACTTAGTCTTAATCGCTTCACATCTATTGCTATTCCTCTGGCTGATGGCGTGTTTTTTCTCTGCTTCTGATATATGGCATAAAACTTGTTCTGTCCTCTGTCACTAGTAAGTGCCAGAGTGGTAAAGCCATTTTTGTTGATGTAGCCTACAAATTTGATCGCTATATTTACTTTGGGATTAATAGGTAGGGAAAGGCTAGTGATGCTTTTTATAAAACTTTTGACACTAGTTCCTCTCCTTGGTGTGGCTGTGACTCTAGTATTCCCACTAACACGGCTGTATATCAGATTTACGGCGATCTGGAGATTTCCAATTTGCCAGATTCCATTCATGTCAATTTTAAGGGTGTTGGCAGGATTAGATAAAATCACTTGTAAACTTAGTCTCAAGCCACTGAGAGACATAAAGTGAGGGATGATGGTTTGTTTCCTAGTAGGAGCTGTATGAATTATGAGGGCATAGCTGGAGCAGTCGAATTTCACGTATTGAAGCCTAATGTTGAGCCCTCTAATGGGAATGATTTCTCTGAGGTATATGTACCGTCCTCGACGTGGCCTCAGTTCTAGGACGTTTCCTAACAGGAATATAAAACATATTATCTTCAAATATGCATGATTGCATGATGAACACTACACTACTGCTGCTACTACTACTACTTAAAAAAACTACTACTACTACTACTACTAACTACTATTACTACTAACTACTACTATTACTACTAACTACTACTACTATTACTACTAGCTTCTATTAGTACTAACTACTGCTACTATTACTACTAACTACTGTTACTACTAACTACTACTATTGCTACTGACTACTACTACTATTACTACTAACTACTGTTACTACTAACTACTACTATTGCTACTGACTACTACTACTATTACTACTAGCTGGTATTACTACTAACTACTGCTACTATTACTACTAACTACTACTACTATTATTATTACTACAACTGCTAACTACAACTACTACATAATATTCAATAGTGCTTACTTATAAATTCTATTTGGCTCCAAATAATTGTAGTATTGTATTAAAGTTATCTTTTTTGTATTCTCTCTGTTAATACAAAGCTTTTATCAGCAATAAAAAATTAGTCTTCAAGGGTAGATTAATGTAATTTAAGTTATCTTGAATTCATTTTTGATGCTAGCCTTTTTTATTATTTATTTTTTTGTGTTGGATTAGATTTATGAAGTGCATTTTGTTTAAAACTAATCCAATACTTTTATTAAATAAATCAAACCTTGCTGACGAAAGTTTCCTCTGTTAATTCTGGCCATTTTTTTTCCGAGAATGTTACAGAATCCTTTTCTTATTCTTGCCTTCAATCGGTCAATACCACCCTGGATACAAAAGAGAAAGGATACCAGTGCTATTAAAAATATCATGTCAAAGATAACATCGTCATTGTCTGGGTCTAATAAACAAAATTTATGACACTCTTGGGAAATCTATTGACTTACATTAAGAGCATTTTTGATAGTATCAATAGCGGACTGAGTTTCTGCCAATGAGAAATCATCTACTGCTTGGAAATTTGCCTCTCCCTGAAATTTCTGTTCCTCTATAAGAATATCTCGAAGAGCATCTTTCACTGAGGGATCATTGCTAGCCGTTTCAGTTGCAGCTGCTGCACAAAAGAACATACAAGAGACTACCACAACAAGAACACGATAGCCAGCCATCATTGATGGCCCAGTCTTGTCTCAACTTTGACGTTAAAGTTTTGGTATTTATACTGTTGCATTGTTTGTTCTAACAGCATCTTTGTTAACTGGTTCACATTTAAAATAGCAACACATGTATTTCCGTGTGCTCAATTTGGACTGAACTATCATAGTAAAGAGGAAGTTCTAACTACATATCAGTATTGGTCTCACTTTCGATGCTCATAACAGCACGGTGAAGGGAGAGGGGGGTGGGGAGAGGAGGAAAGAGGACAAGAGTTAAACAACACTGCTGAAGCTGCATGCTAGAGACAGTTAATTTGCACAATGTATTCATAGGCTAAGCAACATCCTTGTTTTGTTTTTTGTTTTTTTTGTTTTTTGGCTATAGGGCAACTCTGTGGTGACACATACAATAACACATGATCACAGATGGTATCAATGTGATATGCAAGGTATGCTACATGGCCACCTGGAATTCACACAAGAATTAGAAAATAGGCTAATTTTGCTGAATATGCTTAAGTTCAAGTATACATTATCTTGATGACGAAGAAATTGTGGTGGCTTTTTCACATTGACAAGCTGGTAAATTATTAGGTGTTTTAATACACTATTGTTGTATAATATTTTCAGCATTTTGGCCTACAAAACTAGTTCTAATAAAATATAAGAAATTTATACAAAATTGTGTAAAAGAGATGGAAGCTATTCTTTAGTCATGCCAAGTTCTGTTCTATTAGCCGATTTCATTATCTAAATTTTTAAAATATTTGTGGGCTGTAGCTATACCAAATTGAAAGCATAATATCATTTGGTTAGAATGTCTAAAAAAATTCCATGTCTAAAAATTTCCACTTAAGATGCAGAACTGTTCACTTTTTCCAGGACCTCTTGGAGTCCTTGTACTTTCTCACGTGACTTTGAATCCATAACCTTTTCTTGAGTTATTTTATGAATCCCGCGCACACGTCTTTGCTTATTGAATGGCCAGCGCGGATGCTGTATGATGGCTTATTATTCAGCCAGGTTAATAAAAGTAACTCAATTTTTACACTCAAAATAACCCCACCCCCCCCTCCCCCCCCCCCCCCCCCCCCCCCACCCCCCCCACACACACCCCACCCTAAATCAATACTATATAAAACCCTTCTCGGTCCGTCATTTTATTACAGTGTTTATCAGTTTTTGCAGAAAATTATCCCGATTGATTTCCTATATAACTATATAAACATTGCAGTCAGGCTGTTATGCAAGGAAAGACGTAACATAAGCCATCTGAGTAATAGCAGCACTTATTGTAAAATGTTTACTTAGTTGATTTTGGCTTCAAAACAACTGATTTTGAGCATCAAATCATAGCTATATGCTAATTTAACAGTTGTTGTATTTGATAAATGGCTGCATGTGATCTGTCTCTGGCACATGGTAGCATACTGCAAATTAATAAAATAGAATTATCTATTTATTATGACTTGTGATATTTTTTTTCAAACCACAGGATCAATTGTGAGGAAGCCAAGAATTGAAAAAATACACTTTTCAGGAGATTCAATGTCAAGTGTTGCATTTCTTATGTCAAGTGTTGCATTAATTCAGCGAAGCGAGCGAAGCGAGCGGAGCTGACTCTCTAATGAGTTCGCGATATATATATATATTTAGGTCTAGAAATTGTTTTTGTTCTTGCGTGGGCGTACGTGTGTACCCTTTCTCCTACGCGCTTGCGCGGGCCGGGTAACCGTCTTAGCAACATCTTGTTTTGTTTACCCGCTGTACGAAGTAGCGATGCCCAGTAGACAAAACGTTCCCTTTATCCTACGCGCTTGCGCGGGCCGGGTAACCTTCTTAGCAACAATTTGTTTTGTTTACCCGCCGTACGAAGTAGCGATGCCCAGTAGACAAAACGTTAGAAACGCTCGGTCAAGAGCTTTGAGGGCGTTAGGAACTCCAGAAGAAAAAATAGTAAGGAGAGAGATAAGAAATGAAAAGGACAGGGCAAGGAGGAGGAGAGCTAAAACGAAACAGAAACAGGTAGCAAAGTAAAGAATCTTTCTTTTTGAAAAGCCATTAAATGTTCCTAATTTATTTATTAGACTATTCCTGAGGATTACTGTACCAATCAACTTTATACAGCTGTAGACTCAACTACTCTTGAAGACACTGAAAATGCAGCCACACCATCTGAACAAGAAGCTAATATCCCCACTACTTTTTGTACTGCAAGAGGAAGGAAAAGACATCTATCAGAGGACATCCATTCTCATATACACCCAAAGCAGCAAAAAAAGTTGCAGAAAATATAACTCAAACAATTTCGATACCGCAAAGCCTTTCAGCTTATCAGCAACGAATGCAAGAGGTAAATATAAAATAAAATATATACTTCAATAAGTTAATACGAGATTTTCGTTTAGGAAACCATTATGCAGAGAGCAACGTCTACAACTAATGTCACAAAAACAGCAAGTGACACATTTGTTTGAAAGTGATAGTGAAAGAGATCACAGGCTCCACTGTTTGTCCACTAACCAACTGTTGAGAACAGCAAATGAATCTTCATTACAAAATTCCTCTAGATTAGAGCAGTTGTCAACTAACCAACAGCAGAGATTGGCTGATGAAACACCACTTCAATGGGAGACTAGATTGTCTCAAGTTAGGGGGAACAGGTCAAGACAACATCCCCAGGTTCCATTGCACCATATTATTCCAGCATTTGATGATCCTCAAGTTCACACAGCAATGCGTAATTTTCATGCTAAAATCTCATCGATTACTATCCCAGTCTGCATAACGTGTATGGAGAAGTTTCCAGGCACCAAAATGAAATTTAAGTCATTGGAATGTTGTCGATGTAGCCGGGATAAACATATCCCTAAGCTCTATTCAGCTCAAAATAACATGCATCCTGGAAACATTCCTCCACTTGCAGGTTAAATTTAATGTAAAACTATAAAAATTAACCTAACTCTATTATCAAACTATGTAGTCTAAGATCTACATCCATTTAACATACTCTGCTCTCCCTCTGAATATGTCATAGTACCCAAACAAACTCTTTTATTTTTTATTTTTATTAAACCACAAAGTTTACATCAGCTATAACTGTAATGATGTATGACATTTTTAATTAAATAGCAGTATATTCTGTCTAAAACACCAGCCAATAACTTTGATGGTAAAATAATTCATTATTCTTATATTATCACAAATAATATAACATTTAAACTTTATTATATAAAGCAATACTATGTAGCTGATTACGAATTACATTAATAAAATAAATAATAAAATAATTCATTACTCTTGTTTTACCACAAAAAGTATAACATTTAAACTTTATTATACATAGCCTAAATTTTATAACCTTCATCATAACTGTATCTATAGCTGCAATTACAGGGAACATGCATCGCTCGCTTCGCTATTTTGCGCTATTCGAGCGCACCACTAGTTATGTCAAGTGTGTTGCATGTCTTATTTCAATATTAATTTCCAATTATAATTGTATTACTGTGAAGTGAAATGAAATGGTACAGCTAATGGTGGCTGTAGTGAATAGTCTAGAAATAAAGCTAACGATATTGTTGCCCAGAAATGAGTTTATACATAACCGCACGCATGCGTTTAAAGGACACACATACCATTCATAAAAATAAGTATTAAAATGTTTAAAGGTTTTGGATATCTTTTAATGATATACACACTTTATGTCCAAGACTTTCTGTTTCTAAATATTATCTGTAGCTAGCAGCTGAAAAGCCGTGCAACCACTATTTCCAGTACGTACAGGTGTGGATAGACTTCTTCAAACTTTCTTTTTTGTCCTATAGTTGCTGGTATAAATTATTCCAATTTTCATTTGTTTTTATATAAAATAAAATGTAAAAAAATCCAAAAATGTTTGAACAACTTGTAGACTTGCAACTGCAAATCTTGTAAAGTCAGGGTGACTTTAATAAAAAAAAAAAATATACACTATAGTAGGAGCTAGCTAGTAAGATTGCTATTTTATTATGAAGAACATTGTAATTCTACGTGGTATAGCTATTCAGTGTAGACAAGGGTACTATGAGGTATATCAGGAAAACCAAGCATTTTGGCCCTGAGTCAAATCAGCAGTGTCATTTCCATAAAATTTGGGGGCAAAGTGTGTATCTATGAGAGTCATATTTGTGTTCAAGGGAAAAAACCATGTTTGGGAGAAGGAGTAGGGAGGGGGGGGGAGGGGTTGGCAAAATGGCTTCTAAAAAGTATCACTGTTTTGGTTAACCACAACTAAAACAAATTATATTTTAAACTAAAACTAAAAACTAAATCTCTTGTAGCTACTTTCTATTGAACAGTAACAAGCAAGTCTTGATTGATCACTTAGACTTGAATTACTACAAAACCAAAATTAAAATTATATCCAGTATATTCAAACAACTAACTAAAATTAAAATTATATTCTGTATATTCAAAGAGAACTAACTAAAATTAAAATTGAGATGCACAATTTTGAATAACAAAAACTAAAATGACTTAGTTTTAGCCATAGCAATAGCCCTAGCCCTAAAATTCAAGTTTGTTGTCTCATAATAATATTATGTGAACTATGATAATGATAGAAAAAGAACTTCAGAACTAAAATGTAAAAACCTACAGAACATTTTTTATCATTCTGTATTGTAAAAAACATAAGGTCATGCAAAGTTATTAATTAGTTTCTCAGGCAATTATCACTGAAAAATTATGCGGGAAGCGGGCTTTTTTTTTTCCTTTTTTTTTGGCGTGGTCACTGATATACTCAAGAGGCTTGATGTAACTATTGGCCACTCTGTAACTACAGTAGTTTTGTTGAAGAACTGCAGCAAGATAATTGACACTAACAAAGCTGTGGGTCTGGCCTCCGAGAGAGAGAAGGAAAGCAAGACATAGAGAGAAGAAGGAAGACAGAAGACTAGGACTGAACTGAAAAGAGAGTCAGCATTCATTTAATATGTTATGGTGTATGCATACCCTTATATGTATAATTTTTATAAACACTTAGCTAGCTAGAGGTCACTTTTCAGAGGAATTGCCGTGCGTGTGTTTGATTGATTTGTGCCCCGGTATGTGAACCGGATGTTTCTATCTTTTTGTGTGAGTGCACGCTAGTACAAAACCAAAGCCACGCATGCGCACAGTTAGTTCAATAAAGACATCAAGTAGACCGAGTTAAAATTTCTCTTGTGCTGCCATTGTTACACGAGCTCCCGCGACCCCTAGCGCTATAAAGGGACTGGATAACGTGCGAGTAGCAGCGACAGGCTTTCTGAATTCTGGTGGCAGCGTACCTTCCTGGAACCTGTCGGCGACCCAGAAGCTTCACGGCCACTTCGGTTGACGACCATTGTTCCTTCCCCATTCCCCCAGCGACCACAAAAGCCATTTGCACCACTGAGGACTAACACAGCACCACCTCGCACTTTCAGCGGCTGTCTGGCTCTCCACTGTTAAACGTAGTTTGTGCACCCATTTCACATGCGTATTACACTACTTTAAACCACGAGATTAAAATTCAAAATGCAACTTTGCAAAAAAAAAAATTGAAGCGGGCGGTGCTTGAGAAACTAATAAAAACTTTGTATGGCCTAAAAAGCCAACTAAGCGCCTTTTGTGCGCCAATTCACCAATAATGGCGGGCGCCTCTCGCGTGGTGCGGCCTTTGTGCATTTATTGCGCATGCGTAATAGACTGTTATTAAAAAAAAAAAAACACCACACCAATGTTGTTTTTTGTTTTTTTGTTTTTGTTTTTCTACAAATGATAAGAAATATACAAAAAGGTCAGACTACAACACAATAATCGTTAATTAATAAAATTCAAAATACAACTTTTTAGAAAAAAAGGAAGCGGGCTGTGCTTGAGAAACTAATAAATGATTTTATATGGCCTAAGGTCGTATGAAAGAGAAATAATGAAATACTACTACTATTTTATTATAATACATACAATAATAAGGCAAAAGAGAAATAATGAAATACTAATACTATTTTATTATAATACATACAATAATAAGGCAAAAGAGAAATAATGAAATACTAATACTATTTTATTATAATACATACAATAATAAGGCAAAACAAATGCGATGAGAACAAAACAAAACAAAACAAAAAAGCATTTAGTTGGCGCACTTCATGATAACCAGGGCATTCTCCCACTGCACAGCTTTGGAGATCCTAAGGAGGAGGTAGTTAAATGGACTTCTCCTTGCCAGATTCTTGGGCAAAGAAATAGCTATCCCAGAGATCTCAGAAAGGACAGTGAGCCAGGTCCAACCACAACAGAGGTTTCTATGGCTACAGGCTGAATGAATGAATAATTAAATAAATAATAATAAACACAAATAAAGGGAATCCACTCTTTGAAAGTTTCATTCAGTTCTTGACTAAAAGTAGCTAGCTATGCAGAAGTGCCTTTTTCTCAGTGTCAACTAGGCAGGAATAAAAATTGTAGTTTTTTTCTGCCAAAATTCTTTCTCAAATGCTCCAAATAGCTATATTTCTAATAGACAAAGTTAGTGTATTTAAACAATTACTGATTGCAACACTAGTTGTATTGTAGCAATAAGCAAAGCAGAAATGTAGTCCTCTGGAAACAAGAAAAAACCGAGAAGGGGTCATAAACCTTCCATCATGCATTAGTTCTCTCTGAACTAATATCTACACATAGCTAGCTGCTTATTAGCTAGTTCTTAAAAAGGTGCCTTATTTACAACAAAATTTCATGCTGCTATAAAAACCAGCAATATAGCTATTATATTTGGTGGCTTTCGTTTGATATCAAAACATACGACAGCTGTGCGACTATTTCACTTAAAGCATTGCTAGTAGCTCTAGATAATAGTCAAAGTGGACCAATGGTAGTTTAACAAACGCTGCTAAGTAACATCATTTACGGAAAGCGCAGCGCACCAATTTCAGTCGCGGAGTGGCGCAGTGCGTGATACGCTTTGTAGGTGGAGTTTAAACGCTAAAATCTAGCGTTCTGCCGCAGCTGATTTTCTTGGTGAAATTGGCTACGTCGGTTTTTGATAGCTGTGCTGAGCTTCGTATCGTACTCGTTTGTACAGTTTATATTACGTGCTGAATAGCAAATTATCAGGTAAAACTGTCTATTCTAAGTCTAAATTATGTTAAAATATTAGTAAAATTGCGTGTGAGATACATAAAATTGTATGAAATGCCAGAATTAAACTTATCATACTTTATACATCAGGCCTTATATTACAATACATAAAATAATGCAAACCTTATATGTACTAAAACTGTATTTTAATTTTACAACAATAATAATACCTATTACTATTACTACTACTATTATTATTATCATCATCATCACCATCATTACTACTGTAATGTGGCCATATATATGAAATATGTTAATTTTACCCTTTTTGTTAACCCAAATTTTCAACTCCAATCACTTCTCAAACTTTCAATATGACCTCTATCATGTGACATGATAGTCCGGCGTAGCCAGACCCTTTACCTAACTGCTAGACGGAGAAATAGTCTGGGGACAATCATGCACCTTGGCTGTTCTAGAGCCAAGAATTTGGGACGTGGTTAATGAACTTTTTTTTTGTCGTCTCTTAGGCAGCTCTCAGTGAAATGAGTGGGCATCTTATCACCACAAATGTAAATAACGGAGCCCGCGTTCCTGAACTATTAAAATGTTGGTGATTACAGCACCTGCGCAAAATACTCTGTAGTTGTGTTCGGGTCAGCTCGTCCAGAAACAGTGGGCGCTTTAAAAATAATTAGATAACCACTACCACATTCCTTGAGAACAGCTAAGGTGCATGATTGTCCTGAGACCCTTTCTCCGTGTAGCAGTTAGGTAAAGGGTCTGGATATGCCAGACTAGTGACATGATACATGACTATACTACTACTTTAACCTGGTGTGTGTGCATGATTCAATAGTCATTCAGGAATAGAAAATAGTTACATTCATATTACTTTTTTTTTATATTGCTATTGTTTTTGTTTTGGAATATGGCAAATACTATCCTAGCTATATACCTGTGAAGCCAATTGGCATTTCTATACATGTATATTTATTAGATTGTTTCCACCTGTCTGATTGTCATGGATCTCTCAACATTTCAATTGTTGCTAAAAATGATGCTGATTGTTACCTCTGATGTTACCACAGAAGTGGCTCGTTCGGCCAAGAACTGGTACAATAAGAAGAAGGGAAAGAAAGGAGCTCAAGTTAAGCCTGGTCAGTATTATATTTTAATTTTTTTAATTGAATTAGCAAGAATTTTAGAAAATTTAATAGAGTTGTTGAATATGTTGTGTAAAGAGCTCATTTTTTTGGAGAGCCAAGTTAAAGCTGACATGTCATCTATTTTAGCTACTATTACAATTATTATTATGAGAATATTACATTTTTAACACATGAATACATAATTTGAAATCCAATAAGATAGCTGTAAATGTTTCTATCATTCCAGCCATCCTGTCTTCTCCAAACGCTGGTTGCATGGTTCCTTCCTCTGTGACCTCCAATAACACCTTGAAGCAACATCAATTGTCTGATTTTGTATTGGTCAAAGTGCTCGGACGAGGGACATACGGAAAAGTGAGTTAATAAGATACTGCTAGTATTAAAATTGAGCAAACAATAACAGAATCAATATATGATGCCCAGACAGTCTTATTCTTATGTATGGGATGTATCGCACTCTTTTATGTTAACATTTATTCAATTGATGTTTTTTTATGAGGTAATTCTGATTGTTTGAAAGGTTTTTCTGGCAAAGGAAACTGGAACCCAAAAAGTTTTGGCTATAAAGGCTCTGAAAAAGACTTTTGTGTTGAATCACAATGTAGTGACTGAAACTTTTGTGGAGAAGAGAATCTTATCTCTTGGCTCATCCTTCCCTTACCTTCCTACACTGCATTCCACGTTTGCCAGTCCAGTAAGTTTTCTCTTCATTGTAAATGCGTGCACCATTTTATTTAACTGTTATGAATGCTTATAATCGCACTTAGTTGTCTGTCTGTCAGTCTGTCAGTCTGTCAGTCTGTCTGTCTGTCTGTCCATCCATCCATCCATCAGTCTGTCAGTCTGTCTGTCTGTCTGTCTGTCTGTCTGTCTGTCCGTCCATCCATCAGTCTGTCTGTCTGTCTGTCTGTCTGTCTGTCTGTCTGTCTGTCTGTCTGTCTGTCTGTCTGTCTGTCTGTCTGTCTGTCTGTCCGTCCGTCCATCCATTAGTCTGTCTGTCCATTTGTCTGTCCCTTATTATGCATTGTTTTTGCTCTTGTATCTATTGTAAAGATGTTTGCCCTTTAGAAAAAAAGGAAAGCCCTCTCTGGTTCTAGTCTTTCTTTTTCCTAGTTGCAGTAATTGGGATTTCGAACGAACCAAAACTGATAAAATTGAGTACTTCAGAATGTCTAAATATTCGTTAAAAGAGAACAGAATTGACTGTACTATGTTTGGTTTTAATCGTTCTGTTGAGCTACATTATGTGTGCATTACATTCTTTACTTGTGTTCAATAGAGTCACTTATTCTTTGCTATGGACTACTTGAGTGGTGGTGACCTTTTCTTCCATTGTCATAAGGGTGCGGGGGTAGGACTAGAGAGAGCAAGGTAATGTTAGATAATATAGACTGTCACATAATATATCAAACTATATCACTGTTTGAACAGATTTTATGCAGCAGAAATATCAGCAGCATTGCAGTTTCTCCACAAACATGGAATCATTTACAGGTAACCTGAACTTTATCCATATCACAACATATTATTGCTAAAGGCATGAATGTTGTCAAATTCTTCACATTAAAAATGTTTTTCAGGGGAATTTTAATTCTTAACTTTTTTAAATGTATTCCTTTTAGGGATTTGAAAACTGAGAATGTGTTGCTGGATGCTGAGGGTCATTGTGTGTTGGCTGACTTTGGCCTGTGCTGTGAGAAAATCACCTCCAATGACTGTGCGGGCACTGTGGAGTGCATGGCACCTGAGGTATGGTTGCTATAGCAAAATATTACCTATGAAATAGGCTTAAGAAACTAAATAAAGCAAATCAGTAAAATATTTTTTTATATATTTTTATTGGCGAGCGAGCGAGACACTATCAGGAGTAACTCACTTGAGGATTGGAGATATTTGTTTGTTTACATATGTGTGGATGTACGTATGTCATTTTGTACTTTGACCCTCACATTTTTGTGCTTGCTTCATGGTCTACCCCTTCCCATTACTCCACTAAACAGAATGTTTCGGTTTAGTGATCCTGTAACATTCAAGGAAATTTAATTGTTTACCCCTTTGCATTAGGTTGTTTCTAAAAACCACAAGACGCACTTAGGTCTTAAAACTCACTGCTAGAGTCGATACTGTGCAGTAATACTTTAGAACTTCTTGTTTGTTTTTTCAAGTCCCAAAATGTTATGGCGAAAGGTTACTATACCAGATGTAATTTAAAAAACTCGGCTGTTTGTAGTAGCTGTGAGTGCTTGTTTTTTGTTTTTTTTTTGTTTGTTTTTTTGGTTTTTTTTTTGTCGTTTTTGTTGGTTTTTTTAATTTTTATTTCAGACAGTAGTTGTGACAAGTGATGCTATGGCATTGAAGTCCCTTTACCGTACATGCTTAATTTAAAAACTCAAAGGATTTTTTTAGTAGCTGGAGTGTTAGAAGTTAAAATTAAACACATTACTGTAGTTTTATCCTAACTAGGGAGGCTCACTCGCCATTTGTGCTCCGAGCACACCACTAGTATAACATACAACTCCAAACATACCATGTGAATTCATTTCAATGATACAGCATTAGCAGCATCAAAGTTAGAATATAAATAGTACATCATATGTGACCGTCTACAGGAAAACCAGGCACAACGCGGCACCCTTTGAAAAAAAATTTGTTGCACTTACAGAGTTGTCGGCGTCCAGATATTTAGCTCTCCAAGTTTTATCGTCGTAGCTTAAGTCGTTCCCACTATAATAGACCTAACCGTTCCTTCCGTCGGCTTGAAACAATACATTTTTAAGAAATCGATCGATCTTTTCTCGATATTTACGCACACCGCGTTGTGCCCGGTTTTCCTGTAGACGGTCACATATAAATATCTGGAGCTCACAAATTTATAATTGCATGCAATTAAATAATAAAAATATACATTTATGGTTTCGATGTTTCGTTAGGTCATCAAAAGGGAGAACTACTCATTTGCAGTTGATTGGTGGTCATTTGGTGTCTTGTGCTATGAAATGATATTTGGAAAGGTATGTATGTCATCATTCATTGCTCTCTGTTTTGTTGTATTCAGCTGGTATTGTATTTGTTGATGTAAGACTAAGAGTGAAATATCTTGCTATATCATCTCTGATGAGTGTATTGGTTCATTCTATGCTAGATATCTTCACTGCAGAAATTGCTAACTCAGCTGGTTAAGTTGGGTATAACATTCTGAGTGTTATTAGTTTTTAGGGGCTCCCCAATTTCCAGCTGATATTGTAGCAGCTCGTTTTTGTAGAGAATGGTAGCTGAAAAGCAAAACACACAACTCATAAGCTAGGCTGTTGCTGTGTGTCTGAGGGTACTAAGCCTGCACAATAATACCATGAAGTATCTGGGTCCAGAACCAAAATTGTAGTATATTGTGAAGTTATCTAGCTTAGAATAAATACATATATGAAGATCTAAAAACACTGCAGTATTCAGAAAACGAGTATTACATTTTGATAGACAAAGAATTTGAAGGGTATAACCGGACATTAGAAATGAAGGGGAAAATAATATGAAGGCAAGACAAGGGAGATATTTGGGAATAGTATCTAATGTACAATAAACTATTTATTACACTGGTTGTACAGTAAATTGTGGGATGATATTTTACTCTCACGCTTGTATTTCACTGGCCTTCATCTTGTACAAATACTCATGTGTGTTTGTGAAATTGTCTCCTCTTGTCTCTCTTTGTGAAATTGTCTCCCCTCCCCATATTGTACGCTGACTTTGCAATAAGTATTTTATAATATTATAATAATTATATTTTATATATAATGTCATACCTTTAACAATTATGGTTATATGTAAAATAGTTACCCTTCAATGGAAAAAGTAAACTGGAATTGGTCCGGTCTATACTCACATCCAAAGTGAACTTCCCATGCAATACTAGCTTGCAGGTCACCATGTTCCTGAGTGCTGTAAGTTTCTTGTTGTTACGTCTTTGATATAATTGTCAAAATGATTGAAACTAATGTGTGCAGCTTTTAAACAGAAATCCCAAAGAGAGGCTCGGGTGTGTGGAAGATACACAACCACTCAGGAAGCATCCATTTTTCTCGGGAATAGACTGGGAGAAGATTGACAAGAAACAATTACAACCTCCTTTCAAACCACAAGTGGTATGTTTATGTTTAGAATGCTTCCTTGTACCTGTGAATATAAGAACTATTATGTTACCTTTAGAGTGACATTATGTAGCATAAAACAAAACTGTATACTGCAGTTTTGTATCAGCTCTGTATGCATAAATGATTTTGAATCAAGCAAGTAATGATAAACTTAATACAACATACTAATGTCTTCATGAATGCAACTATTTATAAGTCCAACTTATTACTATTTACAGATGCACATTGTTTGCATTATTTGTTGTTGTTATTATTTACAGCTGTGCAATACTGACTGCAGTAATTTTAGCACTAATTGTACTTCCAAGCCCGCCAAACTAACTGTAGTGGACCAAACTCTGGTGAAAGCCCTTAATCAAGAAGTATTTAAAGGATTTACATCCTCGACTTCTGCTTTCACCAAACGTTTCTCTACCCCGGTCTAGGTAAGCTGGTAAAACTAGTTTGAAGATCGTGAGTATTATGTGTAAATACCCGTAGCCAGGGGAGGATCGGGGAGTTCGGTCAAGTCCCCCTCCTTTTGAGTGACCAGAAGTAATAATTTAGCCACATATAACTTTGAATATCATCATCTGTTCAATTGTGCCGAACCTGCAATGGAATTCTCTGCTATTTCCTTAGATGTGCTTCATATTCTGTGTATGGATGGTCTAGTGTGAGTCCAAGTGACCTAATTAAAATTCAGCTCCTTGGCTACAAAACTTCACTCTCATGACTACAGCTAGCTACAAAACTTCACTCTCATAACGGCATGACTACAGCTAGCTACGTTACATTTATTCTTTATAAGTGTGATGTAATGCACTTATTGTATGAAAGGCGTAATAATGGTGCAATATTTGTATGCAGCTCACCATAGTAGTTGGAAGCCCTGCCACGAGGCTGATATATTGCTAGCAGTTATCACTGTTCCTCGATTATCAACAGTGTTAAATGGACTTTTAGTTTTGAAATAGAAGACATAGAACAAGTTATTAGCTTTGGTGGAGTTTTTTTTTAATTTTTTATTTTTTTAATATATTTTACTATTATAGAAAAATAAACAAAGGAAACCAAAGTAGGTGTGGCTTTTTAAGTGTCTTCGAAATTCCTCCCCCCCTCCCCCCGCCCCAATGCAAACTTCGGGCTACGGGCCTGGTGTGTGTTTAGATTACTGATAGAAAAAAATTGTTCAGTCATTCTCGGCTGAAATAATTATAATAATAGCAAATTTACGCTTTTTAACAGCCACTAAATTGTTAATTATAACTTAACCCGACGTTTCGACTTTTTGACCCCTGAAGAGGACTTCAACAAGAAGTCAAAACGTCGGGTTAAGTTAACATTAACTATTTATTGGCTGTTAAAAAGAGAAAAATTTGCTATTATTAAAAAATTGTTTATTGACATAGTATATTGTTTTCTGCAGAAGGCCATTGGCCTTCAGACCACCCCTCCCCTCCCCTCTCCTCCTATTCCCTGCAAACCACATCCACTTTCCCTCTTCCTTGTGTCTCCATACTCCTCTTTCCCTGTTCGTCACAGTTCAATGAAAATTGAAAACTACTCTGTCAGGAATTTGGTGACAAAACTTCTCAAGTAATGTAAGTTTCTTTAGTACTCATAGTTTGCCATTTCAATAATAATATATGTATCTGTCACGTGACATTAGATGTTCAACATAATCCATGGATTATTATTTGTGATGTAAACTGAAGATGAAGTTAAACCTTCTTTTCTCATACTAATTGGTATGTATTTAAAAATTCATAACTATTTGTCTTTAAAGAAGTGATATTACATGAATTACTTGTTGGGGTCAATAATTAATAATATACAATATACCTTGTTATCTCCATGAGTTGAAATACTGGCTATAATGAACTATAATGCTTGCAACTGTAGCACCATTTTTGCACTTATAACATCAATGAATTTTATAATATGTATATCTCGTAGGAATGGTGATCTTCACACCTCTGCTAACTTGCATTTTTCTTAATTGCTCCTCAATGGAAGAAACACAGTTTGTTATTTCCTTTTCTGTTGCTTACACTAGGGACGTCAAATTACTGAAAGTAAGTCATTTAACACTGTCACTACAACATAATTATTTACGGTTTATTCCAGATGAGGTGTGAAGAATTAAAAACCAACATTCTGTATAAAGACATGATCACCATGGAAGCAGGATTTATGAAATTGTGGATATTGTGAGGTAAGATTTTTTTTTATTATTATTTTTTTTTAGTAGCTAATAATATAGTCTTTATATACATATAGTTTTGAACCAGTTATGGTGTGAGCTGAGATTTCCTAAGGGTACTCACTTACAATAAACAGACCAGGAGAAGTTGGTGCCTAATACTATGCCCAAACATACATAGCTATAAATAAATAAAAATCCGTATTTTCAATTACGTTACTTGGGACCCCAGATAGTGTCTCACTTGCTTCACTAGCTCACCTATAAATAATCATCATATTATCCAATGAATATGAGGTCTACTAGTGTATACACTTTACATATTGCATTGGTATGAAAAAGTCAAAATTAGGTGACCAGCATAATTTGATAGCGTCATATGATAATTCTAATTTGATAGCGTCACCCTCAGCACACATGCACGAGAGGGTTATAGTAGTCATCCTGTCTGTTTGTCCGTTTGTCTGTCTGTCTGTCTGTCTGTCTGTCTTCTGTCTGTCTTCTGTCTGTCTGTCTGTCTACTTATCTGTCTGTCTGTCTGTCAGTCTGTCTGTCTGTTACACTTTGGTTTTGGAGATTACTGACATTAACCTTTAAACCATTGATTTGGGTATGAACTTACTCAGAACGACGATTTGAACCTTGACCTTTCATTGTGCTACTTTTTTGAATTTTTGGATTTTTGAGGAAACACGATCGCATAGGTACTAGCTTCGACTTTATCGTGTGAGCAAATAATTTCTTGCTGCCTGCGGTAGTTTTGCTTTATACTGGGAAGTTAACAGAATTCTGGAAGTGGTTGCAAGTATAGACCGGTGAGTGTCTCTGACCTGTTCAGCTTCTTCTCATAGGAAGAAAGCATTTACATGTACTGTTTACATTGCTTGAGCTATATTGATAGAATAGCCAATAAATTATTCCTTTGATTTGAGATGATTTTGTAATGGCTAGCTAGTGTACAGTAGCGCTGAGAGTTTGCACCTTTAGTCTTCATTAACATAGGAGTTGTAAATGATCTCAAATGAAAACATTTGGTACACAACTTTATTATTCTGATATAATTGTCATCGATGTTGTCTTACATAATCTTGTTTATTTTGTTCCCTAGCCATGCTGCACAAGTGTTATGATAACAGAGATGATGATGCCAACGAATGAGTCTGAGCTGTGTCCAGAAAGGAATGTGTCAAATGGAGAGCAATGGCACGTGACTATTAACTCTTACTGCCTACCTATGTATGCCTGACACTGGACTAATTATAGCTCGTTCAATACAACTATGAAGCAAGGATTTCTGACTAAAGCAGTAATGTTTATATTTTCAATCCTCTCCTTGTTAAATATCATCGAGCATTTTATAGTCATTATCTCATTGGAGTGATGGTAGTTATGATTCACAGCGATCACAAGGAATGGATTTTAAAACATGATAGATGTCAGGAATTTATGTCCATTATTTCAAATGTACTGGAAGTACCTTTATGTACTGCATATCGTAAGTTCATTCTCTTTTTCAAATTATGCAATGAAATGCTTTTTAATAATTTTTAGGCTATGATGTCAAAAATGATTGTCTTTGGACTATAACCAACATCCTGAGGAGGAACAAAAGCCACAAGACAGACTGGAGCATGCTCCAATTATCAACAATGGCAGAAATAATTTCTAGAAGGTACTCAAAAGTGACAGTGATTTACAGCTGTAAAGTACTCAAGTCCATAGGGATTTTTACATGTGACAGTTTCAGTACAGTCAGTCCACGATGCTTGTTCTGCTGTTGGGGCTGGTTTGAAGCATCAGAAAATGAACATTACCTTCAATCAACATGTCTTACAACCAAGTTTTAAATACTTGGTTGAATTTCTATTTTTTTGTTGCTAATATGGAGAAATTTGTAATCAACGGAACTACTCTCTCTCTTTCTGGTGGTATGCCTGCAGGTAGTCAGTAGTGTTGGGAATCATGCTGTAGAGGACTGTTTTCAAATACACAAGACTGTCACAAAGGAATTACAGACTGTTCGTAGTCTTGGTATCCTCCCACCAGAATATTCGTCACCACTTCCAGTGGTATTCAAATCTGATCTCGCATATTTGGTCAGTTCAGTTGACAAAAGTTGTCTTCAAGGAAAGCCTGTTTATTCTCCAAAGATGACATTCTGAAGGAGTTCCTGACAATTTTTTATGGACAGATCCAAACAGTGCTTGGTGAGGTATTCGAAACAAAAGATGCCAAAACATTTGCATCAATACACCTCATACAATCACGTATACACTTATGGAGCCTACAAAGAAGGGACTAGAACTCCTTGAATCCCAAGGCATCATTTCTAAACAAACTTATCCTATTGACCAGTGTGCGCCAATCATGGTGGCTTGTCAAGAAGAACTCAAAATGCATTCGGCTGTGTGTTGACTGTTCTTCCCTCAAACACTTCCAGTCTACTCCCCTGGTACTTGCTGTAGTCAACATAGTGGAACACCACCCAAAGCGAAAAATATTTTTACTGTATTTGATGTATTCAAGGGTTACCACCAAGCAATGGCCAAAACAGGCAGCTTCTCACCACATTTCTTACTCCATGTAGATTGTACTAATTTCTGCATGCTTACTTTTGGCATATCTTCAATCAGCGAGCATTATGACTGTCACATGTATGAAGCATTTCAAGGACACAGTTCTGTCAGGTTGTAGACGATGTTGTCATTTATGATGAGGATTAGATCAGCCATATTACCTATGTGTGCCAATTTCTGCAAAGATGTGAGGATCGAGACATCTCACTTGGCAAGGATAATTTCTAGTTTTGCAAAACAGAAGCAGCATTCGCAGAAGATGGCTGTCACATCAGTGATGATATTACTGGAGCTATTGATAACTTACCTACCCCTTATCAGAACATACCTCAGATCTTTCTTTGGGTTGGCCAATCAGTTGGCTGGTGGCGGCACAAGCAATGTCAATGAATCTTGCTCCACTTAGACCTCTTCTCACTACTTCCTATGGAACACATCGTATTCTGAATCATTTAGGCAAGACGCTCTTCTCTTTACCTCTCCCACTTTGGGTTTTTTATGATTCTGACCGTCTTACTCGATGTTGATATTCATGGTTCCTGACTCGTGTCAGATCTGCCATATTTGCAGAGATTTAGTGCCTTGCAGGGAGACAGCCCTGAATCTTTGCCTTCATGAACTTTGAGATTATGCCCAAGTTTCGTGATGGATTTCAATCCCCCCCACAAGGGTGACCTCCCACAACATCTGAAGCAGTTCTGGGGATCGTGACACTATCTTAATGTTGATGGTAACTTTATTGTTTGTATTTGCCGCCTCTTCATCCCCACTGCGTTTCACTCTACCGTCCTTGGACATCTTCATAAGGCTTGGGTGTGGCATGCTCTAAGAATAGGGCTCGGCTTTCTGTTTATTGGCCCGGGATGGACCAAGCCATTGAGGTGTATATGGCAGACCGCAAGTTCTGTTCAGATTCTCTTCCATCTCCTTGACATTCCAGCAATAAGTGTTCATAGGAATGTAAACATGAATAAGAACACATCCATGACATGAATTTTGGAATATCCTAGCTACTCCTCCCTCTCAAGATGGAGTGTGGGAGCTACAACATCTTAATTAAAGGAGTCATCTTCAATCAGCCGCAGTTGTCGATGGGATCCATGTCCAGCATGCTCTGATCTCCAGGGTAATATAGTTTCTATCACTTAGCAGTGGGAGGAGAGAGGTGGCCGTCTAAAATGTGTATCAGCTGAGGGCACTACAACAGAGAGAGCAGTCCTTTGACACAGAAATTGGTGATTACGAAGTAAAACTCTACCAGACTGAGTTTGCACAAAATATGAGTCAACTTCCATCCATCACTACTCCATACACATCCCCAGCATTGGAGATAGGGTTCTGAATAGCCACATGGATTCCAGGTGCCAAGATATAGAGTGAGCATGCTGGTCATAACGCAATTCAGACTTATGAAGGAGCTCTTGGGTACGCTCTTCATCAAGTGGGCGTGGCCATTCAGGTGCAAGTGACAGTTGATGAGGTGGCAGTGAGTCTTGCATGGGATGTCCGTAAATCTTTTGCACAGGGGACAAACCATCTCGTCATATGATGAGCGTTAGGTGAGACTTTGCCAGATTATTACAATCAAGTAAATGATGACCTATCCAGGCAGCCTTGATGAGCTGCTTCATAGACTTGACTGTAGCCTCACCTTTTACTTTGCTCTGAGGATAATGTGGACTTAATAAGACTTGATGAATTCCCCAGTACTTTAGGAAAGATATATACTTGTTGGAGATGAACTGTGGTCCACCATCAGACTACACAATATCTGGAGCCAACGTGTAACAGAACAAACTACGCAGAATATCAATCACATGAGAAGCAGTGGCAGTTCCCATAGGGCAAATATGTGACCAGTCCATGAGGAATTTGACAATCACTTAAAAGTATCGTCCTCCATGATTGTACTAGTTGAAATGGTTGAGAGGGACGTGGCTTAGTGATGACTGGTTTACAACAATGATACGATCTTTACCATATATGTTTGTATCACTTCATTCAGTGTTGTGTAGTCCATGTAAGCTCAAAGTGATGAGAAAACGATTTGGCAATGTCTAGCAAACAAGATCTCAATATTTCTTCAATAACGACATAAAAACCATTGTCCAGGAAACCTTTAATGAGTTAATTCAGATCATCTTCTCTGACTTCAACTGCAGAGGAAACGTGATGTGTGATCCGCTCAAATATGAGGAAGACATTGTGACTATGTAACTAATAAATAATAGTCCTCCAATTATTAGTGTATGTTCACATGCCACTCTTAATCATCACTCTATGATATTATAGTGTATTATAATATTCTTGCAATATATAACACTTGGTAGAGATCGAAATCATTTATATTAGGTGATATTCACGATAGCTGATGATGTGATATTAAGAACCTCGCGGACAGTAGAACATCTGATAGTGGACTTGCGAAAGCAACCTACTACTGCTATTATTAGTAAACTTTGTGCTTGCCCCTTCCAATTGAAAATGTATTGCTTGTTACCTCTAAGGCAAATAACCTCTTAATTGAGTACTGAAAGCCCTAGTCCCAAATTGTTCTCAGTTTGGAAGTTTAATGTACACACATCTCCTCTAAATTAGAAGTATTAAAGTGTTTATTAGGAGGGAGTCTATGGCAGCTGGGGAAGATGCTGGCCTGAGTCATTGAAATTCATTCTGAATTCAACCACAGCAGCTGCCATTTCAATCTTTTTCTCCCTAGTCACTTGACTGTGGAGTACTTGTGGTCACTTGTAGCTCCAGTTGTGTGCCTACTATTCCATTTAACTATGAGGTCCATGTGTGTGTGTATGTGTGTGTGTTATAACATGGCAGTTAATTACATCCCATGCTGCATAGGACTTACATTGAATTCTTTCATTGTGTCAGAACCTAGGCATCAGTAATGTTGCCACCAACACAGATATAGCTGGTGTTGCGTGAGTGTGACCTCTTAGGACTGGCCCAGTACTGAGTAGATATGGCATGCATGTTAGGGACTGCGTGGTATTGTGTTTGCTTGTAAGCACTTTGAAACTTTCATATTTGGCTGAGAATTGCTCGCTCACAGAGTCCTACCATGAGTCCCCTCGGCACCATCAGCCCTCCCTCACACTATTTACAATAGTGCAAGTTGTGGAAAACACACACACACACACACACACACAGTAGCCTACCAGTGTGAAAATACACCACACACACACACACGCAGAGTAGCCTTCCAGTGTGAATGCATGTGTGTGGTGCGTGTGCTGTTGCCAATACACAGACTCCAGCATGCACAACTTTAGGAATTATCACCTTGGCATTCCCAATCAAGCTAAAAGCTGACGATACAGCAATACTTGCTCTATCTGTACACAACCTAGGGATTAGGGCATGCAGCATCTTTACCATGATGTATCCAAGCTTACAGCGAGCTGAAGATACTATGTCAAGAGATTAATCACTGAGACAGTTTTCCAGTCATCATGTGATGGGTTTTTTCCTCATCTTGATGTAATTCACTTTCAAGTTGCATTGAATCATGAAAAAAATATATATCGCAGACTCAGAGAACATACACAAATTAGTAGGGGAGGTACTTAATTAAAACAATTAATTAAACTTAGCCTATAGCCAATGAATTTTGGTGATATTATAATTATACCATTAGCAATTAAAAAAAAATATCCAAATTTTATTCATTTTAAGAATGTACCGACAAAAACGTAAAATTTTGACTTCAACAAAGTTTACGTGTATACATGGCAATTATAGCAACTAAATGTCAACAACAACTACAAAACATTGTTGAGCATATTTCAGTATAGCAACTTGGTACTGCTTGACTTCTTCACTTGCTCGTGATGCGGCTATCAATACTGGGGAAACTCTCGTAAAATTCCTGCAACAATAATGCATTTTTTCAATGATTCAGTCATTCTCGGCTGAAATAATTATAACAATAGCAAATTTTTCTCTTTCTAACAGCCAATATTGTTAATTATAACTTAACCCGGCGTTTTGACTTGTTGTCGAAGACCCCCTGAAGAGGACTTCGGCAAGAAGTCGAAATGTCGGGTTAAGATATAATTAACACAATATTGGCTGTTGGAAAGAGAAAAATTTTCTATTATTAAGGTGAATAATAACATACACACACACAAACACACAAGTCAGAGGAATCAGCATCTGGCGATGTAAACAACTAAGAAACCCATGGTAGAGGAAACCAACACAACATGATAATTACAACAACAAAGAATATTATATCCAATTTAGTTTCAGTCATTCTTGGCTGACAAGACAATATTAACATCAATAACTACTCTCTAAAAAAATGAGGAGGACTTCAAAGAAGTTGAACAGCCCGGCTAATGGACAGAAATGCATACTTCATCAAGATTACATGTGTAAATAAATTACTCTACAATAAAACTTTTTAAACAAACACACCCCACTCCCTGCCCCTTAGTTTCCTCGAGCCCTTAGATACTACATTCCTCTTGATAAGCACCAAAGCAAATCAACCTCCTCAATCCGATACTAGCCACGCCCCTCACCTGGTACAGTGAGCAAGCCTGCCTGACGCCAGTCGTGCAGCACATTTCCCTGATGGAATGCATGCTCAGCTGGGGAGTGCCAATGTCCACTGTACGGACACCAAGATTAGCGGACATCATCGGACCAATGGTAGATCCACAAGCACTGTCATTACGAACAACAACCTCCTACACAACAACAATATACAAATCACAATAACTAATTTAACTAATTATGAATATTAATAGAGTACTACAAAGAGACATGGATATATAACTAGAGACTATTACAGGTTTCTGAACTTGACATAATATTATTATAGCCAGTCAATGAGAGGATACTGATCATGAAGAATGCCTAGTCCACCTACCTAATTCTGCAATCTTTGAATTTAACAGCACAAAATGGCAATCTGAATGAATTATTCACAATCTTTATCCTTTATTTCACATCGCAATAGTCCTTGACTTGCTATACTGGTGACCCTTTCCTGTGAACTATTATTCTCACTTAGTCAGCAGTTTCAGCTCACCTGGAATGGTACTGTACATTTACCTGGACCGGTACATCAGCCTATCTGGACTGGTACGTCAGCCTACCTGGATCGGTACATGAGTAGCCTACTTGGACCGGTACATGAGCCACCTGGACCGGTACATCAGCCTACCTGGACCGGTACATCAGCCTACCTGGACTGGTACATCAGCCTACCTGGACTGGTACAAGCCTATTTACCTGGATCGGTACATCAGCCTGTCTGGCCACTTCTCTGAGTATAGCTGCAGTAATAGCAGTCGTGGCATATCTCTGGTTGCCATTATATTTCAACACAAGACCCTGCAAAAATAAATGAATAAATAAATAAATACATTTTTGATATTATTGTAAAAGTGGCAATGAGCAAGCCAGCCCAGCATACAAATGGTACGAAATCAAACTTTCCACAGCTATCATAGTAAAATAAATTAAAAATAACAACAACAACCACACTGTAATCTGAAGAAAAGCTTATGATGAAGAGTACGTCACCACAGCAAAAGGAATTCAATCAGAAATAACCCACGCAGCAGTTTTCAAACATACTAACTTTTCAGTGAAAATAGAACATGTATGTACGTACGGTGAAGTAAAACAGGTCAGAGTGCGTGAAATGAATGCTAAGATATTTGAGCATGATGAGAACTTGACCAGATGCATGCACCGGACTTTCTCAACTAGACCTCAGTATCATACAGACGGCGCATAATTTATCCGAGAAATAGTAACCATCTTCCACACCCCTCGTGTGTCGGATATAATGGATGACTTTTAATGAATAACTGGACAGGCTATTAGATACCTAACATAGCAATACTACACATCTGTGTTTCTTCGACTTGCAGTAACAGGAGCGGATTAACACCAGCCATACAAAGCCCCACAAGTAGACCACACCCTCTAATAGTCTGTGCATAGTTTGAAGGCTTGGAAATGCAGTAGATTAGGTAAAGGGTCATTCTATAGCTCCACCCTATTTACATAAGCGGTGCACCGAACCTATACATATAAAATATATTGTTCAATAAATATCAGAATGTCCTGTTTGCTTCGCTCATTCATTAATAAACATTTCAATACTGCACTACTAAATCAAATACACACCTTGTGGAGTGTCGGCTGGTGGTTCTGCTCATGCTTCTCCCTGTACCACAATAACAACAACAACAACAACAACAAGAGGTAGTTATTTTACAACAACTAAACCAGTTAGGGTGACACAGGTAATAAAAATATTGAGAAAGATGAGTGCAACCTGTATCACCCTAACTGGTTTAGTTGTTGTAGCTTGTGTGTGGACAAGACAGATTACCCTATGTAGCAGACTACCATAATTTTGTCAAAGAGAACCTTAGGTTGTAAGGTTAATGTAGGTGTCATGACTTTTGTCAAGAATTAGAGGCTCCTCATGGGAAATTATTATTGTCTCATTTGCAACCTGTTTTACGACAAGTCTCTCTCTCTCTCTCTCTCCACAGCACTTACAATCTGGTCACTCATATTCTTTTTGTTAGTTTACCACTAGAAGGCCCTCCAATGGCTAAGAATTTATGGTATTGAACTTTCTCAGTAATCCTTGACAAAAGTCCCTTAATAGCACCATCACTTTGCTCAGGAGGCCACAGCCTGGAGCCTTAGAGGCCCTAAACACAGTAGTACCTTCAGTCTCAGTACTTTGCTTATTTGTATTCATTCATTTCAGGTGGCCAGACATTCAGTTAGAGACTGTTTATTTTATGTTGGCCGAATTTCTTTTCATATGTGTGTTGACTTAACCATTACAATTTTAATAAGCCATACTGCATTATAACCAGCAAAAAAGTTGAAAAAATAGGTGAAAATTTAATTGGTAATCAACAAAACAACAACAACAGCTCATACCGCTGTAGTTCAATGTTTCTGAGGTTTAAGACTCTTAAGAGTGAATAAATCAGAGATGAGAAGACAGTAACATATGTAAGAACTGCCATATCACCAACGCCACAGTCTGGGGAGTGGTTTATTCAGCACTTACGGGTAGTTGGGATGGATGGCATGTGACTGGTCAGCGCTGATCAGGAAAGACTTGGGGATGGACTCTTCAAAGGCTACTGGAGAACTGGCACCTGGAAGTTACAATACTAGTGACACGCCCACTAACATCTAACACCTAGACAATATGAATCCTCCAGAAAATAACAGTAATGATAATAATAATAATAGAAAGTTATTTCTCAATAAACTGCACGGTTATTTTTTTTTGTGTACAGTCAAACCCCACATCTCCAATACCTGCAGAGATCCTGCGTAAGGTCCACTCCACGATGGAAGACATGGCTCCCTGGGCACTCTGAGAACCAACCTACACCACAAACACCCGCAGCGTTGGAACAGATACAAGTACATTGCCAACACACATTAACTAGTGATGTGCTTGAGCACAAATGGCGAGCGAGCCTAAAGACTATACTATTTTTATATGAATGATTTTGACATTTAACACTGAAGCTACTGAAAATAAGGTCCAGTTTTTAAATTTCGCATACACGGTAAAAGGGATTTCAGTGCCATAGTAACAACTCTCTGCAACTACTTGAATTGAAGGAAAAAAACAAAAAACAAAACAATACACGTTATTTAAACGTTTTCTTTGTGATATTCTTTAGCTAAGTATGGTTGTACCACACAATGCTTTGACACAACTGGACATGCACCTACATACTTACCTCGTGGTAGTCTAGTGGACAATGATTTTCAAGTAAATACTGTTGCGCACGGCTTATAACCATGACAAAGAGGCATTGACTTACCACCGCCACTAACTCGAATAGAAATGGAAGTCCCTTAAGTTTTCAAGTTTTAACTGCACCCGCAAAAGAATTCAAAACGGTAAACAATTCAATTTCTAGGGTGATGATGGGTACTGATCGATAAACCAGAGGATTCTGTTTAGTGCAATTTGGGATGGGGTCGACCACGTAACTAACACAAAAACACAAGGGTCAAAGTACAAAATGACATACGTACGTCCAAACATATATACAAATAAACAAACATCCCCGATTTTTTCATTTTTACCCCTGTAAGTGTCTCGCTCGCTACGCTCGCTCGCCAATTATATAAACTAGTGGTGTGCTTCAGCACAAATGGCGAGCGAGCTAGCCTAGTCTTACAAGTGATAACTAACTATGAGCTACAACCCTTGGCTTAATTTATATACTTTAGTTGTTGAAATTAAAATGTTTTAACTTGACCTAGGTACCCAATTAACGACGATGAAGAGAAAATAGTGCTGTTGGGTCAGTCATGCTTTTACTAAAGTTCAGGTGTTTATATCTGCTCCAAGACTACATGTAGCTTGCTTTTCAAGGCCAGCAACTCGTATGGTCGACAGGTTCATCACTATATTTTATCAAGACGCTTTACCAACTTATGTAATTAGTGGCGCAGGCGAATAAAGTGGTTGCATGCACTGTAAAAATAAGAAAAAAATAAAAAATAAATATAAGCCACAGAATCTCGATTGTGTAACCCCTGTAAGTGTTTCGCTCACTTCACTTGCTAACTCCAGTAGAATTTCAGTTATCCCAACTTCAATAGACAATGACTAGTACAGACAAAAACAGTGATGACCGAAAACTTCAGTTAACCGAACACCAAAATCAAACAGTAGCACGTGCAAACACGAAGAATTGCTTGACCACGCCCCTTCATTCATGCTTTATAAATACATTTCTCAGTTGTGTAAACCCTGTCCGACCTTCGAGTCGTGGTGTAATTTGTACATAGTGTACATACCATCATACATAATTCACACTTACCTCTTCATTATCAAAGAGAGCCAAAACTCTAACATTCGAGTCTTCTTCAAGACCTTTTGCATTCAACAAACCCTAAACAATAACAACATAATTCTGTAAATGGGTGTGATCTAGGATAAAATGATATATTAGTAATAGTGCCATGGTGAGGAGTTATACTCCATTGAAGTTGAATTGCAGCTGCAATTCACAGTGTTAGAAATTAGGCCTCACTATTCCTAATTCTTCTAGACAACAATTCAGTGTGCATTAATACTGAATCAGTTTCACCATGACAATAAGCATGAATTTCTGACAGTGCCATACAGGTAGGGGCACTTAGAAATCCCCCCCACTCCCAGGTTTTAACGCGGGGGGGGGGGGGGGGGGTTTGGGGGATGGATGCAAGTATTGTTGCTAAAGTAAACCAATCAGGTAATGGGCGGGGTTTATCAGCAATGAGCTTCTCCTAAAGATCGCGAGGTCCTATTTTAGTTCTGAAACCTATTTTGTGTAACTCCTCAGAATCTAATATTGGGAATGATTCCAAACTTCATATACAGGTAGACCTTGACCTTGGGAACAAAACCTTTAATTTTTTTAAAGGAAAAAAATGTCGGCGCGCTGCCGAAAAAAGCAAATGAACAAAATATCAACTAGACAAAATAAAAAAGATTAGAAAAAAACTAAAATGAAGCTTTTGAAGACAATTAGCTAATGAGGCAGAGGACGAAGAATCAGCTCGCCAGCGGTGGTACCGTCGGAGGAGTCTTGGATTTTATATTTCAATTCAGAAGCTTGTAGCGGAGAAGAAATACAGTACCAACTTCTGTTTTTCGATACAGTTAGTCTACTAGCAGTGCTCTTCAGGGTCTGCTGCTAGCCATAAAAAAGTTAGTTAGCCCTAGCAACCAAAATCTAATTAACACCAAAAATATGCGTGGGCGTTGTCGCAGCACCCTCAACTACTGCCAGCATTCTTTCTAATGCCACAAAACTAACATGCAAGTAGTTAAAGTAGGAATGGGTTATTCCAAACTCCACCCCTTTCTTATAACTGCTCTCTCTCTCTCTCTAAGATCTCTCACCATACCTGGAGTCCAGTGTAGCAGTTCATGAGGTTGTCTATCCTCGGGGCAAATATGAACTCCTCAAATAATCCACCAATATTCTACACATTTGCACATGGGTACATACACCACATTATAATTATGACAAGTTATCTTCAAAATAATAAAATTAAAAAAACAACAAAAACAACAACAACTAAACACAAAACAAAACAAACAAATATCAAGAAGCCAGCAATTATTAGAAGTCTAAAGTTATACTCTATCACACATTTTAGGTATTTTGGGTAGATTGTATAAGAATGCTTACAGCTGGCTGGTAGTCCGCTAGACAGAGTTCAAAGTCCACTATGTCAGCTGCTTTACATCCCAATTCTCCACTGAGCAAGTTAAACAGAATAGGATGATTCTAAACAACAACAAGAAAACAAACTATAACAAACCAATAACAAAAAGCAAACTATGTGTGTGTGTACGTATGTGATCGTAATAGTGCTTCAGTAACATTGCCATCACAACTTCTTGTGACCCAATATTCTAACTTTCTACTTTGACCTTATACAAGTACGTAGTAAATAAACTTCTACAACCTACAGGAAGTTTTATCTTCCATATCTTACAGGATTTTAGTGTCCTGTGTCATATCTGAATGTGACAGACCGTGCATGTAATGATGATAACAAGACACTCTTTGTTAATAAGTTATCTATAAAATTTAGCAGAAATAACATTGAGAAGTAGTAAAAATTAACGAGCAGATTACCACATAATTTAACTAGCCGGCAGGACACAAACTGTGATCTATATAGACAAACTCCTCCAGTCAAACACTACTACAATCCCTCCCTCCTTCCCTGCCTGCACCCAGTCAATTCCACACTCATCCATACTCACTGCATCATCACAAGTGGAGTCTTCACAGCCTGTCTTCTCCAGGGCAGCCTGAGCTGTAGTGGCAAGTATTGGAACTCTGAAATCAACGAAATGCAAAATCTAATGCACGCTCCTTACTAACTGCCAGCCACCTTTTATTTTATCACCCACACCTTACCCATTCTATCATCCACACTTTACTAGTTGTATGACCCACACCTTACCCATTTTAACATCCCGCCTTTCCTATTTCTGTCATCCTCACCTTACCCATTCTGTCATCCACACCTTTACCACCACACCCTATCCACTCTATCACCCACACCTTACCCGTTCCATGATACATTATACATGTACACTTTACCCACTGCACTCCTTTTGTACGGCATCACCTTATCAGTCATCCACTGCTCCATTCTCTTTACCCACCTCAACCCTTTACCAGTCAACAAAAGCTACCCACACCTTACCCAGTGTTGACCTCCTTGTTAGGAGAGAAGGAAGTGTTCATGTCCCTGGCCAGGTGGATGCAGATGTTGGGGACCCTCAAGATAGGACGATTCACATGCACCAACTGATGCACCAGATTACCCTCTGAACTCTAAATAACAAATCATTAATTTAATATTATTGTTTATTGTTATATGTATTATTCTTTATTGTTATTATATTAGTATTAAATTAATATTAATATTATTATCATCACCATCATTATTTTTACTATTATTAATACTATTAGATCCCGTTGCTATATTGTTACTAGGTGTACTAACTTAGTAAGTGTGCACTATTTTTTGCCTTTAGGTATATGAACTGTGCATACTAACCACCCTTGGGGTATTGCTATTTTTGAGTTTTAGTTTAACAGAATCGGGATAAAGCAGGGAGCAGGTTATGTGAGGCTGATATGCTAGGGTCTACTACTCTCTCATATCCACCTATACGGGACCAGCCCTACCATAAAACTCTCCTGCTGCCGCTCTCATACCCAGGATTACCATAGCTAGCTGCTTTACTGCTTACTGCAGAGCAGCCCAGGTAGAGTTAGATCTGGAGATAACAGCTGGCAGCTACAATGCTAAAGTAAACTTGAGGGTGTGCTTCAATTGAATTTTAATTGAATTTTAATTTTGGGCCGGAAACACGGAAGAATTCGCTTGACACCGAAAATGCTGATAAACAAAGTTGCTAGTGGTAACTGGGCTGGCCTGGGTAAACGGGATCTAAAATAGTTAGAGCATGTGCTTAGGTACTGGTGGATTTAGTGCACAAAGCCCTCGGGGCCTACGGCCCTTGGGCTTCAGTGCACTAAATGTACCAGTACCCAAGCGCTTATGCTCTAACTATTACTTATCATCACCATCACCATCATTATTATTATTATTATTACTATTACTATTATTATTATTATTATTATTCAGACCCAGGTGTATAAGAAAGGAGAAATTGGAATGTAGAGTGTTTTTTTAAGAACACAAGATGGCAACTGCCTCCCTTTTTCTCCACTCACTCACTCACCCGATACATGACCCTGCCGGCCAGTCTCAAATCTCTATCAAACCATGAATGCCAGATACCTCCTCCATATAGCTCCACGCCCACACCGATGTAGCCACAGCGACTGCGGAAGCTGCGTGGCTTCACCTGTGAATAAAGACAATCCATGAAGTCAGTCACTGCATCCTGTACCATCACATGCTCTTATTGTATGCACATATTATTTGCTCAACTATTTTAGAATAGACTGTACAATGTAACCCCATCCTTCTTTTTTAAGCGTGAGTTGAGCTTTGACCATTGGTGTCAATACAGAGTGACTATAGTTCAATGCTTTTAGGAGGCTTAGAGTCAACCCACCTCATTTACCATCTCATTCACACTGCTAGCCCTGTCAGCGTAGGAATTATGTTTGTGAACAAGAAAACCATCTTATAGTCCTTATTGAAAACAAATCTCATCTTTGTCTTTGCCAAGAAGATTGAGCAAACTAACTTGAATTTAGTCACATGATCTCAGCATTGTCAGCAATGCCCACTTGACACTAGGCCAATAGTAACTTTCCGTCATAAAAACAAAACAAAACAAATAAAAAACAAAAATTAACAGGAAAAACAGCAACAGACTGATCCGTTTTTTTTTGTTTTTGTCAGATACACTATCAGCATCAGCAATGACTTACCCTGAGGCATGGGCTGTCCGTGTGAGCCCCCACCATGGAGAATCCATTGCCCGGTTTGTACTTGCCCCCAACAGCAAATGCAATGATGGTGGAGAAGTTGTTGATCACAAAATACTACAAGGGAAACCAGAAGATGTTAGGACAACATTGTACTGAAAGGATAAACAATATTCATCCTCATCATACACACCTACCCTCCACCCCCCCCCCCCCCCCCCTCCCCCAATCATACACACACACACACACACACCATGCAGTCTCTCATCCTAGAAATGCCAAACTATAATGTTTACGCAGTTTAAAAAGCCAAAACAACACCCAACAATACCAATACAACGAATGCCTGTACCTAACGTCTGCGTAAACACGACACTTCAACATAACCCCTCAATAATTAAGTTGTGTGATTCAACACAAATAGCAAGCGAACTTCATTTAGTTAATCCAAACAAGCTTCGCATAATTTCTGGTAAGAATATTGGGATCAATCGTAAAAATGTAGCTAACAGTAAATACTGTTACCATAGCCATTGGATTAGGCAGAATACTTGAGAATGATCAGGTAAATTCTTCTTTATGACCATTTTAGGGGGGGGGGGGGGGGGGGCGTTTCCCCTCTAAGTTAGCCCACCTGAAACATTATGACTTTCACTTGGCCCAAATTTTCATTAATTTCATAATAACAACAACCCTGCAATTTTAAAACGACTGGGATTTGAACTTCCTGAAAATTTTCTTTTCAAAATAATGCCCTGGATAAGATATTGTATAGAGAAATCAAACTTAAAAAGTTAAGAGTTTTCTATGTCATAGCAACCAACACTAAAAGTCTACGCACTAAACTTATAGCGAGTAATGTAGCACACTTTCTACCTTCCTTTACCATACAAATACCAAACACATTTCCAGAAAGAATACACAGTATTCTCAACACTCCAATGAAAACAACAACAACTAAATTACACCATTAAGAAAAAGTTAAAAACAACAAAAAACAACAACCCAAAACAACTTTTTCTTATTTTCTTCTATTGTTATATTAAACTCTCTGAGTTATACGACTCTAAAAATCATGCATGTGCATTAAAGTAGCATGGGTTTTAAAATGGGTGTGGCTAAGCACATACAGTGTCTCCCTCCCCTTCCCCAGCAATAAACTATGAAGTCCTGTAAGTACAGGAGCAACAGCGTGATGCCTCACACTGCAGCTTGAGTAGGACACGCACATTACTAGATGTCCGGTAACATGTCACCCACAACGGTCCACATCCACTTACCTTTCCACCGGGAGACACGGTCCAGGTGTTCCTTTCACTCAGTTCCGTATAGCCGTTGTCCAACAATGTCTTCTTACATTCAGCGACAGCTGGAAAGAAGGAAGATAAACCGTGAAAATTAACTCCACAAATACGTAAAAATAAAATAATGGAGGGGGAGGGGGAGGAATTAGGGCAAGTTTGGTTAACAATTTACATACAACAAGTAAGTCTCTCTTTTCACGTATCACGACTAGCTAGCAGAATCAAGCTTTCGGATATGAAACTTATATATAGTAAACTGGCATACCTCAAACTATGCCTGATTAACTCCACAAACTAAATTCATTCAAATGATACTACTCTAAAGACTACTACTACTACAGCTGCTGCTACTACTACTACTACTACTACTACTACATGAACTAATACATTTGAAGTATTGTACACATTAGGTTTGCGATTTTAAATTGAGGCAAGTCTGTTCAAAAGGCACACTGAACACTTGGTCATCAGCTAGAACAAACTAGTCACACCACATACCAACATCTCCATGCACTCACCATGGTAAGGGGATGGACTGTTATTGACGAAGTCCACAAATCCTTTAGCTGCTCTCTGAATAGATTCCTACAAGATAGGAGAGACTTAGCTCACAGACTGACACATAACACTGATAGACACTTAGTACAACAATTAGATATAAAAGAAAAACCACTCTATATACATATGTCAATAGATAGACAAACAGATAGACAAATATGTATGTAGACAGAAAGACAGATAGACAGAAAGACAGAAGATAACATACAGAGATTAGATAATTTGATGGATATCTACCAACCTTTTCTTCAGTATTTTTGCTCATATTGAGGTTGCAGTTAAGTACAGCAGATTGAGTCAGAGGACGCAATCTAAATACAATTATACCACAAAAATATTGAAAACAAAATCCAAGTCAAAATCTAGAAATAAGCAAACACCATATGCTTTCAATTTCATAAGTTCCAATAAATTCAAACCTTCCTTCCATACTAATACCACATCACAGGGATGGAGGTGTGTGAGACTAGAGGAAGAAACCCTACGCTTGTTGAATCAGATAGAGCTGGGCGATATTGGATAATCACAGGCGATTCGATACTTACCTGCATTATCGCAATAAAGCGATATATCACGTTATTTCATAACAATTGGCGAGCGTAGCGAGCGAGACACTTACAGGGGTAACACAATTGAAAATTGGGGATGTTTATTTATTTATTGACGAGCGAGCGAAGCGAGCGAGACAGTATTAGGGGTGGATAATGCAAAATCGGGTATATGTTATATATATGTATGTATGTATGGATGGTACGTATGCTCTTTAAACGCGCGTGCGGGGAACTTTTTTCTCCTAAAAACACGGCTATTTAGGCTTGACTCCAGTTTATTCTGAAACTACAGCATTAAGCAAACCTTACTTTATACTTACGCTCCAAAGTATGAGAAAATTCCTGCTAAAACGCTTGTTTTCAAGACACAAAAAGTTGATTCGACAGGTTACTATGGCATTGAAGACCCTTTTCCAGACTCAATTTCAAAACTTCGCCGTTTTATGGGGGGATACGAGAGTGCCGGTTGTTGGTTGTCAAGAGCCGTTGGTAGTCAGAATGCCGTAGTATTAATGCTATGGAAGCTACTACTTCTCGAGGGAAGCTGAGATAAGTACCAATTCCATATTTGTTAGCTAAATATGCAAAATTAACTCTGGCCTTTCATTTTTGTAGCTAAGAGCTTGTCAACAGTGACTGGTAAATTCAAATAGTCAGATTGGCTCAAATTTGGTACTACAAAAGTTACCACTGCTTAAGAAAATGAGGTAAGAAAGTAATTTTGTATTTGTGTGCTATAATTGATTGTCTTTTGTTTTTGTAGGTGAGAGCTTGTTGTCAAGAATTCAAGGTAATTCAGATGGTCAAAGTAACTTCAATTTGATACTACAGAAGTTATCAATACTCAAGAATGATGTAAGTAGTAATTTGGCTAAAATTACACAATAATAACACTGGTTTATTTTTTATCGTAGCTGAGAGCTTGTTCAAGAGTTACTGGTGATTGAGATTATCAGAATGGTTGATGTTTGATACTACAAAAGTTACCATTAATAAGGTAAGAGAGTGATTTTGTATTTGTTTGCTGAAATCAAATGTCATAACCTGCTATTATAGTGTTTGCATGAAGTAAGCTAAAACATAGTAACATTTTATGTTACCTAACTATCAGGCTCGCTCGCCATTTGTGCTCAAGCACACCACTAGTTTATTTATATGTATGGACGTATGTATGTCATTTTGTACTTTGACCCTCGCATTTTTGTGTTAGTTATGTGGTCGACCCCGTCCCAAATTGCACTAAACAGAATCCTCTGGTTTAAAGATCAGTACCCGTATCACCCTAGAAATTGAATTGTTTACCGTTTTGAATTCTTTTGCGGGTGCAGTTAAAACTTGGAAACTTAAGGGACTTCCATTTCTATTCGAGTTAGTGGCGGTGGTAAGTCAATGCGCTCTTTGTCATGGTTATAAGCCGTGTGCAACAGTATTTACTTGAAAATACATTGTCCACTAGACTACCACGAAGGTAAGTCTGTGTAGGTGCATGTCCAGTTGTGTCAAAGCATTGTGTGTTTAAATAACGTGTATTGTTTTGTTGTTGTTTTTTTCCTTCAATTCAAGCAGTTGCAGAGAGTTGTTACTATGGCACTGAAATCCCTTTACCGTGTATGCGAAATTTAAAAACTGGACCTTATTTTCAGTAGCTTCAGTGTTAGAAGTCAAAATCATTCATATAAAAATAGTATAGTCTTTAGGCTCGCTCGCCATTTGTGCTCAAGCACATCACTAGTAATATTTAACAATCTAAATTTTATCCAAACTGAGCTTGCCGTGTTCATCAGCTTCCAGTCCAAAGTTAGTCCTCCAGGGTAAGACTGTGTTGCTTCCTTAAGCCAGAATTTGAACTCACAGCCATTGCTAGCTACTTTAAAAACTTTGTTATAGTACCGCGTTACGGCGGCTGTTCCTTTAATCTGTCATGCGCGTGAAGTTTCCGCATTAATTTAACGACCCGTACCAACGGTTTTCTGAGAAAACGATAATACCGTGCAAATGCAATTGAAATATCGCTTCGTGATGTCGGGTTTTTATCGCGGTGCAACGATAATACCGGTATATCGCCCAGCTCTAGAATCAGATACCACCACGAGCTAATTACAGTCACACCAAATAGTCTAGCAGAAACTTGACAGACTCCTGATTTAAACAACAACAATACCTGGTTGGCACCTAATCTACTGAGTCCATAGCTACTGGTATTATACATCAGGTTCTATAGTTGAAAGCAGGGTAGGTAGGGCACCTGTCTGTCCTAGTTACTAACATACCTAATTCAGTTTTAAGCCAGTTGGTATATTTCACTCCATACGCAACAAAGAGACTGCCAGTGGGAAACAGACTTTTAGACTGAATTATCTTAGGCTCTCAGTCACACACACCAGTTTTTTGTAATCACTGTGCCTCCAAGCCTAATATAACATCAAGATCAAGAGTGAGCATGCTCAGAACACTTGTGTACTTTGATCTTGTGCAAGTACTAAAAGGACAACAATAAAATGAATACAACCAAAACAAGCACATCCAAACTTCTCTTGCATTGTAAGGGAGACTTAACACAGTATCAGCCTTCAAGGGAAAGAGCAAGAAGTCTACTTGGCAAGCCTGGCTAGCAAATGAAGAAATTACTGAGACTTTTGCATATCTTTCTAGTCACCCTTTTGAGCACCTGGAAATAGACAGCGACCACTTTCGGAAAATTGAGCGACTTATTGTCATCATTTACGATAGAACTAGCCACCTCAGCTGTGTCAATGAAGCAAGGAAGGAAATTTTCTGTCAAAAGAGTCACTCCATTGACAGAATACCACCCACAAAGGATGCACTGCTTCAACACATCCGGCGGGCACTGTATCAAGCTGGACTCTGGACAACCTGCACGCAGGCACAGCCAACAATACCTTCACCCGGTTGGACTATGGAGTCGGGGGGCCATTGGATGCCAGTGTGGATTACACTTCCAGAGGTTTCAAAAGCATGCAGTGAGCTCATTAAATGCTCCTGCAAGGGTAACCGTACAAGATGTAAATGTGCCAAGGCCAATCTTAACTGTTCACCACTCTGTACTTGCAAGTGCAACACTACTATAGACTCAATGGAATAATATCTTTCATGGCTATCATTAACTCATCAACCCATATTGTATGTATATTATTGTTATCAATCCAATTTCTTACATAAAGCGTAATCTTAAAGTGTTGCTTAAAATATACTCATTATTACCATAAAAGGGGGAAAGTTGCGCATCTTGGCGTTCAAATCTTGTTCCAAACATAGTAACCACTTACATAACATGGTCTATGCAAGTTTCATACCCTCTTCCCACTTCACAGGTTGATGGGCATTGCAAAACCCCAATAATGGCGGCCATTTTGTCATCGTGCGAGTATGCAAAAAAAAATTCAGAGGGCTCCTCGGCTAATATTAATTAAAAGGGGAAAATGGATTATTGTGCAAAATTTGTCTGCCCCGGTAACAATAATTTCACTAAGCCACCAGACTAAGATGACCTTTGACTATTTAACTGTATACTGATATTATGAGCTTGAAAATTATAAGGAAGTATACGAGATTGGAATGGCAAAAAAAAAATTTGATCCTCAAGAAGGATAATTATAATTTCCTTACCAATGTAACCCAGCCAGGTTCTTGCGAACTCTAAGATGTTAAGACACCTACAAACCTTTACCTCACAACACCATGGTAACCACATGCAAAATAATAATGCTGCTCGACAACAACTGTATCTATTTCTGGTAACTTACTGGGCTATCCGAGCTCCACTGACGGACAAGTTCTTCCTGACTACTACTTTCCACAACATGCACGGCTGCCGTGACGTCCCACACCAACTGGCAATAGTCTCGATCTCACACGGATGAAAGCACAAAAGTGTGTGTGTGGGCAAGATCAAAAGTAGGCAAAGGTCGACACTCTACCGGTCCATAACGCACACGCAGATGTATGCATAGCAGCAGCGGCTTTTCGGTTTCCCCCGTGTCTCCGAGCTCCTCGGCGAGAACACCGTCTGTTAACCGTAATAGTCTGGCTTCCCGAAATCTTGCAATTAATCCAGATTTTAATTGAACAAAGCAAACCAAATTGGCCCCCCCAGTAACCGTTGCTTCCCTCTCAACCACGTGTTGTCACCTCAGAAAAATTATTCGACAGATTGATTTGGGACCCCTTGTTATACAGTGAAACAGTGATAACCTCGGCAGTTTCTAAAGCTTATTGGGCCAGTATATTTAACTTGGGTGTTGCTAGCTTTCGGTGCCTACAAGTCTATATGTCTCATTTGTAAGTTTGCAACCGCCGAAACCCGAAAAGTGTTGGTAATGCGGTGTAGACTATAACGTTGTTGTTGTATTTTCCCCTCTTAGCTTGTCCTCTGGGGGTACCTTGGTGAGTATAACTCCGGGATTCACGACCAGCGTTCCCGTTCCTTGTGGTTGGCTGAGAGAGGTGTCTTACCTAGGTGAAGTGACTTATACAAGGTAAGACGAGTTCAATTTCAACTTCGTTACTCCAGTGGAGTAGACTTGTGGTGATACACTAGGTATGGTTGTGACAGTTTGAATGTAGTAAATAAGAGCATTTTCACTGATCTCATAGCAACCATTGATTTGGCACACTGCACAGCCCATTCATACCACCTTAGTTAGTACATGTAGTTCAAAACTGAACACTTAGCGGTTATTGTTTTTTTTTTTTTAATGATTTGATTTTTCTAAAGTTTAACACACTACATTTAATTTTGAAGGTGTCAATTGGCAACATTTTAGCAGCTTAAATTTGTCACGAACGGCCAAAGTTTGAACCACTTATTGTTGTCATTGCAGTGCTGTAAGAGGAACGTCAAAGGGAGATGGTTAAATATTTACAAAACCTTGGTAGGCTGTTTCAGGAATATTTTGGATGTGTCCCAGTAGTTACATTTGTGAGGTGTCAAAAAAAAGAGAAGAATAGGTGGCTCAACGGAGGCTGAATGGGTAAAGTATCACCATACTAAGAAAATTTTATTTTTCCATTCTGTTTTGGTGGACTTGATTGCTCACCATTACGTGTGCTGTCAAGTGATTGTTGTGAATCTTCTGAAAGAAAATGATAACTAGATTAATGTTGAGGAATAGAGTCATTACTACATTATCAGCTAATAATAATGTTTGAGGAGTTCAATGTAATATTAACTGTAGATAATGTACTATAGAAAATTTCATAGCAAGGTCCATATCAGTTGTGTAAGGTTAGCTAAAAGACAGAGAGAACCGATTTTTTTTTCCAATCCAGTCTAGAATACAATAATCAACTAACTAACATCACCCTGTTAGATCTATTATCTGTTATTTTCACCTTTTTTACACTTGTAGCTAGTCACCATTGAGTAACCTCACTCCAAACGGTTTGGCCGGAATATGCCATTTTTCCATTTTACTAACTTGTATCGCTATCTTAAATAGAATGATATTTAGTTTTTTTTGTTTTTTTTTTGTTCACGTTAACTAATGAGCCTCAAGTAGATAATCATAATTCCTAGGCGTCAGACCCATTGACCTCTCAGTTCTCTTCCAGCTTTTATGTCTGGTGACAGCAAACTTGACCCACATACTAACTCATATCTCTATCATGCCTTATCATTATGGTAGTTTCCTCCCTCTCATTCGCAGCACTAAGCTGAGTTGGTTGGCATTGGTGGCTGCCTGAAGCCACGCCCCCTCCTTTCATTTGGTAAAGGTGGGTGAATGGGTAGTGGATTATGCCTACTTGTTAGATGCCTTTTGGTTCTTTATTCAACACGTACCCTTTCTCACGTTGTGGTCCCTCTCTTGCACCTGTACGTAAAGACGAACCTTTACCACCTGATCTAGCATGCTTCTGAATGGTCAATAATTATTTGATGTTTTTAGACTATCTTTTCACTGAAATTTAAGACCATTGTGTTTAATTTTAACAGCATCTTCATTTTGTTTTATATTCAGCCCGGACAAAACTACATTAAGTAGCTATGCAGAAGTTGAAGATTACTTCAGGAGAAGCGACACATGTAAGTGTGGTCTGAGATGTCCGTTTCGCACACAGGATTATTTCAACTTCGAGCCAGCAGTCATTGGCTTGGAGGAGTCCATGGAGAACGAGTTACACCATTCCTGCAATGTCTTCTCCAATTTGATGAAGAGTGTAGTGTATGAGAATGTGATGATAGATGATGTGTCGGACGACGAAGTGGAACCAACGAGTTCTCGCCGCCACTTGTTGTTTGCCACTCCCACTGGAGCATGCCAGAACTTGCTGGTATTCGACACAATTGTTCAAGCTGATGAGATTTTCGATATGGAGAACCGAGACAACTGGTGGGTCGAAGGCAAATCGGATTTAATTTCGAACCCCATCGTTTGCGAGAAGTCGGACATTGGATCCGGGTCCATGCCGTACTCTGCGATCATGGGCTCCATATCCCACGAGAAAGTGGTTAACATTTTGAAGAGCGTGGATCGGTGCTTCCAATTGCTGGAGCCGGAGTCTGTGGCGGCTCTGGAGCCCAGCTGTGAATCAGAGTTACTGATGCAACGCCGGAAGATGTCTGGAACGCTGGACTTCACTCATGTAGTTGATTTGGTTGACACTGTGGAATCAGGCAGTTCCGTTCTTATTGACAGGACTAACAGCGATCTCCAAGGAGACGATATTATGAACACCATAAACAGAAAGAGGGACTTTGATTCTTTAGTGCAGCTTAACAAGAGGGACCATGCTGTGAATCTAGCCGTGCCCCCTTCCCTTACCATGTTAGCAACAGTGTCATGCTGTGCCTCGACCAAGGGAAGGGATGAAAGAGCTTCCAAGGAATCACCTGGGCTATCAGGCACTCTTGTATTGAATAGCAGTTTGTCGGTGAAAGTTGACTTACCTCTTCCTACTCCTGCGTCAAGTTATGCAGAGAGCCTAATTCCAGGTTCCAGTGGTTGGGAAGGTCCGCTATCTCCGCCTCATTCCGGGATTTCTGATCCGTGCATACCGGCCATTCCGTTGCCCTCACCTACCGAGGCCATAACTCCAACTTCTTCAGAACCTGTTAGTGAGGGCTCCACCCACTTTTCCTTTACTGACGAGAGTGTTAAGTTCATGGGTGGGATTACCCGACATGGTGAGTTGCCGTTAGAGTTACTGAGTGGAGGAAATAATTGTAACTTGTATTTGTGTTGGAGTAGAAACTGAATATGTATTTCATCATAGGTAGGGGCATGGTGAAATTCATGTTCTAATTAATTTATACCCGTTTTCATCAAATCACGTTAGCTAGACGTGAGAGTAACTTGGTCTACTGAATATTATTCCTTTTACCTTATTACAATGTGCATTTATAAATAGGACTATTAAATACCCACTGCTTTATCTACTAACTCACTTCCAAATTGAAGTGCCCAAACTACAGTATAAGGTTTCCAATACTACCACTAAGTTTGTAAATTACGTGTTACTTATATAGATGTGCATATGTAATACTCTCTATCCTCTCTTATATGGGTGCCTTGGGATCCAAGGGTGCCTGCATTTCTGGATTGTCTGTTATTTTGCGAAGGACATAGTTTTCTCTGACTATATGTGAGCGGGTCTGGGAAAAGGGACCTTATGACGCAAAAATTGAAATTGAGATATAGGCTCCAGAAGTAAGTCATCGGAAAAATTCCTTCTTTCTCCTATTTTTGTTTTTTGCAGAATTAGTCTTAGCGACCCTTACTCTACGTCTATGCCAAATTTCAAATGTCAAAACAACTTAAAAGACCCCAAGCGTGCCGTGGAAAGACAAGCTACTTTTTATTCTCTCTCGTTCTTGAAGTACAATAAACGGGGGATGGGCGGAGTTTCAAAGAAGCAGCTAAAGAAAAACGGCATAGCTTTGAGACTATTGCATGCACTCTACAGCTTACCTCTGGCTGAAAGTTTACCGCTACAGCGAATAGAGTAGCCAAGGATTCCGACAAGACAGGCCGTGAGACGCTTTGAAAGCTAAAAAGAACTCTATGCAAACTTTGTTAGTCACTGTTGAAAAGCGGCTGTACGATTTAATTGCGTGTGCGGAGTACGCCGTTAAGTATACGGAAACGTTATTTATACCGGAAGTGGAAATTCAATTTATGTTTTCTCGATTTCTAGTTCAATTGCTTTGCTGAATACAGCCCAGTTCAACTGCCAGTTTCTCTGCAAGTCGAAGGCTTTACCCTCCAGTATTTTAGCACTAAGTTGAGATAAATTGTATCTTTTTATTAGCATAAAAAACTCAATTTTTTTGGTTTGCTCCATAAGGTCCCTTTTCCTAGACCCACTCACATATGTTTGTACAAATATTTATATGTTTTTTATTTATTTATTTTTTACTTGCACCCCTCTTTAGGCATCTCAATTACTCTTTGAAACTTGAATTAGCTGCATGCACTTCTGTAGTAGGTAACGGTCGTCAGTATATTGAAATCGGCTGTGAGAATTGGTATACTGAATATAACTAACTTATGACCAGTAGGGAGGCATGCCCACAATTGTTAAGAGGGAGTTTAGTGTGTGTGTGTGTGTGAGGGATGTGTACATGTATATATATATGTACTAGTCAGGGTTCCTTAGGTGGGAGGCAGGAGGGGCGCTCGCCCCCTTTGAAGTCACTTCGCCCCCCCCCCCCCCCCCTTGAAATATTGTTAAAATTTTGTAAGAAATTGCAAGTTAAAAAGTGAATAATGAAGGTGATTGCAAATGCCCAGCTCTAATTATTGTCTTGGTAATTGAAGCCTTGCCCCTTTGTAGATTTTCCTAAATGAACCCTTGCTGGTGGTATATACTAAGCACATTCATCAAGTGAACCATCCCATAGCTGTAGGAGCAGGGGCTAAGATGTAAGACTAAATTTACTAATGAGACTGAGACTTATTTGGGTTGAACAGTTAATGTGTAACACTAAAGGCAAGTATGTTATTGTAATGTAGGCCTGATTTATGCACCCCAAATACAGTATCTAATACACGCTCAATAATTAAGCTAATTTTCTGGGGGGAAAATTGCTTTTATGCAGATGCAGATGCTAATGACCAGTCTGAAGCTGTGGACTCGAGGCCTTCTGTGACTGAGGGAACTATGGGGACCAAAGAATGTAGTAGCAGAGGCAATAGCATTACTGCAAATGAAGCTCAGGCTGTGTTGACTCTGGAGGCTCGTGAATCTATGAAGGACGTGAGAGAAAACTCCTGTGATATTTTTAAAACATCAGATGCACCTACAGAAGACACATCGTGCCTGTCCGATGAAATTATGTTAGCTGACATACCAGATAATTTAAATACACTTGCTGAAGTCTCTACAGGACAAGCCCACATGGCCATTGAAAGCCGTCCTGGTGATAACGTAGGACTCACGGATGATGTAAATCCCACCATAAAGACGGAAAAACTTTTCATCTCCCGTGACGTCAACTCTAATGCCGTACGCAACCAACAATCGGGATTTACGATGTCGCTGAGAAGAAAATCCCGCAGAGTCAAAAGTACACCCATTAAGTCATGGACCACTGAGAGGAACAAACCACACCCCTCGGCTGCCAGATCGTCGAACGCCACATCATCATTGGATGCGTCAAGTTCTGTCGAGAAACAGCTCCGTGGCAACAATGGCAGCGTGAAGACGAAAGAGCGCGGGAAGAGCGCTCGCAGTCGTGCTGGCAAGAAAGGTAAATCATCCAAGAGCGTTTCCCGTGGCAGGGATCTAGTCATGAAGACGTTGCACATCCCACTGATAGATTGCGGGAGCAAGTCGCCACCCACTGTCCGCATGCGACGCCACACCCTCTGTCACGAAGAGCTGGCGAGTGTTCGGGACGAAGCAAAAAGGCGTGGCGCTTCTATTACTTCTTTGGCTGATGCTTCGTCTGTCTTGCCTCTTAAGGATGGAACTGATGTGTGTAGTTCTGAAGGTGAGTAATTGGTTTAACTTCCTGTTGTTGTATATTGTTATGCTGACCTAATAATAATTTTTGTGGTCCGTCATCGATGACAATTAAACTTTTTCCATGTGAGGTGCTGTGTAGCGAAACGATGTATGTCAGTTGTCCGTGCAAGACATGGTATACATATCAACAATGTAATGATTAAGTACATGTCGGCTAGGGTCTTGGTCTATTCTCAAATAAAAAACTATATATATTATATTATATCTATATTTTAATATATATGTATTTGTTCTAGGTTAGTCTCAGGTAAAAATTTTCCCCCCATACATTAAAAAAAAAAATTATGCATACATTAGTACCCCTAACAGTATAAATATAGAACTGAAGTGTTAGTTTGCTGGCTGGTTATCGTAGCTCAGTGGCAGAGCGCTTGTGCATGAAGAAAGCGGTCCTGGGTTCGATTCCTGGAAGCAACCAAATATTTTTAATTCTGTATTGTTAAAAAAAAAAGTCTGTGAAAGAGAGAGAATACATCTAACGAGTAAAATATAATGGCTGAGAAGAAATTTTGAAATTATACATACAGTACTCATGCTATCACAACTTGTCTTCTCATATAGCAGTCCCCCACTTACTATCCAGTCTGAGATATTATGTATACAACTAATTCTTTTTCCTGTTCTGCAGCTGCTGAAGATAAACTTAAACCCAGACCCAGTGAGATAGCTGATCCTGAAGTGCCTAATGATTCTGTGATGGTAGAAAGTGTCATAGCTCCTGAAATAGTCACTGAGTCTATGCTCCAAGGTGAAAGTAGCTTGCACGAAGACACGGATGTCAAGAGAGTTGATGATTCAATTGCAGTCGGAGACAATTTAAAATTTTCTACAGATGTCTCAAGTCCTCGTGAAATGCACCTGGATTCCGTGTCACATGACCAGATTAAGTTATTATCTCCGTCCAATACTGAAGTCAAGTCTTCCGCTAAGGTTGTTTTGGACTCACTATCTGTAAAAAATAAGTTAGGTATTTCTAAAGGCAGCAGTGTTGCTCCTGTTTTGGAATGTGAAGCCCAGCCTCATGCTAGTGATCATTCAACGGCTGAGGTGGTTTCCTGTGATACTAATATTGCAGTTGAGGGTTGCAGAGGCAATACCACCACCAGTATGGCAGAGAATAGCAGTGAAGGTATGTTGTCCTTAAATTACAGCTGTGATGTGGGTGTTGATGTTCTCTTGTCACTACAGGTATGGTGGAGTTGCCTGGGAGTAGTGAGGATCTTTCTTCACGGGCTCTTACGTCTTCCACTTCTCGTGAAAGTTTCGCTAGCAGTAGCGCTACACCTGCAGATGCAGCTGTTGTCATGCCAACGGAGCCACGAACATGTACCACCACTTCTACCGGTGAAAGTCCTTCCCTTACGTCTAGTCAATCAGAACCAGCAATAGAAAATAGTCGTCTTCGTGAAGGTGGGTGTGTCAATTATCCTGTGGACTCCAACATGCTATCTTTACTTCAGTCTAAGGAAGTGACTAATGCAACACTTCTAGGGACACAGCGTCCATTGGAAACAATTGAGCAAGACAAAAACTTGTCACCTACAATCTGCCAGAAGTCACCTGCCAAAGTTCATGGTAAGTCTTCAGGTAAGAGCCAGTCAGTTTCAAACAAAACCAGAAGACGGCCAAAGGCAACCGAAAAGAAGAAGACTAAAACTTCTCAGAAGGAAAAGAAGAACGCATGCAAGTCTGCTAGTAGCCAGGAGTCCAAGGACAGTGAGGCAAGGTCACGCAGAAAACATCGAAATAAAGGGTCTGATCAGCAAGAGTTCTCTGATTCAAAGGAAAAGAAAGTCAAGATGGAGTTTCCCAGGGAGCATGAATGTGGAAATGGTGAAAAGGCTGGCTGTCGTAATATAGATGTGAAGGCAAGCAGAGAAGCAGTTGACCAACTGGAAGGACAGAAAGAAGTGTCTCACCAGCGAGCAAAGGAAGATAGCTGCACGTCTTCTTTAGACCAACAATCTGACGCCACTGAAGCTGACCAACACCTCGATGACAGTCGAAAAGAACTTCCTCGTGAGCAAGGGTCGTCTGGTTCGCAGGAGAAGACAGATGATGATGTAAGCATGATGGTAAAAGATCTTAAAGAACATCCTGACCAACAAAAGTCTTCTGATTTCAAGGAAACAGAACAAGATGGAATCACTGCTACTTCTATGGATAAATATTCAGGAAGTAGTGAAACACCACTTGAGATACAAGGACTAGCCATTTCAGATTTAACAGAACAGAAAAGTAACAGTATGACTTCCATAAACCCACATGCTAAACCCAGGGATGATACATGCCAGCTTATAGGAGGTCAGAAAAGACCAGCTGATCGGAAAAATTCGTCTTCGAGGAAAAAGAAAGGAGGAAAGAAGTCTCCTGTTGACCGAAATTCTAGGAAAAGTAAAAAGGAAAAAATATGTTCGGATCAGCTAGACGTGCTGGTCTCTAAAGGAGGGAAAGATACTGGTTGCATTAGTGGTGAGGTAGGCCAGGCTTCAACAGGTCTGATGCATGATCAGCAAGGTTGGTCTAATTTGATGAACAGAGATAATAATGAGGCAAGCCAGGAAGTTGAAGGACGAGTATTTCAAGAAGGACACGATAAGTCTTTGGTTGATGGAGATTCCGCAGGAAGTGAAATGGCTGAGAATTCAAGTGCTCAAAAAGGATCATTGAATGTTCGGGACTCTTTCGATTTCAAAGATGATGTTAGCACTAGTAATGGCTATGGCCAGACTCTCAGGAGCCCAAAGACATCTCTTGATACGCAAGTTTCAGTTGATGAAAAGGAAGACAATATTAAGCACTCTGTTGATGAAGGTTCTACGAATGATGCAGACGTGCTAAGAATAGCGTCAAATTACCAAGGTTCTTCAGATTTGAATGAAAATAAAGATGTCGCTGCTTCTGATCAACATTCTGGTAGTAGTAAAACAGGTGAAGGGTGTCCTAGTCCACAAGACTCTATGAATGAGGAGGGGAAAGCAAGTAGCTGTAATTTTTCTCCTGATCACGATTTTCGTGGCAATGATGTAAATAGAAAAATCCAGGAACATAAATGTCTAGTTGGAGATCCTGGTGGACAGAAGACTACAGATAAGAAGAGAAAGAAAGAAGTCCACAAGTCTGGCTTAGAACAAGAGTCAAAACACGATGAATCTGTCGGCCAACCACCTAATCAAGACAATTCCAAAGAAAAGAAAAAAGATAAAAGGTCTGCTACAAACAATTCTAAAGGTAGTGGGAAAGTTAAGAATCCTAAAGTTAGAAAACAACTATCGGATCAGCAACGTTCCCTAGCTGTGGTGGAGAAGAAAAATGGCAGCAAGTTAGCTAGCAATCAAAAGTGTGAAGACAGTGGAACACTGAAGAGACCAGATGGGCTAGAATCTGCCCCTTTCAAAGATAAGCAAGATGATAGTAGTAGTAGAATTGGTAAAGGGTATCCTAATCCACAAGATTTCGTTAATGGGGAGGGAAGTGGCAGTAATTTTTCTCCAGATCAATGTTCTCAAAGCAGTGTTGTAGATAGAAACAATAGAAAGACCCAGGAACATAAATGTCTAGTTGGAGATCCTGGTGGGCAGAAGGCTACAGATAAGAAGAGAAAGAAAAAAGTCCACAAGTCTGGCTTAGAACAAGACTCAAAACACGATGAATCTGTTGGCCAACCACCTAATCAAGATAATTCCAAAGAAAAGAAAAAAGATAAAAGGTCAGCTACAAACAATTCTAAAGGTAGTGGGAAAGTTAAGCATCCTAAAGTTAGAAAACAACTATCGGATCAGCAACGTTCCCTAGCTGTCGTGGAGAAGAAAAACGGCAGCAAGTTAGCTAGCGATCAAAAGTGTGAAGACAGTGGAACACTGAAGAGACCAGATGGGCTAGAATCTGCCCCTTTCAAAGAAAAGCAAGATGTCAACGAGTCTTCACTGGATCAAGAAGCTGAGAGTAGCGAGGCACGGCTACAAGTTGAAGAGATTGGATTTCCTGGTCGACAAAATAGCTGTGATGGTGACATGAAGGAAAGAAAGGAAAGCAGCGAATGTGCCATTAATTCCTCTGACGGAAGTGGTCCAAGTCAGCATGTGGACAACAAGGAGGAAAGACCTTCCCATCAGGTAGAATATTCCAACGAGAATAACGATGATAATTATTTGGTCGATATACCTTCTAGAAGCTGTGGTACCCCTCAGCAACTGCTAACCCATACACAACTTGATCAGAACTTGGAGAAACTTGAAGATACCCATACACAACTTGACCAGAACTTGGAGAAACTTGAAGATACCCATACACAACTTGATCAGAACTTGGAGAAACTTGAAGATACCCGTACACAACTTGATCAGAACTTGGAGAAACTTGAAGATGATAGTAAATCTTTGGTTAGCTTGAGCTCTGAGACTAGTGAATGCATTCAAAATCCACTAGGTCAGAAAAGACCGGGTCGAAAATCAAAAGAACAGAGAGAAATTAGTACTTCTCCTGCCATCCCAGAATCTGAATACATTGGAACCCTTCGGCAACTTTTAGGTGAGCAACAGCTTGGTTTAAATTCAAAGGAAGAAGAAGATAGAAGCAGCTCAATAGGGAATCAAGATTCTAGAAACACTGTATCAAGCTACCAGACAGATGTCAGTGCACCAGTAGTTGAGAACCAAGATTCTGAAGACCATAAGACCAGCCAGAAACGAAAATTGCGAAAGCGACCTTCCAATCTAGAGGGGATTTCATATTTGAACCAACCAAAAAAGAGGAAAGTCAACTCTGAATCACAAACATCAGTGGGAATGCCGGAGCTGGGTGAATCTGGTTCAGTAGAATCACCTGGGTCTGATGTATCTAGGAAAAGACCTCGGCAACTCCCTATCAAATCCTATCCAATCCGATCGAGAGAGCCGTCAGAGGAACCTGAAAAGAAAAAGAAGAGACCATCCGTTGGGGCTGAATTGTATGGCATTAAACCCGTGGTGAAGCAGCCGAGACTGAAGCAATCGCCAATGCCTGCATCTTCCCCGTCTATGCCTAGTGGTTTTGAGGAAGTGGAGGAAATGCTACGTAAATTGGAGAAAGAGTTAGACGTACAGTAAGTTCAACTGACATTTGCTAAAGCTTTTTTATGTGTTTGACACTCTACGTGCATGTGCGAGAGAGTTACCTTCTGTCTGTCGTGTCTTGCATTCATTCATTCATTAGTGAATCTCAAGTATGGTTGTAGTCAGTCCTTCAGGTCATGTCAAAATTGAGTCATTTTAATTAATAAGTATCTTATTTTAGATACAGCTCAGATGGTGCTTATGTTGACCACTACCTCCTACATTTGGTCATTTTTTGGGTAAGGGTTGACGACCCAGGTTCAGCTGGCTGTTAGTTAGATCTACAAAGCTCAAAACTAAACGTCAAGCCTCATGCGTTGGTAAGTGTTACACAGCACCAATAGAAACAATCTCGATTTAAAATTTCCGAAAGCTGCACACCATAATCAACAACTGGTGCTTATTGACCAAAGCAGAACAAAGCTGAAAGTGACAACTTCAAATGCTTGCCGATTTGTTTTTCAAGTGATTTGCCTCAGAGTTGACGTTTGCTAGGAGATAGTACTTCCACAGCTGTACTAGAACATGTACCGGAACTGATCTGGTCAACTGGTATGCTGAAATCTGGTACAATATTTTTTCGAGAGCTTACTGGTGCTGACAATCCATACCGTGTGTTCTTTCTTATTACAGTTCACCTGTCATGTACCGTTGAAGAGAATATTTCAATAGTAGTTACTTTTTTTTTTAAGCTGAAGACTATGTGGTGTGGTTTCATTTTTCTAAAGCCTTTCTTTGGTACTGTGAACTATGTATCATCATTAGCATTTATATAGGGAGTCAGGGTGGGCATTGATATGAAGATACTAATAATTTGACGTGTCACTACAGCACTGATGTAAGGAATTATTATTCATTGTATCCCCACATGACATACTAATCCATTAAGTCCCCACCACATAGTGGCGCTTGATGTAACTTTTGAAAATTAGGAATGCAATAGCTTAAAGTTTAAAATAAAGTTCTGATTATCCTCCACCACTTGGTTTAGTTACACCTGTTTCCCTCTCCTGCTCTCTTTCTGAGTCATGGATTCCCTTCTCCTCCTTTGTCTATCTCTTTCTGCTTCTCAGTTTCTCTATCCACTTCTATCCATGATTGTGGGCTTATGCTTTGTGAAGCTGTTGTCTTCCCTTTTGAATTATTTTGTCAACGTCCTTGCCAATTTCACTTGCTTTTAGGTATAATAGTATTGCCATCCTACCAATTTCATGTCTTTTGGTTATAATAGTACTCATTTTGTAATGAATGTTATTCATTCAGTTCATGCGATGCTTTAACAACCCGTCTCAGCTCGTTAATTATTCCTGAATACACATACCTTCGTTACTAATACACAAGCATGTATAAATTACATAATTTTTTATTTATTGTTGTGGTCTACAACTGTACTACCTATGTCCATGCTGGGTAAGAGATTTTGTTATTAATTATACTTCACACACATGTGTTTTGCAGAACTGAGCCAGATGGTTTGGTTGTGTCTGTTCCTCTTTTCATTGGTCGCAAGAGATTGATCCACCACACCTTGCTGAAGTGTACGAGTGGCCACGTTGAAGAGCAAACTTCTGTTGCAGCAAAACCACTGACTGCTGAGATTGGTGATATTGTGTGGGCGAGAGCGGGTGGATTGCAGGGGTGGCCAGGTAGAGTTGTGCATCATTCCAAGAAGAAGATGGCCGAGCCACCTCCCGGCAGGGTAAACAATTTCTTAGGGATTGGGGCGGGGCAGGGGGGAACCCTTGCACTAATATTCACAATATTGCAGAATTCGTTGCTGGCTTGTGATGTGATGACTAATCAAACTCTGTATGTAGTAGTACTGTAAGTAGCTTGTAAGCATGATGTACGAGTTTTAGCAATAAAGTTACACTGTAAATCCTTTACTGATAATGTTCTTTGCACGATATCTCAATAATGTGGGTAGAATATTTTAGTACACCCCACACCCATTTGGAATAGAACTATAGTGATTGTAATGTAACCAGTGTCCTGAAGTCATCTCCGTTGCAGTCATTCACACCTATACTGATTGTTACTCATGTTTTTTTTATTTTTATTTTTTTTTAATTTTTATTTTTTTTTTGTGTGTGTGTGTGTGTGTAGGTTTGGGTGGAATGGTATGGGGAATCCACGGTGAGCCTGGTCAACCACAGGAGTATAACGTCTCTTAGAGAAGGGGTTGCACAACGCCTGAAGCATAGAAAGACAATTACCTGGCAGTTAAAAAATGCGATCCTTATTGGTCTTCAGGATGCTTTAGTCAGCAAAAAGGACAAAGGACAGTAATTAAAACTTTCATTCATTCTTGGCATCTGGACAATCACTTCAAAAATTTCACTTCATTTCATATAAACATGTTTATTCTTTCTCTTTCAGTATATTTAACTATAGCATTGTCTTTGTATGGTAAGGGGTTCACAAGCAATACAGACCGAGCTTGTACACTTTGAGCCTACATGTTTTGTCTGGCCCCACCCATATATACTGTAATCAAATGCAAGTATAGTAGCATTTCTGGCATTTGTTGAGGCTATTCTAATGACCAATATGTGGGAGAGATCTAGCTTGAGTTAATGAATGAGTCCATAGTAGTATTTTTCAATTCAAACTACCTTCTTTAGCATTACTACACGTTTTACTAGCTTATTAACTGTGTAAACGATTAACTCTGGTTAAAAACGTGCACATTAACTTATTTTCAAGAACATGCATAGAAAAATTAGATTCCAGTGCGGTCAGTCGCACATAATACAACGTCATAATTATTTGCGATCATGCGCGTGAAAACCAAAAAATATCGCGCATGCCTTTTACAGGTGCGAATAGAAACACGCGGCAAAGTATGAAGATCTTAGTCCGTCGCTTGGCACGACTGCTCCCTCCTTGTGTAGTCTCTCTCTTGTGGAAAGCGCACGTACCAGCGTTGGTGAGTTAGCAATGTGTAACGGACCTACTATACTTTGTCTCAAAACTTTATAGATTATTAACTGCATTTTCTGATAAGTTATGAGTTCTGGCAATGTGGTACTATAGGTTTGGCATGAAATACTTAGACAAAAGGTAAAATATTCACCTGTGCCAAGGCTGTCTAGTGAACTTGTTTCTTAAACTATTAGCCCAAGTCTAGGCTACTGTTAGATCAGTGATTAAATCCTTAATTGGTAAGTGAGCGGAGCGAGTGAGACACTCTCAGGGGTAACACAATTGAAAATCGGGGATATTTGTTTGTTTATATATATATGTGGACATACGTGTGTCATTTTGTACCTAGACCCTCGCGTATTTTAGTGTTCGCGCCGTGTTCGACCCCATCCCAAACTTCACTAAACAGAACCCTCCAGTTTAGCGATCATTACCCGTATCACCCTTGAAATTGAATTGTTTACCACTTTGAATTCTTTTGCTGGTGCAATTAAAACTAATGGGAGCTTCATTTCTATTCGAGTTAGTGGCGGTGGTAAGTTAATACACTATTTCTATTTGTCACAGTTATAAGCCCTACGCAACAGTATTTACTTGAAAATTCATTGTCCACTGAACTAACCACGAAGGTAAGTTTTGCGTAGGTATGTTCAGTTGTGTGAAAGTATTGTGCGTTACAACTACTGTTAAGAATGTCACAAAGAAAACTGTGACTTGATTTTGTTGCTTCTTTTTCAATTCAAACACAGTTGCGGGAGAGGTTACTATGGCATTGAATCCCCTTTACCGTATATACGTTATTTAAAAACTCGACTTTATTTTAGTAGCTTGAGTATTAGTAGTAAAATCAATCGTTTAAGGCTCCCTCGCCATTTGTGCTCAAGTACACCATTAGTTATAATGTATAGGCTACACCATGACATGGAGGTTGGTATGGGATTTATACATTTGGGCACAAAGGTCTGAGGATTGTGTAAGTCCTGTACTAATTAAATGGTTAAATGGAGGAGTGCAATTGGCTTGTAGCTACCATGACTCTGGGCTATTGGAAACCTAATTTTTGATTGGACGGTTCACTTATTCATCTCATAGGAGGTGGGTATATAATATATTCACCATGAACTGAGTTATCTGATGGATGGTTTGAAAAGTTTGCACTACCAATTTCCTTACTTTGTTATAAAATCGTCTCAAAGTGTTTGACCTTAGTGACCCCCGAGGACTTGGCAGGAACCTTGAATGTTAGGTAAAGATTATTTAATATTTATTAGTTGTGCAAACAGGAAGCTGCTTTTTTTTAATTAGTATTTTTATAAGATGCATAATATTAGTTGTAAGTGAAATAGAGACTGATTAGCATTCTCTGCCCCCCCCCCCCCCCCCCCCAAAAAAATGGAATTAGAGCAATATATATATATATATATATATTATTCTTGCATGTGAGCACTTGGCTATTAAGGTTAGTCTCGCGGGGCCAGACCTTTTACCAAACGCAAAGCGAGGAAAGGGTCTGGTCAAGTGAGGGGGGGTGCGCTGTTAATGCGGTGTTAATCAGGACACCAAATTACCACAAAACGCGAACTAGAACCATTTCGCTTATTGCTCTGCTCTCACAGTTTGCTGTTTAACTGGCTCCGTTTAATTATGGCGAGTTGCTGCTTATGCAGAAGTGACTTATTTTCTGGTCAGGCAAAGAAGAGAAGAATATTCCAATTCTTCTTCTGGCGAAGTTCTGACATCTTCAAAAATGTCATATCACAAAGCCTACACAAGTAACTGTCTCTATAGATCTCCAATACTTCATCCAAGGTCACTCCCAACTTTTTTTCAGCTTCATTCTCCAAGATAAAGCGAACTGTGAGAGCAGAGCAATAAGCGCAACGCTTCTAATTAGCCTTTTGTGGTAATTTGGTGTCCTGATTCGCAGTTTCTCCAGGAATTCGTGGGTCCTGTACAGCGCACACACCCCCTCACTTGACCAGACCTTTTCCTCGCTTTGCATTTGGTAAAGGGTCTGGCCCCGCGAGATTATATTAAGGTCGTGTCTAATGATGATGATAGTGATGACAATGATAATAAAAAAAGGTGTAGATTTAATGCTGTGCAGTAATACTTTTAGAACTTTTTTTTTTCAAGTCGCAAAATGTTATGGCGAAAGGTTACTATAGTATTGAGACCCTTTACCAGATATATAAAAAACTGCCATTTATAGTAACTGTGAGTGCTTGTTGAAAATACTTGAGAGATTGAGATTGTATTTGTTAGATAAAGTATGGTCACAACGGCTACGTACTTATAATTTTAGAAATGGATTGATAGATTCTTTTGAAGTGTTTCTTTTGTGCACAGCTTCGCTTACCATTTGTGCTCTAGCATATCACTAATAATTATAACAATAATAACAATAATACAACAATAATAACTACCAAATCCCACCATGCAGTGACACTTGATGTATTTAACTTACAAGTTAGGAATGGATTATATCCTCTTGGTTTAGTTACATCAGTCCCCTTATTTATCACTTATTTTTCTTAATCACGGTTTACAATAAGCTGTTCTGATGATGCTTTACCAACCTGGCCTAGTCATGAATTATTCATGAACACACATCTTATCGATGTCGTTACTTAAGGTCACAATCATGATAGTAGGACAGAAATTCAGAAGTGGGAGAGATAGACAAGGAAAAGGGGACTCCATGACTCAAGAAGAAATAGCTAAGGTGGGGGTTAAGAAAAGCTCATATAGTTCAGAAAAAAGAGAGCAGGAGAGGGAAACTTATGTAACCTTAAAGGTGCTGGCACATAGCAACGCTCGTGCGCGGCTTAATTGAGCAATAAACCAAGAAACCACCGAGTTGTAGAGGTAGAGGGCGGACCTTAAATACCCGCGCATAGATAAGAGCTTCCTGGCAGATCGTGGTAAGTATAGTTAACTCGGCTTACGGAGGGCGTGGCTAGAAAATTGCACAGTGGCAAAAAAGTGCGAGACAATTGGAATCTATTTTGTACTCTAAGTACAGAAAGGCGGATGATTAGTGTTTCAATTTTGGTACCGCGGCGTAACTTAACAAGGTAATAAGAGTAGTCGTTTAGCTTCATCTCTCATGAAGACAGCGTTTCCATGTACGCATTTTCATTGGTCGAGCTATTTTGATGCCTCATTAAGATAGCTAACAGATTGCTTGTTCTTGTGAAGGATATTTGTAATAGCTAGGCAGTCTGTAATAGCGCTGAGGGTTAATGGAATTACTTCCTACCTCAATTTTATTTATGAGTCATTCTGATAATCTAAATGAATAGTAGCTCCAGACTAAAAGCACTAATTTAGCGGCTTACTTTATTTTTTTGAAATTATGTATGGTGAAGGAATTCAATACATAGCCCAGTTTTGGGCCACTTGCCTTCTACAGGAGATACTTGGCAACACCTAAAAAGCAAAAAAAAAAAAAAAAAAAAAAAAAAAAGAAAGCAAATTGCTATAAGTTCTAAACCAAGCACAATATTTTCACATGCACACTTGTAATGTATATATCAAATACCAACATGAGATTAATATTTGATTCTCTTGGTGACTTGACCATTGCATGGATTTTTCTTACTGTTGCATGAGACAGATAGCTATGACAAACAGTGCATATCCTTACCACCACTGCTAATACAAATGAACTTGTGGTAAGTTTCTGTTACATTCAGATCATGCCAGAGACAACCTAATTCAAAGGGATGTTGATTAAATTTCCCAAGAAATGCAAGGGTCAACTTACATACTACATACATACATACGTACATCCTTAAACATAATATACATAAACAATTATCTCCAATTTTTGATTGTGTTACTCATGATAGTGTCTTGTTCACCAATAATAATAATAATAATAATAATAATAATAATGAGGTTCTGAAGCTCGTGCTTCCTAGCATTGCCACACAGTCGTCACGTACAATGGACTGCATCTGACATCATCTGAAGCTCTAGGTGATCTGGTTTCACTTTTGATCCTGTTTCCCAATCAGTCCATGGCCCCCAGGATTGATGGCTGTGGGTGTGAAAACATATCCTGGAAAAAATACTTGGTGTATCTTTTAAATTATCCTCTCCTGTGCAGCTTCAACAACCTTTCCCAACCTTCTGGTGGCATATGCATGGCTTGTAAGAGGATACTGGATATTAAGTGATTTTAAATGCATACCCATGAAAGTTAGATCACATCTTTTTACTCAGTAAGTTTTATTTAATTACCTTTATTAACTTCAATTGTATATAGATAGGTATGTATATGTATTGGTGCGCTATTAAAAAAAAATTGTCAGAATTATTATGTTGAAGCGTTGAAATAATTAATTTATTTTACCTCGAATATTTGGTTAAACCTCAGAACAGAACTATTTGGGCTTTTAATTAGCGAATCAGAGGCTGGTTGCTTTAAAAGGTGATGAGTAATACATTTTCTATTGGAAGGGGCAAGCGGAACGTTTGTTAAACAGAGCTGATTTGCTCATTAGAGTTCACTATCAGAGGGTCCACTGTATATTCTTTTTAGTCATGCAAATTGACGGAGAGGAATTAATTTTCTATGCAATAGTTGCACTGTGTGGCAGGTGATTATCCAATGAAGATTTCTTTGCCTCCATGGAGCTCAGTCCACAATTGAATAGATTATACCAGTTTTACGTAATGCAGTTTTTAGTAACCATGACTACTTTTTACAAGTTTATGTACAGGGAAAAAGCAATTTTCAGGGAGACATCAAAAGTACAGTTGGTAGTGCATCATTATTTGGAAGGATTGCCAAAGGTTGAATAATACCTCTTTCAGTCATTGTGTTTGAAAAGTGCCAAGAAACGGGATACTTATTGGTGGACGCATCTGTGGCTATTCTTCATTCTGCCTCAGAACTGATTGTACATGTCTTCTATCTTCAGACTCATACGTGTGTGTGTGTGTGTTTGTATGTGTATGTGTGGGTGTATAGATGGATGAATGGATGGGTAAAAAGAGGGTGTTTGGGGTAGTAGGGTACTTTTTTACCTTGAAAGTATAATTAATCATCCAGAAAATACAACACAAGAATATTATGGGGATTGTCTAGCACTGAAGTTCATTCATTGAATTGCTTCTTTAGGTGTCTGAGCTTTGAACACCTTCTGTGCACTGTATCATCAAACCTCATTGTGTAGGTTTTATAGTATATTCTTCTTTAGAATGTGGTTTCTTGCCACAAAGTTATTGAACTGGGTGGAAATGATGGCATAATAGGCAAGCACATATTGATCTAGTAAATTGTATGACTGATTTAATACTATACAGTTGGTCCTCACTTCTCTGCATGCTTGTTTTCCTTAAATTTCATTTAATCTCCTTGGATTTTTATACTATCCCAGCTGCAGACTAACTATGAATTTTGTTATATTCAAACCTAGATTACGGAAAATGCGCGGAAATTGATAAGGTTATTAGCCCACACTTCCGCCTTAGGGGTAGTCTTTTACTGTAGGATGTTGCAAATGGCGACGGGATCTCCTCGTGCTGAGTAAAGAAAGTACCCTACGCGAAAAGCCTTCCTGTCCTCTGCAGATGCACGCACGGCCACTTCGACCGGCTCATTTTAAATAGGAATGCCTGCTCTATCTAATCGTATGCAATAAAGACCCCCATCTGCCCAGCAGAGGCATATATCAGGGCCTTTTTTAGGCTACTTCGGAAGCTCCTGCGGGGCGGCCATGAGTAAGCTGTCTTTCAGAGCCAGGGCGCTTGATGCCACCAAGCCCCTACCTATCTATCATGCCGTGGATTTGCCTGACATATCCGAGTACAACACCATCAACCGGACCGTGCCACAAATGCCCACTGGCATGGAGAAGGAGGAAGAGACGGTATGGTGCCTCCATTAAAAACCGCCCTTTTTCTGCGCCGCCATTTTTAAAATGGCGGACGTCATTTTTTAACAAATTTCTGGGAATTTATCGTTCCGTTCTGTTTGGTGGGTCTCGTTTAGAGGGTTAAGGGAATTAATGTAAGTAGCTAACATGTTTAAAGTGAAATTTGAAGGCTAGATAGACGAACAAAGTCGATATTTCGGGGTGTGTAAGTCTTGTTGAATTGGTCACGCACGTGACTCGATACTCGCTAATGATATTCATAGCCAAATGTTAAGTCGATGTCAGGCTGCTATTCTTGAATTGTGGCTGCTATAGAAGCTGCTATTTTAGTTATATGTGGTATCCTTGAGTTATGCATTACTTTATTTTTTTATTTGTTTTTCAGGAGAGGCATTTGCAAGAGGTAATAATAGCACAGCAGACCAACCGTACAAACAAAAACGTTATAATTCCTACTCCTGAGAATGCTATCGTTGTTCATGACTATGGTGAGGTCACTCCAAGGATGGGGAAGCCGTTACCATTTAACATTCGAGTTCCAGGTTAGTGAATTGGTGAACAAATCAAGCTTTAAGGTTTAATCAAGGATGAATAATTTTTTACTTTCAGAGGATTAAAATGTTCGTGAATTAGGGAAATGATATTAGGTTAACTTCTGTCAGCAAATTGTTATTGTAATTTTTTTTTGTTAAAACCTTTTGAAAGAGAAAGAATACAATTATAAGTCAATTTTATTTTTTAAAGTTATTAATACTGGAATCAATGTTAGTGAGAAGAAATGAGTATGAGGTATAATAAAATATTGTCATGTAGTAGAAGGATTGGCCGGGGGTGCTAAATCAAGAAAGGAACTGAGATAGTTGGAGTGATGAAATCATTAGGAAGCAACAACAAGTACAATTATAGTTTGGCAACTTGAATGTTATAACAGAATATGGAATGGATTAATTATATTGTACTATTGATTCTTATATTAAGTTAGAGCTATGATCAATAGGCTCATTTTGTGTGAGAGTTGGAGAATGAGCAGCTTTTAAGTACAGGCGTTTTATTTCAATTTTTGTGTCCGGATATAGAAGGATGGAGTATACATTTGTGTGCATTGCTCATTATTATTTATAAGAATCTCATCCTTTTCAATTTGAGGCTTTGTGGATTTAAAATGAAACAGTTTTGGTGTATTCATCTGACCTCATGTTATATGTTATGAAGCCACAATCATACAGGGGTTCTAGTTGTTTACTTTAGTACATAATAGAATATGTTGTTCTAAGATGACGGTCAGTGTATTAAGTTACTGCAGACCATTTCACAGTTCCTATTATGCACTGTTAGTCTATTTGGCTGGAGAAATGTATTGTTGAAAGTTCAGGACTGGCATGTTCATATTTTAATGCTCTTTTTATTAGTGTGTAAATCACGAAGCTAGCAAAAATTTCTCAAGTCTGGCGTGGAATTGTCCTCACGTATCACGTATTTGTTATGTTACTTCTCTAAAGTATTGTTCCAAATTTAGCACGTCATGTTCCGTTTTGATGAGTTTCTTACTGTTTTGTTAGTTTTGAGGGACAAAAGTTTTCGTGTTTAAAATACCTTATACTTAATGGAGTTGTGTAATGTGCCAATGCAGTAATTGGTGTCGGCAGATACATCCATATCAGTAAGATTAGGGAGCATAACTGTTATTGAAAAAATTTGACTCTATATCTGTATTTGTATCGGCACTATTGCGGAGAAAAGTGAATAACCAATATGTAAATAAGTATATTAGTACAATACTATATGTAGTGCTGATTGCACCATTTTGACATTTTTTCTACTGAAGGTAGCTAATTCTTAGTCAATACGAGACTGGGACCCTTATAAAAGTTGGTCAAAAGTACATAGAAGTATTGGTAAAAGCAAGCATGTAGGCAACCAAGCCTGCTATATAGTTCTAATTGAGTTCTGTATTGTTTGCCGAGCTAGAATCCTCACTGTCTGGAGTGCTCCAATTCATTTGTAATTGATTAGCTACGTTTATTCCAGTTGGATGCGATATATTTTTGTACTGGAATCTGCTGAACACTTTGTAATGTGTAGTGGGAGAGGGTTTTTTTTAATTTCAAGCGAGTAGCTGTTTTCCATTTTAAATGGTTAGTTTTGTTGATGTCGTTGATTCATATGCGGCGATTGCCTGACTTTTCTGTAGCCACTTATCAATCTTGACATGAAAAGGAAGAGGCAACTTAGTTTTTGCCTTGTCAGCGTATTGCATCACTCTTGTCATGATGCCAAACTTCTGTTTGTCATCAGTTTCTCCTCCAAGTGTGTGTATAGCAATGCGTTTGCAACTGTATTGCTTCATTTCAACCATGTTTATTGAATTGAGATAATCCCAATGCAGTGTATATGCTATGCCATTCGTGAATGTGTACTGGTTGTATGTATCTGCAATAGAGTATGGAATGATGATGATGATAATAATAGTAGTAACATTATGGGCAATAGCAACAACAATTAGCAGAGGTATTACAATATCTATCCTTATGTGCTATATATGGCACTTGATAATGCACTGATAAGTTAAGGTTGTGTAGTCCAGTATGAAATTATTTTACCACCGTATGTTAAGCTGTTTTTTTTTGTTTTTTGTTTTTTGTTTTTTTTTGTTTTCTTTTTCCCCTTTTTCTTCATGTTAGGGTTACCATTGGAGGAAGATGTACCAGACTATGACTTGGATTCAGAGGATGAAGAATGGCTGAGCAGACAGACTGTGGACAAAGTATGTTAGTGTCTAGTTTGTACCAATGAAGGTACATCAGTACCTGGTGGTTCCATTCTTCCTGTGATGGAACAGTGGCCATAGTAAATACAGCAGTTGTTTCTTCACATATGGCGTTCTTGACCTTGTCATTCCCCTCCATTTGACTAGTACATAACACTATTAAAAAATGAATAAATTAAGTTATTTATGTGGGGGATGGTTGTTAAACACACATATGCCCTTGTATGGAAAGGGTCATCAGAATACGTACTGGCTAAGTGTTGCTAGGCAAGGGAAAGTGTGAACAGTGTGGGTGGTAATTGGGAGGCTGCCAGGGAGAGAAGTTCTGACTGAGCGGTTGTTAGCAAGCAGTTATTCCGCTGCTGTTAATTCTTCAGTGATAGCAGACAGTATTGAGTGTGTTGGTTAGAACTTGTTTGTGGCTCTGATAGTATAAAATACGTCTGAGAAGTGTGAGCATCTCTATGTACACCAAGTTAAATTGATCCTCCCTTGTCAATAAGATAATGTATTAGAGGCTGAGAAGAATGGTATAGTTTCTGCCAGATTGTGGTGATCTCAGATTGTTTGTGTAGTAATTACTTGTTTTCCAGTTTAGTGTGAGGTATGTGTTGTGTGGACTTCACAGTTTATTTTTGTGGGATTAGAGGTAGCAACAGCAGATTTTATTTACATAAATAATAGTATTATTATACATCTACTTAGTCAAATGATAATTAGTATTTGCTCATTAAATGGAATTGTTTTGGTTTGCAGCTGGGGTTGTGATTTTCATTGTATTACAATACATTTCTAAATTCTATAATTCTTATAAATATCAATTGATAATATTATATTGGTCATTATTTTATTGAACCTGATGGTTGAGGAGGCCTAGTAAGAGGTCTGCTGAGACAAGTATTCAAGGCTACAAGTAGTACAGAAATACTAAAACAATGGAATCATTTTAAGGAGCAAGGGTTGGCAGAGTAAAAGACTGCATTCAAATGCATGATCATATAGTCCTGACACTGTTATCTCTTTAAATACTTGCAATTTATAATACAATATCAGCCACATGATGTGAAAGTCTTGTGAGTTTTCTGTCATTAAGTTTCCCTACATTTGATTTCTTGTAGCCGCTGTCTTGCCTCCAGTTCGAGCGTATGATGGACAGGTTGGAGAAGGGAAGCGGGAATGTGGTATTGTCGGAGAGAGAAGCTCAGGCTCTGCTCAAGGATGATGAGGACCTGGTCTTGGCAGTGTATGAGTACTGGCTCAGCAAGAGGCTCAACTTGGTGAGTGAGTGTGGTGAATGGGTATGGTCATTATATGGTATAATGTGTGTGACTCATGGTTTTCTTTCTCTCGTCTCACTGTACCAATCAAGGGATAATTTGTGGTGAAAATATTATGCTGAGTTGCTTTAACTATTACTTATATATATTTTTTGTTTGTTGTTTGGCTTTATCTTATATAGTTTTTTTTTCTTGTTTTTTTTCTTCATTATATTAGTAGTTTTTGCGTAACTACACATTTTTGATTACTCGATTGCATATCTAAACATGAAGAATTGTTTGAGAAGCAATAACTTCTCAACCACAACAATACAATACTATAGCTAAACCCGTCTCTTCCATTCCCTCTCCTCCAAGTTTGGTGTTGTGATGTAATATAAAGAAAATACTATTACAATTCTGCAGCATTCTTGTACTGGCTGTTTGTTATGAGAGTGGGAGGTGGTGTGTTTGTATAAGGGAGGTAGATAGTGGCAGTAGTTCAGATAAGAGGGTGGCAAAGTGAGTCAGAATGGGTGGTGATATGGTGGGTAAAGAAGAAGGAGGAGGAAAAGGAGAGTGGGTGTTTATGAGGTGATTGGTATCTTTAAGGAAGCTAAGTTGTGTAAATTGATAGACTGTACATGCACAGTGTAAACCATTTGGGAAGCTTCATGATTTCTTAAACTGAAGTTTCTTTATTTCCAAATGTACTTACTATGGCTGCATTTCATTACTGTCGAACCTTGAAATTTTTAGTCCCCAGTATCTATCTGAGCTTTGAAGATTTGAAGCTCGTAAAGATAACCACCTTTAAAACCCTGCTATTGTTTTTGTTTATTGTTCGGCTGCCTGCCGTATTTGAGGTGGTGGTATTCTTTGACCCAATAACTGAGAAAAAAAAAATGATGCTTCTGCTCGTGTAGAAATACTTCTATAGGAAGTTTTACTTTCGTCATGTTATCTAAGGAATGTAAATACAAAATACACCCTAGGTTAGTGGCTGTGCTTGCTGGTTCTATTTGCCCCACTTCTTTCTTCAGCTACCAACTTTTTAGTTGCCATGTATGTATGTTGGATACTTGAGTGTGAAATGCTTGATTTGTTCACCGTCAACCAGCATTCATTTAGCATCTTATTGGCCAATCAGGTGGGATATTTGTTCTTGATGGACATAATATTCCAGTAAGAACAAACTTTGCTGTAAACACAAAGATTGCTGTAAACACAAACATTGCTGTAAACACAAACATTGCTGTAAACACAAACATTGCTGTAAACACAAACATTGCAGGTTCATGTGAAGGGAAAAAAAAAAGTGTTGTTTTATTTTCAGATTATTTTTAGCGATGTTTGATCCCGGATAGTTCTATTCAGCGTAAATCTTCATGTGTGTATGCGCAAGTAACTCTGTCTGATTAGTTTCAATATCCTCACAAAATACACAGTAGCAACATTTTTATACGAAAGATTCCACTTGTAAACAAGGGGAGTTCCCTTGACTTTAACTAATGTTGTTTCTTCCCTCATTTCAGCTTCTAATTTGCAATTAAGATGTGTATTAGTCAACTATTACTTCCCTGTACTAACAGGAAGACTTGGGAAGAATACTCTTGAAAGAAATAACAATAACGAGAACAAAAAAACAACAACAAACTGCTTGGTATTTGATAATATATACATTTTTAAGGCCCATTTAGAGGAGCTACTGATAATGTTCCCTAATTACCCCTCTCCCCACCCCTTCATCCACTTTTCTCTTAATTGTAATTTCTTTATTTCTTTATTTATCTGCAGGGTCGTCCTTTGTTGCCGACGGTGAAGCAAGAGAGGAGGGATGGGACAGCATGTGGCGGTAACCCGTACATCGCATTTAGGAAGAGAACAGAAAAGATGCAAACAAGAAAGGTTGGAAGGAACAGTTTGCTTTGTTAGAGCTTCACTTGTATGTGTACACCACTGCTGATTTTATTAAGGGGGCAGTGGGTGTGAGTTTGCTTGGCTAAAGGTTTACTGAAAAAAATATTTAGATACCAACTTTACTTCTTTATTACGCTTTATTTATTCTCTTTTTCTTTTTTTCTTTTTTAGAATCGCAAAAATGACGAGACTGCTTACATGCAGATGCAGAAACTGAAGAGAGATTTAGACAAGGCCTTGTAAGTATCTCTAGTTGCATAACACTGATTTTCCAGACAATTTAGCCGATGTAATATCCTCTATGAAAGAGATCTTCTGCTCATGTTTAGTTGTGTTCTGTTTGTTGTGTTTAGTTCTCTGACGGCTCTAATTAAAGATAGAGAGAATAGGAAGTATGATTTGGCGCAAGTACAGATGGACATCTTCCAGAAGAGGTAAGGGCTATTGTGGGTGCTTGTGGGTGACAATAATTGCAATTGCAGCTATTGTCTGCAGGATGTAAGGATTGTTATTATTGTTGTTATTGTGATATCGCCGACATTATTATTACTTTTGTTATTATTATTTTTTGTATTATTACTATTATTTTATTACTATTATTATTATTTATGTAATAGTTAGAGCATAAGCGCTTAGGTACTGGTGGATTTAGTGCACTAAATCCACCAGTACCTAAGCGCGCATGCTCTAACTATTTTAGATCCCGTTTACGCATGCCCAGTTGCCACTAGCAACTTTGTTTATCAGCATTTTCGCAGAAATTGCTAAAGGCAAAAAATAGTGCACACTTACCAAGTTAGTACACCTAGTAACAATATAGCAACGGGTTCTAATTATTATTATTCCTTATAATATTATTATTACTATTATCATTGATTATCATCCTCATCACCCTCATGTTCTGGTATGTAGTTAGTCCACGTCTCCAAGTGTAATATTTTGTTATTTAGCTTCTACTATTGTCAGCATTGGCTTTTGCTGTTTGAGTTCCATACTGTCAGTGTGGTCATCATTGTGCTGATTTTGTAGTATGTATTCTAAAAAGGAACCTTACTGGCTAGAGGTTGAGTTCCTGAGAAATCGTGCTAAGCCATTCAACACCAGTATCCCTTGGCACATATGTGGCATTGCTTTGTAGGTGCCAGGATTCTGATATTGTATATGGGAAATGTGTTCGGGTCGGTCAATTAGTGGACGATATTTGATCCTTGACATGTGAAAACAATGATGGTGCAAGTTGATGGGCTCAATCTGCCAATGTAGTGATGGGTGGGTAAGGGAAGGCTAGAGTTACAGGCTTCATCTCCTTGGGAAGGTCATCCATTCTCAGTAGGGCTACATACAGAAAACGAATCTGGGGGGGGGGGGGGGGGGGGCTAAAACAACTTCCTCAGATTTTAGGAAACCAGTGAGAAGTCTTAAAAGTCCTTTGAACACATACAAAGTATACTAATTTCATATTGTAAAATCAAAAGGTTCCAGGTGGGCGTTTTGTGTTACTTTTTGAAGGCAAAGTTCCGAATTAATTAATACTTCAATTTTAATTAAAATTGTGTGTGTGAAGATGGAATAGGATGATGAGGAAGAGGGGTGGTCGGTTTGAAAGAGCCCTACAAGTGCCTCACCACTTGACCCAACCACGGCAGCCTGGCCACCTTATTATCTATCAGAACATCTCCCATCGTGGTTGTTGAATCACTTGGGGGAGTCTCTTTAGGGAGAGCTGTGGTTGGAATCCCGAGCGGAGCTGTGGCTAGGGGGAGGAAGTCAATGTTCTCTAGCTAGCTCAGGTCGTGTTTGGAAATCTGGTCACACGCACACATGTTCACCAATCGATTTCTTCAAATCTTGTCCATTCCGTCTCTTCATTTACCTGGAAGTAACCATATGTCAGTATCATTTTTGCCATAATTTGTGTAGTGACCTTCCGTAGTCATGTTGCTAGCTGTTGTTTGTAGAGTTTCCATTTACTTGAGTTAAACCAGAGGACAATCAGTGTTTTGACATACTCAGGAATTAACCCCTAAGAGGTGCTCCTTAATTTGATTAGTGTTCTATTACAGTACAGATGTGTCCTTATGCCAGCTATTTCAAAACTATGAAAGAAATGGAGTAAATTTGTAAACTCCTTCGGCCGTGACTGCAGGGGAAACCCCATTTCACAGTGTGTGGATAGAATTTGCTTAGTGTGATCTCCATATTTGGTGTTATCTCTGTATCCACTGGCCTTGTATTGACTAGCCCTTGTACAGTGAGTGAGTGAGTGGAGGTGCTGGTGGTCATCTCCTGGTAATTGAATTGAGAGCCACAGTGATGTGTCTTGTGGTCTTGAGATGCAGCTGGCATGACTAATGGTGTGATGAACTCAGGATGTGATTGCGTTAAACATCATTCTACTTTGGCTACAAGTCTTTGGGAGTTTTAGTAGTTCAGTCTATGATACATATTGGTATTCACTTTACCAACAGCTATTTTGTGTAGTCTTAAACCTTGGAAAAAGTAGTGTTAAAGTTTTTTAAATTTATTTTTTATTATTATTCATTGAGTGAAGAGCAAGTGTAGCAGAGTGAGATATTATCAGAGGTGTACCTATGTACAGATGTTAGCAGCATGTGGTACAGAAGTCTTCGCTAGGAGGACATTAACGTTAGAGGGTGGGGCTATATACTTTGAGATGAGTACACACATGCGGCAATTTTTAAATGAATTAACCCCCCTTCTCTCCCCCCCCCCCCCCCCCCCCCCCCAAACAAAAAAGCCAATACTCTATTTGGTGCCTTTTAAGAGTGAACATTGTGAGCAATATCAAACCCCTTCACCCACTGCCCATAAGAATATTTGGAAAGCATTGCAAATCAGGCTAGCCTAATTTAATTTAATTTTTATTTATTTATTTATTATTATTATTATTATTGATTTGTTTCTCCCCCCCCCCCCACCCAGGTACATGCTGCAAGACTGGAGTGGTAGTTTGATGACTTCGCTGTGCCCAGTGGCCACAAGGTCCGCCTCCTCCAGGCAGAACTCCAATGTCAACGAGTGCAACTGGGACGGCAACAGTATTCTCAAGGTTCGATTCATGAGGCTGGGAGCTATGTTTAGTAACTGATTAGTAACGAGTGACTGGTTGTACTGAAACGTGTTACAAAGCCTACATCATAATGGACTCTAGAGTTTAAAAAAGTCTATACATAAGTTGTATTATATTGCTTGGTCTAATAAATACTTGGCTGATTTGTTCACACGTTCCAGACAAGTAAAGTTCGGACCTACCACTTCGTTTTCAAATATTTTTGAATAAACCGAACCGGGTTATCATTAAATTTAGATGTTTTGCTAATTACACTTTATTTTCAAAGTCCTTTTATTTCGGTTTGGTTTATATCCTATTGAAGTTAACACACTGTAGGGCATTAATTTTGGAAGGGAGAGTTTTTACCAGAGGGTTGACGACTGATTTGTTGAGCTTGGTGCTATGATGAGTTGTGCAGGGGTCCAGATATCTGCTTTCATGAGGGCAGATCCCGCCAGACTCTTGGGAACTGGTGCGTCATGCCCACATTGCTTGTGGGTGTCAGATTCTGATGGCTACAACTTCCTTTGTGGGTGTGACCCGGGCTCATTGAGTGGCGGGAAGGAGACGGCACGCACTGAGCACGAGCAGAATTGTCAATTTTTGTATGGTGGAAAGGGAGAGGGGCAAAAAACAACAACAACAACAAAAAACCAACAGCAACCAACAACAATAAAAAAAACAACTTTATTAATGATTTTTGTCTGATATAAAAAAAATCTTCCACCTCTACTCTTCCTTTACCTAACCCACAATAAGCTAGTTTCATACTTTTATTTCGGTTTGGTTTATATCCTGTTGAAGTTAACACACTGTAGGGCATTAATTTTGGAGGGGAGAGTTTTTACCAGAGGGTTGATGACTGACTGTTGAGCTTGGTGCTATGATGAGTTGTGCAGGGGTTCAGATATCTGCTGTCATGAGGGCAGATCCCGCCAGACTCGTGGGAACTGGTGTGTCACGCCCACATTGCTTGTGAGTGTCAGATTCTGATGGCTACAACTTCCTTTGTGGGTGTGACCCGGGCTCATTGAGTGGCGGGAAGGAGACGGCACGCACTGAGCACGAGCAGAATTGTCAATTTTTGTATGGTGGAAAGGGAGAGGGGCAAAAAACAACAACAACAACAACAAAAAACCAACAGCAACCAACAACAATAAAAAAAACAACTTTATTAATGATTTTTGTCTGATATAAAAAAAATCTTCCACCTCTACTCTTCCTTTACCTAACCCACAATAAGCTAGTTTCATACTTTTATTTCATATCCTGTTGAAGTTAACACACTGTAGGGCATTAATTTTGGAGGGGAGAGTTTTTACCAGAGGGTTGATGACTGACTGTTGAGCTTGGTGCTATGATGAGTTGTGCAGGGGTCCAGATATCTGCTGTCATGAGGGCAGATCCCGCCAGACTCGTGGGAACTGGTGTGTCACGCCCACATTGCTTGTGAGTGTCAGATTCTGATGGCTACAACTTCCTTTGTGGGTGTGACCCGGGCTCATTGAGTGGCGGGAAGGAGACGGCACGCACTGAGCACGAGCAGAATTGTCAATTTTTGTATGGTGGAAAGGGAGAGGGGCAAAAAACAAAAACAAAACAACAACAACAAAAAACCAACAGCAATTAAGAACAATAAAAAACAACAACAACAAAAAACAACAACAACTTTATTATGGATTTTTGTCTGATATGAAAAAAAATTCTTCCACCTCTACTCTTCCTTTACCTAACCCACAATAAGCTAGTTTCATACTTTTAGGACTGGGAGGGAATTCATGGAGCAGGTAATTACTACTGTGGAACTTAGAGTATGTGGTGGAATTACTCCACTTATTATTATTTTGTTGTTGTTCTTGTTGTCTTCATGTTCTTGCGACTATTCTTGTGGGTGTGGTCAGGTGGAGGCTGACGAGGACTATGATATCCATCAGATGGGCAGGCATGAGGTGCTGGTTTCAGGGTGAGTCCATGCATGTGGTGACCCTTACCAACTCATGTCATCCCATTTTGCTTGGACTTGTAGTGTCAAGAGGAAGAAAAAGAAAAAGCACTATCCAACTGTAAGTTCAAGTGAATGTTTGTGTGCATGTACAACTATCATTCTTATTTTCATCCTTTTCTTAAATCTATGAGATGAGTGCAGGAGTCTTCCACTGTGCATTATGGCATTTCTAATTCACGCAAGTGAAAACGGTTCTACAATCATACTAGCTTTTTTAATTTGTTATAGCCAAATAATTTTACAATAGTTATTATTCGAGACAATATTAATAATGAAAAATTCAGTTAAATTTTCCATTTGATAGCTTCTTTATGTGTTAGCCAATTATCACTATTATTTGTTATTGTTGTTATTATTATTGTTGTTTGATAGATTGACATAGTATGTCTCTATTTGTACACTTCTAGAACTTGACAGAGTCTCCCATCCCAGACATCCCTGCCACTCCAGAGAGAGTAAGTGTGGATCCTCTACGCGTGTCAGAACTCAGTGTGGACAAGATACCAGAAGAAGATGAAATAGACAGCAAGCATACCTTCAAAAGAAAACCTTACGTCAAATATCACATGGTCAGTAGCTTTCTCTATTATTTACTTAATATGTATCAGAAGTTTGACAGGATGATGTATTTAGCTACTATCGATTAAATGGTAGTGTTGTTTGCTTTCTAGTTCTTTCAATCAAATGCAGCTAGGAAACTATTTAATGTCCTCTGTGTAGAGTCTTGAGTTTGCAGGGTATTCTTTTAACTACCCTGTGTGGTCTGGATATGTTTTCTGTTTGCCCTGTGTAAAACCTTTAAAAATGATTTTCCTTTACCATATGGCGTATGGGCAAAGACCTGTTTGAGGTTATTTATTATTTTATTTAAATTATTTTACTTGTTTACTTTATGACTCCTACAAGTGCATTTTTCTGACTTACACATCTTACGTGATGTTCATGTTATTTTGTGCAGGCACGTGACAGCATAGGTACTTGGCCTTGGATCGATGACAAAACCAGTGTAGATGGGAAAGATGAGGAGGAAGGGGTGGAGTTTGGCTGCATAACAACTAGAGAGAAACCCCCTAGAGCTAAGAAACTCAGGTTTTCTAAACTCACTTTATCCGGAGACTACATTGGGCTATGTAGGAGAAGAGTGGGCAGAGGAGGAAGGTATGATGGTAATTAGTGTGTGGGTGGGAACATCGTCGCTTCTGACTTATTTATTCTCCAATAGCTATAGTAAAGGGTATGGGCCACCCTAGACTCTATGAGAAGAGTAGAATGGGTAAAGATTGGTAGTAGAACAGAGAGATATTGGTATATTATGTGAGATGAAGTGATGTAATTATGAACATTGGCTTGTGACTTAGGACATTTTTCTATCTAACCACTAAGTGTTTAGTGAGTGACCAGTTCAGTTGCTTACATAGTCCTTTCAGCCTTTTTCCGTCATTATTAATTAATGGTAGTTTTTTTAAAATTCCTTGTGTGTTTGTCTGCAGGGTGGTTTTTGATCGCATGTCATTAAGCGACATAGGGAACCAGAATAACACCTTACCCGATTCAGACTTGATGGACATCTCTACCAGCGTGACCACTCCTCTTCCACCTGTGGGCTCAGCCTCGTCTTCGCTAGACCAATCCCTCACTGTAAACCCCCTTCTTCCCACCCCTAGCCCTGTCACGGCTTCCTTGGCAACCAACTTGCCCGGGTCAACAGCAGGCAATGTAACGTCACCCATGGCTGCCGAGGCCGTTCAAACCTCCCCTTTGGCGAGTTTTTCGTCCGTCCATGGGACTGGGACCTCCATGGATGGCACTGTGGGAGATGCTGTCAAGTCAGGGATAAATTCCAAAAAGAAGTCTTTGAAAAGGTACCCACTCATACTGTCGTTTCATGTGGTTTCTGGCACCTTACAAGTATTGTTTTTTTAAAAAAAAATATCATATCATATTATACATTAGGTTTGAAGAGTGTTTACTTGTTAGTCCAGTTTCCAACCTTAGTGCAATCTTAGTGCCATGTGGTGTTTTCTTTAGATTTGATATAATAAGGTTGTTGTTATTATTATTTTGTAAGTATTTTTATTATTAATTTTTCTTTATTTTTGAGCCTGTGAAATAAAAACGTACATTTTAGGAATTGTGTAGTTTGCTCCTGTGAAATGCTAATAAGATGTTTTCATGCAGTTGGTGTCTATCTATATCTATTGTTAGTGTGACGTCCTTTAGGGCAAATTATATAATTGTTTTCTTTGTGATTTCCTGTAGCCGGCACTATATCTGCAGAACTCCATCTCCCACATCGAAGGTAGAAATACGTCCCTTAGATTTGATAGTGCCTCAGCCCCTCCCATTTCCTGATGCCTCCCCCTACTCCCCAGATGGCCTTGACTTCCGCACTCCTGACGCTTATACGAACTCTGAATTTTCTGTCCTCCGACGTCTCCCATCTCTCTCAGACTACCGTGAGGAGATGACCACATTTTCTAGCCTACCCACTTCACACTTCACTCTGAAGCCTTCCAGTTCTGACACGGAAATGGACGAGTCTCCCATGTCGTACTGGAACCAATCCAGTTCCGGAGACAGGTTTTCTGATTCCTGGTCCTGGAACTTTTCAGGAATAGGCAGTGACAAGCATTTGCACAGACCCTTGCTCAGTGGGAATAACATTTCCAGCAGAGCTAATAGCAGTTCTTTCCATTCTTCACACAATTATTCAACTGCTTTGGGTCATGGTTACCGTTCTGGCGTGACTCAAAGGCAAAAGTCTAATCAACAGGTACAGGGTGGTAGTGACATACAAACCTCAGGAAATGGGAACGTCAAAGATGTGAGTCGATCATCGTTATCAGTCACTGACAGCAAGACGATAGTTTTAACGAATACTCCAGCTTCCTCACACCATGCCTCTGGGGGAGGGGATAAGAAGAAAGGAGAGAACAAGGGGCTTCAGAATCACAGGGTTGTTGCGGGTGGAGGCAATGGAGTGCTTAAGAAATGGAATAGTTTAGCCACAGACAAACAGTCCAAGAAGCCCCTCCAAGATGGCACTAATCCTGTCGTTGATTCAAGGCAGACAGGAATTGGTACAGGAGGAAACAGTGGAGGTATTGCCAGAACTAGATCTGTGGATGAGCTAAAGACCATAGCAGCGGGGGTTGTGGGAGGCCGTACTGCTCCTGCCGTAGGTCAGGTGAATGGTGGTGGGTCTGAAAGATCGTCGTTGGAAACCAGAAAAAGTAGCGAGGAAAAGTTGCAGACGGGTGAAGGGAATGCAGCAATGAAGGAATCCCCGGGTGTTGATGTCAAGGGAGGCAATAATGGTCCTGTGAACAGAGCCAGGTCCATTTCTGATAGAAAATCCGCCCCTCCTGCTCCTGTGAACACCACTAAGCCAGTGAAGAGCAGCAAGCCCAGCCCTGTCATTAAGCGTTTGCCACCTAAAGAGCCTGCGGAGGTAGATATCTGGACTGTGAATGGACCTGGCAATAGGATTCTTTCTCTAAACTCTACTGCTACCAGAGAAAAGGTACACCCTAAGAGACTGAAGAAGAAGCCCATAACAGTATCAGCTGCGCAAGAGTCTGCAAAGGTAGTGACTTCCAAGTTCGGGCTCAAGCTGCCGACCAAGAGAAGCGATGGAAGTGGGCTCGGTTCTTCCTCAGTTGGCGATTTGACAATGGCGTTATCCTCTCAAGGTCCGGGTGGCCTGCTGCTTCATTCTTCATCGTCCACCAACAGCAGAAGTGGTTCTTGCACTCCGACAATCCTTGACGGTGTTCTGGCACAGCAGAAGTTGGGTGCCCTGGGCACGGCCATAGCGGCAGGGCTAAGCGGGGTTAAAGTCACTGAACTCCCGTCTGCAGCCAAGTCTTCTGCTGAAGTAGCTACTGGTCACGTAGTGGCATCCAATGCTCTAAGTAGTAGTAGTAGTAGCAGTGTGGGAGGTGGGGTTGACATGAAGAGAACCAGCAGTGTGAATTCAGTGTCATCGGATGGTATAGTGGGTCATGCTCAGGTTGATCATGTGACTGCTTCAGTGGGGACAACAAATGGCACAAACTTCCAGGAAATGTACAACTCGTCCAAGAGGAAGCTGTCGGAGAGCACGGAAAGGGGTCTGAAGCAGGCATTGGCAGGGTGAGATTACTGTGTTGTTGTTATATATATATATTTTAATTTTAAGGATTCATTGTTATCTCTACTTGAATAGTATTCAAGTTTTGTTTAATTAGATCTGAGTTTGTAAAGTTTTTTTGTTGTTTAACAATGTCCGTATGTTGTGTTAGATTTATGAAGCACAAATTGGTGAATGTGAAGATACCTGATTGTAAGGTTGAATAAAGTCTATACGTAAGTGCTGGATTAATATGTGTAAGCATGTACTCACACGTGTGTTTTATTATCTGTATACACGTGGTAAAGGGTGGTATGCAAGTGGTAAAGGGTGATGATCACCTTTGTGGTATGCAAGTGGTAAAGGGTGATGATCACCACTTCATCCCTTATTTAATTGATTAGCCATGTTGTATTGGTAAAGAAGATTTGTAGACTATTACTGTAGTAATAAGATATTTCATATTTATAATGTGCATCATTATTGTGTTTATAGTGTGCCAGTGGAAGCTGTGGCAAGTCTTTAGGAGTCAAAGAATATTCTTCTGCCGTTTCCAAACTTTATCATCTGAAGTAGCTCTGTACCTTCACAGCATCCTCACAAACAGGAGCTTCTGGTTCTTTACTCTCAACCCCCATTCCCCCCCTTGTCCCACACTAATGTACTGTACTACATTCCATTCCGCTCGATGCTGAGGTTGCTTCAGGCATAGACTGTGTGTATGTGTGTGCGTTTACTTACCTTGCAAACTGGCATTTTATTATAATTAGTAACAATTGTTTCTCACGTCTCTTCTTATCACAGATCTTCTTTATCACCATTCTTCTAAATTCCGTCTTCATTCTTTCTTTCTCCCCTAGTGCATTACATAATTATTTATTAAGCACAATATTCTTTGATTGATTATCCTTCCTTCAGGCAATTATTGTATTTGTGCACTTAATTGTGTAATTTCCTTTATCTCATGAGTGGAGGAATGCATACAAGCAGTCTTGTTTTCACATTTCTTCTCTTTTTCTTTTACATGTCATCTAACAAAAATTTTCATGACATGAAATAATATTCACTTATATTATCTTATTTTAATATACAGTGAACTTCAGTTATCTGGTTTAGCTAAACAGCACACCAAACTTTAATAAATGCCAAGTATTGATAGCCACACGGCAACTTCCAGTCGTAATTTCCTGAACTTTGTCGGTTAAGAAGACGTCTGCAAGTACGTGTATGTATGTTATGGGTGGGTAGGTACGTGTGTAGAGGATGTTGGGTGGAGCCCAAGTACATTTCTAGAGTTCTTCCTGTTCCCTGTCGTAATCTCTTGACGACGGCCGGCTTCTGCGCTCACCTCACAATTTTGGTCAGTTGTACTTCAAAAGTTGTGGTTTCCTATTTGGTCATTCGTGGGTTCCACTAAACCTACCAGCGTTGCCTTGTTTCGACTAAATCGTACCCGTCCTGTCTACTTTAACCATCAGCACCACCAATCGGCAAAGTAAGCAGAGAGCTAGTTGGCAAGTACTCTATTCTCAGGATATATATTCACAAGCCCAAACTGGAGCCATGCTCATAAGTTGACTTGGCATGAAAATTGAAAATTGAAAATTGTGTATCCAATAGCTTAATGCATTGAAGTAAACAGGAAGTTGCTTAGGTCAGTATTTTCCACTTGTGTTCTTGCCTGTTGGGTTGTTTCATCCATAAGTTATAGCATTGTTCAGTATGTTTTATGAACACTACATTAATACCTGAGAGAATCACTCAATTTGATGTCTGTGTTTGTGCCTGTAGTTTTGCTCAGATAAATCTAAACCTACAGATTTTTGTAATATAAAATAACAATATAAACATTAGTGATGTGCTTCAGTACAGATGGTGAGTGAGCCATTGTGCACAAGAATTTTGAACAGCAAGGTATTTAAACCTTAAATTTGATAAAATTCCTAAAGCTACATTTATTCAGTTAGCCTGAAGTTAATATTTAAGCTCCTGTTCACCTAGTTTAGGAAGTCACCATTCAGTCCATTTATTCCCAAAAGAATTAAAATAGCTTGACCAATGAAAATGGTACATGGAAACGCTGTCATTATAAGAGAAGAAGCTAAACTAGCCAGATACACTCACTGATACGGATTTTTAACGCGAAACTTCACTTATTTCAAACTCCGTTAACTTCCATGAGCATAAAGCGAACTACACCGCTGGCTGCAAGAAATTATTTGCTCATGTGATTATGACGTGATGCTAGGGGGTGTTGCCCATAAAAGCTGGTACCTACCGCAGAGCTGAAAGCTTCGCGTTTTCTCAACGATTAGCCCGAAATTAAAAAAGTAGCACAATAAAAGGTCTTAAAATCTTCATCCTGAGTAAGTTATACTTTAATCAACTGTTAATTGTCAGTATTCTCAAAATTAGAGCATGACAGACAGACAAACAGACAGACAAACAGACAGGACGACTACTATAACCCTCTCACGCATACGCGCTGAGGGTTAATAATAATCCCTATATCAAAATGATCAAGTAGCTCCTGACAAAAAGCACTGCAATCTATGTAATAATATGTTTGTGTGTCAGTAACATAATATGTTTGTGTGTCAGTAACAATGTGTGTCGTCATTAGATGATGGGTAAAGTGTCGTCATGGTAGGTAAAGACATTGTCATTAGATGGTGGGTAAAGACATAGTCATTAGATTAAGACATTATTAGTTGGTGGGTAAAGTATCGTCGTTAGACATTGGGTAAAGTGATGTCATTAGATGTTGGGTAAAGTGGCGTCATTAGATGTTGGGTAAAGTGGCGTCATTAGATGTTGGGTAAAGTGACGTCATTAGATGTTGGGTAAAGTGACGTCATTAGATGTTGGGTAAAGTGGCGTCATTAGATGTTGGGTAAAGTGGCGTCATTAGATGTTGGGTAAAGTGACGTCATTAGATGTTGGGTAAAGTGACGTCATTAGATGTTGGGTAGAGTGACGTCACTAGATGTTGGGTAGAGTGACGTCACTAGATGTTGGGTAAAGTGACGTCATTAGATGTTGGGTAAAGTGACGTCATTAGATGTTGGGTAAAGTGACGTCATTAGATGTTGGGTAAAGTGTCGCCATTACAAGTTGGGTAAAGTGTCATCACTAGATGATGGGTAAAGTGTCGCCATTACAAGTTGGGTAAAGTGTCATCACTAGATGATGGGTAAAGTGTCGCCATTAGATGGTGGGTAAAGTGACGTCATTAGATGGTGGGTAAAGTGACGTCATTAGATGGTGGGTAGAGTGACGTCATTAGATGTTGGGTAAAGTGACGTCATTAGATGTTGGGTAAAGTGACGTCATTAGATGTTGGGTAAAGTGACGTCATTAGATGTTGGGTAAAGTGTCGCCATTACAAGTTGGGTAAAGTGTCATCACTAGATGATGGGTAAAGTGTCGCCATTACAAGTTGGGTAAAGTGTCATCACTAGATGATGGGTAAAGTGTCGCCATTAGATGGTGGGTAAAGTGACGTCATTAGATGGTGGGTAAAGTGACGTCATTAGATGGTGGGTAAAGTGACGTCATTAGATGGTGGGTAAAGTGACGTCATTAGATGGTGGGTAAAGTGACGTCATTAGATGGTGGGTAAAGTGTCACCACTAGATGGTGGGTAAAGTGTCACCACTAGATGGTGGGTAAAGTGTCACCACTAGATGGTGGGTAAAGTGTCACCACTAGATGGTGGGTAAAGTGCCTTCATTAGATGGTGGGTAAAGTGGCTTCATTAGATGGTAGGTAAAGTATCATCACATTGAATAGAAAATGTCATATTGAGTAGAATTTCTAATTGTAACTAAAAAGTTGGTGTAATAGACAGGGAGAGGCGGCATAGGTTAAAAAAAGGAAGACGAAAGTACAAAAGAGAATGTAAAAGGCAAAAAGGCAAATAATAACTAAAAAGTGGTGTAATTGGCGAGGTAAGGAAGTGTAGTTTTAAATATGAACGGAAAAGAAGCCAAAAGGGCAAGCGATTAATTGAGAAAAGCAGGTGGAATCGACTTATTCTCTTTAGCTTAGATTTTACTGTAAACTAGCCAGTGCAGGAATACTAATAATAAATAATAATGATAATAATAATAAATGATTTATCAATAATAAAAAGGGCATATTAATGATAATTATGTACTTGTAGTATGCTTCAGTGGCCAGTTGATATTAAAAGAACCAGGCTCCTCTTAGCATTCTTGTGCTTAGCTGTTGTTTTGTTTATCATTTTATGTGAACTCTTATGGCTATAGTTGAGGTGATACTACAAGTGTGGATACTCAGACGTTACAGAACAAAGTCATTATCAGCTCTACAAAGGTTAGTGTTATTAGTATTTAGGAAGTTTGTTGGTAAGACTAAATATTATATAGCAAAGGGGCCAAGTCTGTACATGCACTTACTGAGCAAAAATTATATTGAATAACAAAAAGAAGACAAAAACTCTTTCACCGCCAATAGCACTGTATGGTGATCTGCCAGTTGGCACTTCATTGATTTTGTAGTAAAAATTTAAAAGAACAAAGTTCTTGTGGGCATGGGTTCTCATTTTAAGCAGCTATAAACCCATAGTTCTCTCATCCTTAAAGACACTTCTTGTCCGAGCTATTGTACCTCCTACAAACTGCCTTATACTTTCTTTCTTGCCACGTGGAGAAGTATGACACTACTCTTCCAGGGGCTTCAACCTTCAATTGTTAATTTCAGTAGCATTACTATCATTAGCTTGTGATGTTGCTTCAGTATTTTTGGTATTGTAATAACTAGTCACGTAGCTATACAAATAACTGGATTCGTTTATTTAAAAACTGTAAAGTGACACAACTGAATACAATCTAAGAAGATACAGATATTCATAATAATCAAGATCAAAGACTTAATGTGGTGTGAACTAGGTGCAGTGGTGGCGGAAGCATTTTTTCGTTGGTCAGGCAAATTCATACCTTATATTTTCATAACTCATTTTGTATTAAAGGAACAATGTTATTAAAAAATTGAATTTGAAATAATGAAAGAAAATTAATGATTAGCTAAAGTTAAAATGATCCAAAAAAATTCTTCCTGTGCTCACTCCCACTAATAAATTCATTTGCAACTTTAACAAGGTCAAGTTTCTTGGTTAATTCTTTGTATATATTTAAAATCATAAGATGATTCAAGCGATCCTGTTTCATGGTACTACGTAAATATATATCAAAGTCACTTCCATAAAATGCTACAACTTTATGAAGTTGTTCAGAGTAATCTTCTTTATTTGCAGCTTTAACAATTAGTTCTTCAAGTGTTTGATACAGCTTGTAACCAGGCTGGTTGAAACGATCCTGAATACAATTAATCGCCAAGTCCAAAGCTTCAAAATATAACTTGCGATAATGATCTTCAACTGTAGAAGAATGGCTAGAATCTCCTTCACCCACTTTAAAGCGCCTTGGAGTCTTTCGCTTCCTGGGTAAGACTGGCTCATTTGTATTCATGCGTACACGTAAAATATCCATGTGCTTCCATAATGGCAAACATTCTTCATCATGTCTCATGCTCATCAAAGTCTTTACGGTGTGACTCACAATGACTTGAGCTTCAGCTGCACAAAGATATTTTCATTGCAGTGTTTTGCTCAAATTATCAGTAATTTTCAGAATTCTCTCACTTAGATGCAAACCAAACAATCAACTAAAATTGGACATCTGAGTTAACTCCAATTTATTCGACTTTTAACATCAGGCATCAGCTTATCTTGTAAACACTCATCCCATAACTCATTCAGAACGTTGTAATTCTCCAATATACTTCCAATTGATTCTCCTCTGACAGTCCATCTGGTACGACAAAATGACCTGATTCCAACTCCACTATCATCATCAGCAGCATTTTCTTCCTTGATTTTATCAAAGATAGCATTCCGTTTAGGAGAAAATTTTATCAGCTTAGTGACCTCAAAAGCGATATCCATGGCATCACTGCACACTGTAGACTGCTTTATTGTTGTGCCAATTGCTAAATTTAAGGCATGCCCATAACAATGTGAATATACAGCACGTTTTTCTTCTGAGCATAGTCTTGCTACTACACCGGTCTTGCTACCACTCATAGTTGAAGCACCATCGTAGCATTGGCCACGACAACTAGATAAACTGATATTCATTCGTAAAAGTGTGTCCTTGATTGCAAGTGTAAGACATTCAGCATTAATGCTGTCTACCTGATAAAGACCAATGAAATCTTCATGATCTACTAAATCATCACCTACCCATCTGATACAAATTGTGAACTGCTCCTTGTTTGACAAATCAGTACACTCGCCATTACTGTAAAGCAAGCTGCTTTACGAATTGCTTCACTCAACCCACGAGCAATATGCATAGCCATAATATGCAGACATTCATTCTGTATGTCATGACTAGTATATTCTGTTTTTTCCCCGCTGTTAGTGAAAAGCCCGCCAGTAATTTCTTAGCAACACTAGTGTTTCTAACCTCCTAGCGTGAGTTTTAGAGCACGGCCAGAGCTTACAATGCGTTATAAGCTAGAGCTAACTGGTGTCTATCCATTTCTGCAATAAAAATTTTTTCGGAAAAAATCGACATAAGGCTTTACCCTGGGATACTGAAAAAAATTGTTTGCCGTGTTTAGGCCGATTTTCCCAAAACCAGTCACATATAAAGTTGATGATCTTTGCATTGTAGAGTAAAGTACTTTAAATTCCATTTCTCATCGTGTGTAAATTACATATTTGGCTACAACACTTCTTCTTGGTAGAAGCAGCTGCTGTGACGGTATGATTAGCTACCCAAAATATGAGCTATTCTAAATACAATCTATTTCATAGTTTTGTGCAAGTTCCACAATCAACAATTTGGAAGACGATTCAATAAAACTTTATGGATGAATCCATTAGTTTGGAGGCTATGCTCTTTTCTCCATCCTCAGCAATTTAACTAGTTCTCTTCTACTCCAGAATGAGAAAGCCCAAATACAGGCCACACTGCTAGGAAGTTAAAAAAAAGGAGGAATGTTCAAAGAACCATAGTATGCCCCATCCGTTAGAGCTGGTGGTCATAAAGGAGAAGAGCTGGTTAAGACACAAGGGAGACTAATAGCTATCTCTGGCAGCTACAGTTTTATTCTTTGAAGAATGACTAATCAAGTCTGTGCTGACACTTCCACACATATAAAAATTTTAACATAATGTGAAGACAGCTATATTTGTATTAATAAGAATAACCTAGCTAATCACGTTGTAGTAGTTCAATACAATTAGCAGTTCCAAGGCTTACAATCATTGCCTAACCGTCATCAAAATTCAGTATTCATCCCATGCACTACTAGTATATCGCACATTCATTGCACACATGCATTAGTATGACAAATAACTTGGATTTTTTTCATCCCTGAAATGTTTGACTATCCAAATTCTGTTTGTAGAATGAGCTTATCTGAATAGGTTAAGCAGCTAAGTAGATGCCAACTAAGCTCTTCTCCATCGTTAAGCCATTTTACTCACACACGTCAGCAAAGAAATAGTCAGAGAGAAGATTCTGGATCCATTACTTTAGAGCGCGAGGATTTTTTATTGTAAGGTGATTTCATACCTGTCTCCAATCAAAATTATTGTTTACATAGCCTAGAGCCATGGTACAAGTTGATTGCACCACTCTGACCGGTTGGTATGGGATTTACACTATCCACAGACCTTCTGCCCTAAGTTGTGCAAATTTTGTACCAACCTCCATGTTGTGGAGTAACCTTTACTATAACTCCAAATCAAAAGTTGGTTTAGGATAGAACAGGGACCTAAAGCACTTAGGACTGCAGAAAGTGTTCCTGATACTTTCTCCCTTACTCAATTTTTGGAGACCCTGGCTAAATAAGAATTCACTGAGACTTTTCAGCCCCAAGCTCTATCATTTGTCTTTGTTTCTGACACCTTCCATAAAATCTCAGTATTTCACTAATAGCTGAACAAATACATCAGTGTATGTGTGGGTAGAAATAAGCAATGAATTAAAGTGTAGGCATTAATCTATTATTCTTTTTTTTTTTTATTGGTTGTTAGTTTTTTTTTGTTTGTTTTCTTTTGTTCCGTTCATTTATTAGTTTGATTCTACAACAGATACTTTAGCTCTGGCATGAATGTATTTCTTTAATGAATTCGTCTAAAAATTTGTATGGCTATTGTTTAGGTGTTGCTAAAGTAGTATCAACTGAATACTTGATAAAGGAAGTTTTACATCAAATTTATCATCAGCTCTACAAAAGTAAGTGTTAGTAGTTTTTTAGTTTAGGAAGTTGCTGTACATGCCAAAATAATATTAGCATATTATAATAATAGCTTCAAGTTTTTGTATATGTAATTTGTAATTGGCAAGCGAGCGGAGCGAGCGAGACACTCTCAGGAGTAACACAATTGAAAATTGGGGACATTTGTTTGTTTATATATATGTGTGGATGTACGTATGTCATTTTGTACTTTGACCCTCGCGTATTTTTGTGTTCGCTCTGTGTTCGATCCTGTCCCAAACTTCACTATCTTTAGCGATCATTACCCGTATCACCTTAGAAATCAAATTGTTTACTGCTTTGAATTGTTTTGCGGGTGCAGTTAAAACTCAAAAACTTATGGGAGCTCCATTTCTATTTGAGTTAGGGGCGGTGGTAAGTTAATACGCTATTTATCACAGTTATAAGTCCTACGCAACAGTATTTTACTTAAAAATTCATTGTCCATTAGACTAACCAGTCTTGTGTAGGTATGTTCAGTTGTGTGAAAGTATTGTGCGTTACAAATACTACACAAAGAAAAAGTTTAAATAACGTTACTTGATTTTATTGCTTCTTTTTCAATTCAAACAGTTGCGGGGAGCGGTTACTATGGCATTGATTCCCCTTTACTTTATATACGTAATTTAAAAACTCGACTTTATTTTAGTAGCTTGAGTGTTAGTAGTTAGAATCAATTGTTTAACAATAGTGTGGTTTAAGGCTCGCTCACCATTTGTGCTCAAGCATACCACTAGTGTTATTATTATGTTACTTGTAAAACGTTTTTTTAAAGGGATATTTTAACCTTCATGGGAAAATGTTGATAGGCTAATTTTTGGATAATAAATGGAACACGCGTAAAATTATTTCATTTGTGGAGACAACATACTGCCAGGGGAGCACACAACTTTGAGAAAGAAAACAGGAGCATGTTTGTATTGTTTGTATGCTTCTAGTGCCTACAGCTATTTCCTTTTTATTAGCATTTTCTTGTGACAGTCATTGGTTGCATATGTCTTACACTCCTGTTTCAATCTCTGCCTTGAGCTCAACTGCTCTGTTTGTTTTCAACCACACTAGTCCGCAACTCTTGCTTGATGTGTGACTATATTGCATATATGAGCCCCACCCACGTTCTGGACTGACTATTATTTCCCTTAGACTTTGAAGAGAAGAGAAGCACACACACTTCATACTGTAACAAATGGGAAAAGTCGTCAGCTTTGCCAGTTACTATAACTACTAGGGTAATGAGCTTGTGCAATACTACAATACAGCATGAAATAACAACCGTGAAATATCGTGAGTTATTTCACAGGTCAAGTACCAAATATATCATTGTGAAGATATTTAGGGTGGAATAAATATATATATATAATTATATATAAATAAATAAATAAATATATACATGAGTCTGTCTTCGAAAAAACATCAGGATGGACTGACTAATCAAGTAAACTGTCAGCTAAGTTGTGGATCATTAATAAATATTGAATGGAAGCAACTATTGTGATAGCTAGCTAGACAAATGGAAATGATCTTGGATTTGAAATACACTGCATAGTGTAGTCCTTTAACAATTATTGAGATATTTAGATAGGCCAAGGCTGCTAGGAAATGTCGAATTTAATTATGATTTGCTCGAGTTATTTTATTTCCGCTGTTCCACATAAATAGCAAACATTTTGAAAAACAACAATTTAATTTTAAGTTTATCTCACTAATTTTTCCTTACAAATTACTTGTCACTAAAATACAGTCTAATGCAGTTAAAACATTAGAAATTTATTCAGAAAATGAAAACCAGTCATTTATGTACTACATAACATTGTCACCATTTAATTTTGTTGTCATTTTTTTGCTTTGTGTTGTCACAAATTGTATATCAAATCCCATTATCTGTCATGTGTACCTAAAGAAGCTTCCCTATTTAAATTTGTTCTCATGTAGATATCTCCTTTACTTGGCTATTGTGAATTATGACTTATTCAAATAAATATCAGTATCTTGGAAACAAGCTTATTAATAATTGACAGACCCACACTATGTATATCATTTCAAATCACTATATTGCATTCCATGAGTACACGGAGTCTAAGGTTTGACACCGGACTCTTTCCCGTGTATCGGTTTGGTAAAGGGTCTGGTTATGCCAGACTAATCTACTAGTGCCTAGACTGGGAAATACTTCACCATGTTCTAAAGTATTTTTATGAAATATCTCGAGAGTGGACATGTTGCAACATGCTTACCTCCACCTTAATTAATACTATGTTTAACAATAAGATCTCATATCTTCACAGTGATCCTTTCTTTTCATTACACTTTGGCTGAATTGGTTTACTCTCTCAATTTCCATCTCATCTATATGAATGAAGGTGTAAATTAAAATGAGGTGGCCACTAAATACATTACTTGGGTTGGAAAGAAAGAAATGTGTAGTGGTTGAGCTGAATCAGTTCTCACATGATATAAATTAATTTCAAAGGAGCAGTTTAACTAAATCTATCTGACCCCTTCTCTCCTCCATACAGGTTAGCTTACTTGCTATTTATGTTGAAGCATAAATATAGCATATATATATGTTCCTCCAGTGTTTTAGCTTACTGAAGCCAAAGGAATAATAAACTCCACAGGTTTAAAAGTAAAGCATCCGGTGAAATGAATTTAAGATTAGATTATATTGCAGGAAAAATATGAATGTTGTAGAAGTTGACATAAGTATATACAACCACAAAACTAATAGCATAGTCAAGTAGTAGCTAGTTTAAAGTGGAAGGCAAGTTTGCCATCAAACTGTGTTCTTTTTGCTTTTAAAATACTTCATTAAAAAATTTCATGGCTATGGTTACGGTTTTGTTACAGTAGCATCTACTGTGAACAGTCAACTACAGGATATTTCACACTGAGTTCATCAACAGCTGTACAAAAGTAAGTATTTGTAATTATTTTTAAGATACTGTTTTGTCAGACAAATATAAACCCACGTGGTAAAAACTTCAAGTTCTGTATATGTTGCATTTAATATTAATTATTTCGTTAATGATTGAAAGTTGTTTTTTTAAAACATAATTAAAAACATGTATCTTTGATTTACTATTATAATAATATCAAATGGTTTTTTATGGCACATGCCAATTGCATGCTAATTTGTTATAAATGATGTATTGGTGAGTGAGCAAAGCGAGCGAGACACTATCACAACTGGAAATTGGGTATATTAATTTGTTTTTATGTATGTATTTTTGGATGTACGTATATGTCATTGTATACTTTGACCCTAGTATTTTGTGTTAGTTCGGTGTTCGACCCTGTCCAAAATTTCACTAAACAGTGTTGTCTTTTTTGTCGATCATTACCCATATCATCATAGAAATTAAATCGTGTACTGTTTTGAATTCTTTTGTGGGTGCGGTTAAAATTACAAACTTACCTCAGTTCCTTTTCCTTTTTTTTTTCTATTCGAGTTATGGTGGTGGTAAGTTACAATTCGAACATTCACTGTCCTAGACTAACCACAAACGTATGTCTTGTGTAGGTATGTCCAGTTGTGTGAAAGTATTGTGCATTACAGCTACTACTTAGCGACAGAACAAGTGACTTTTTTTTTATTTTTGTATTTTATTTTATTTTATTTTTTTTCAATTCAAACAGTTATGGCGAGTTGTTAGTATGGCATTGAAACCCCATTACTTTATATCAATCATTTGAGAGGGTATAGTGTTAACATACTACCAAATTAGCTACTGAAAATATATGTATTCAAATGTTTTTATTATGTCTCTTATTGATTAAATGAGCATAGTGAAGCGAGATAATTCCACGGTTGTCCAAATTTGAGCTAACCATTCGTGATGTCAAATAATGTGTATGCAGCATATTAGAAGCTTATAGCACACACAATAGAATACTGTTCAATATATATATATATACAGTGCTTCCAATCTGAAGAGCAAATATTTGTGTTACAAAAAAAAATGCTTGTTCTGATGGTCCAAGCTTTGGCACATTGTCTTTCCCCTTTATTTCAAGGTTCATGGCAAAAACTCACCTTGTAGAAGGCTATGAATCACACTTCTCCTATAGGATTCTATACATTTTTCGACATTTTATTCTACGTCACCTTTTTCCAGTACTCGTCACGTAGCGTACTAATGGTTCACGCTACAGTTAAAGGGAATATCCCTAAACCACGCGGCAAGCTGTAGTGGTTTACTAATAATGCGGTCACGCTACTGTTAAAGGGAATTTCCCTAAACCGCGCGGCAAGTTGTAGTGGTTTACTCTAATTACAATTCAATTAGTGCCTTAGCTTAGCTTAGCTGCTTCTATGGCTTCCCCAGATGATTCTGTGGCAGAAGTGCTACCAGAAGAAAAAGAAGGCTCCAGTTGTTGACTGATGTAACCAACACCTCAGAGAAGTGCAAAAGGGCATGCACATACCATGCAGAAGATAAGATCAAGGAGTGTGTGCAGGTGAAGGCTCCAAGAGGAATGCACGCAGTTAAGACTCCTTCAACCAGTTCTTCTCAGGCCCCACACTACAACCTCAGGGATAGACCTGAAGCTACTCAGTCTCCTGATTTGGTGACATTGCGTCAGTTGGTTAAAACTAGACCGCATGTTATCTCACAAGGAATGCACACATTACAGGCACGAACTGAGCGCAATACAACATTTGTAACTCAGAAGTCTGTTGCATTACAAGTTGTTGGTGCTTGCATTTCTACTGGCATGGGAATTCTGAAGTCTTGTGAAGTGGCTGGAATTGGTACTGGATTTAATGATCAAGTAGTCAGAGGTTGGGCCAAAGAGATCTATGCTGATTTTTTTGGTGTAGTTACTTCACTTGAAAATGTTACAGATGAGATCCTAGACATGCAGTTGGAATCTGAAAGAGGAAAACACCCAAAACTAGTGTCTCTAATGTCAGATGAAAATTTTCAAGCGGATGTTAGGAAGTTTGTTCAGGAGAATAGCAATGTGAAAGGCCGTCCAAACCTTACCCTGCAAGATGTTGTCACTTGGCTACATGAGACTCATCATGTTGAAGTCTGCAAGTCCAATGTTTCATTATGGCTGCATGAGATGGGTTTTTCTTATCATCAACACACAAAGGGAGTATACTTTGATGGTCATGAGAGAGAGGATGTGGTCGCTGATAGGAAAGCTTATCTTGATACTCTACAGTCACTTGGCAGTCATATGTGGACCTTCAATTCGCCTTCTCCTGACCCAGCCATTCATCCAGTAATACGCATTTACCATGATGAGACCACTTATTATGCTAATGCGTATCAGTCGTTCCACTGGACAGATGGGTCCAATCAAGTCTTGAAGCAGAAATCTCTTGGTCAAGCCATTATGGTATCTGATTTTGTTGAAGAGGTAGGTGGAATGCTTGAATGTGATGGTGAAAAGGCCACCTTGTTCCTTGAGCACCAGTCAGAGGACTACTTCACGAATGATATGCTCATCTCTCAGGTACTACAATACAATAAAATAAAATAAATTATCAATAATAGTACATGTAATGTGTAATCATGTGTGTACAAAATTAAAATATAATTATTATGAATAATTGCTGTGTTAAATTGCATATTTACAGACTCACAAAGCCATAACATTGTTTGAGAAGAAGTATCCACAATGCCAAGGCCTATTTATCTTTGATAATGCGCCATCTCATATGAAGAGGCCAGACGATGCTTTGAATGTGGACCGTATGAATGTGAAGGATGGGGGTAAGCAAACGTTCATGCGCGACACAGTTTGGGATGGCAAGTGTCAACGGATGGTTACAGCACAGGGCTTGCAGAAGTGAATGAAGACAGTGTTGGAGGAGAGAGGTGTGGACACTCGTGGTCATAATGCTGAGAAGATGAAGAGTGCACTTCGCCAGTTTCAGGCAAGTTACACAAATACCTATAATAACAATTATGCTTGAAAAAAAATACATTCATAAATGTTACATTTTACTATCATTATCATTAATTGTAGGACTTTCAGGAATGAATCACTATATTGGAGGGGATTATTCATAGCCAGGGACACATCTGCCTATACCTACCCAAGTTTTATTGCGAGCTTAATCCAATCGAACGTGTGTGGTGCCATGCAAAGAAGTATTCAAGGGCTCATTGCAATGGAACCATTACAGGACTCAGACAAGTTGTTCCCGAGTTACTTTCCAGTGTCACACGTGAAATGATTGGACGTTTCTTTGCAAAGTCTTGTGATTATGAAGCTGCCTACCGAGATTGACACACCTGTGCATCAGTTGACAACGTAGTGAAGGCATACAAGTCTCATCGAAGAGTAACCAATTGTACTTAGAAGCTGTGGCTCCTCCAATGGTTGCAGATTTTTTTCCATTATTTCCCGGCTCTTTTCAGAGCCACCATATTTCAAAAGATTTCACTGAAAAATTCATAGTAGGGTAACCACTGATACTGACATATGGGAACTAGAAATATAGGGAAGTACTGATATACTTCTAGGCATTTCATAATTGGTTCAAACAGGTACAACCACACTTCTCCTTTGATCAATGTCAAAAATTGTCAGTGCATATATAAAATATGATGTAAAAAAAACTAGAATATTTAATTATTAAAGATAAATTTATTCACTTTACAGTAGATCCAGTCTAGTCAAAATGACTATCTTTATTTTTGATATAAACTGTTGTTTAAAGAATTTTTTTTAAAGAATTTTTTTTTGTTCTGTAGCGAGAGCTACCTATAATAGCTATTTATTAAAATTCAAATGTACAAAGATTAGACTATTAACACAACCTTTATAAGGACTCACTTTTCGGCGCTAAATTCTGTCCACTGTTCACGGCGCGGGCATGCTCACTACAGCGTGTCATAAAATGTCACAATAAACGTCACTTATATTTGATGTAATGATAGAAATGTCATAATACGTCATCGCTATTCAGCGCTTGCCGTTTCATTCCCCAGTTCCTGAAGAGATGCCATTCCTGTGAGCCCAGTTTTTGCCCTAATGCTTTGTTATTGCAGGTATGTAATTTTTAATTATTTATCTAGAGTCTATCAAACATAGAAAGATATAGAGCCAGAAATGTCCCTTTCTGGCTCTAAACACTTTTGCCCCTTCAAAAGTTTTTTTTTTTTTGAGATTTCATTTTCTTAGTAAAAATAAAGTGCTTTGAAACCAAATTTGGTACACTAAAACTTCAATTACTTGACTTTATGCCTGCAAAATTTTAAGGATATAGACACTATAATGCTCTTTTTCTGTTCTAAACAAATGTGAAGAGTCGTTCAGAATCTGGTTACACTGGAGCAGGCATAACCACAACACATAACCACTTAACCACAAATCTAAATATTCTTGGACCAGAAAATACATCAATATAGTGAAAAAGACAAAATAACTACTGATTACTTGATATCCATTCAATCTGCAAAGGAAAAAGTAACATATAACAATAATTCAAGTTATTTGTTCTTTAGACTGGAAGCACTGTATATCTATATACATATATATATTATAATATACTTGACAATAAAATCCTGTCTCAGGTTAGAAATATTGGCTTGAATTTTTCTTTAATTATTACAACACTAGCATAAAAACGAGTAAACTTTATTCTGGCTTTGCTAGACCCTTTACCAACCTGCAATGCAGGAAATGACAGGTTAGACATGTAAAGGACTTGATTGATTGCATCGAAGCCAGGAAGAATTTGGAGACAGTTGACAGTTAGTTAGCGGTTTACAGTTGCAGCAGATGGGATAGTGACATGATGGAAATGTGTAATTGTCATGCATACACACAATCACATCCATTTTCTTGATTTTTGTATCACCCACGCATAATTACCTGCTGAGTCATGCTCCGTGAGGGATCATGTGAGTGGGGATGATTTTTGAAATGATGAATTGAACGAACTGTCTAATAAGTCCTCCTAGCTAACCTCGGTTTTATCGCTTAATACTTGGCGCTCCATTGTGTAGGCTAGTCCTATAACCTCCAACGCCAATGGATTCTCCCACGGGCGTTACATAATAAATGTTATAGTGAATATGACAGATAGTTTACAGACTGCCATGGTGCAAGTTTCTGGGTAGATTTTAGACATTTTTTCAACTTCCTGCTGCAGAGGTTAACTATTTTTCTATCATTCATTTTTATGCCATTCTGATCCCACTGCAAGAACTATTTTAATAATGACCACATTAATGATATTCATTATATATTTTTGACTACATTTTACCCTGTTCTGAGAGTAAAGTCCTGATGAAGTGGTGCAGTGACTGCATACCTATTAGTGATTTGTTACAAGGTCTAGCTATACAACACTATAGTATTGAAGGGGGCAAGGATGGCTTTCACAAGCTCCCTCTCCACAATCGGCTAGTGCAATAGTGGGAATGGTTTTAGCTATTTGTAGCTATAGTTTCTCGAAGGACCAGAGTGCTCCTTGTGTTATTATTACCAAACACAATAATACTCAGTAAAAGTAATCTGGTTAAAAGTATTTTAAAAAGCACTAACTACGGTTACAATGCGTCGCCAGACAACACAGTTTGCCAGCGGTTATAAATGATCGATATGTACATGCGCGATTGTGTGTATGCGATGATAAAAGTTTGTCTCTTAAATACAGTTCATACCAGGGTAGACCTGGTCATATTCCCGGGTCAGGCTGAACAATCATTTCTCTTCATCTGGAACTAGTAGTACTAGTCTATGTATAGACCTTTTGTAGATCTTGTCCCCGATTCTGAGGTCCACCACCCGTACAATGTTGTCATCTCCAGGATATACCTTAACAACTCTAGCCAAGGGCCATGTGAGATGCTTCAATACGTCATCTTTAACAAGAACTATGTCATTGACCCTAACATTTCGTTTTTTCAGATGCCATTTCGCCCTTGATTGTAGACTGGATACATATCCTTTGATCCAAGTGATCCAAATCTGACCATGTAATTCCTTGACCA